>Ga0114976_10001217_pt1 | contig 16022 bp, 17 predicted proteins | sample S_130805_EF_Meta_FD_87319 | JGI IMG/M metagenome (GOLD analysis project Ga0114976, IMG submission 87319) | Freshwater microbial communities from Lake Simoncouche, Canada to study carbon cycling - S_130805_EF_MetaG | ecosystem: Environmental > Aquatic > Freshwater > Lake | place: Lake...
AGATCCGATAAATAAACGGCGAGTGGTAAAAGTGGAATAGCGTAAATCCACCAAGAAAGGGATGGTTTATCTTTGAACATGTGTTTATTTAGCTAACCAGTGTTTCATCGCTTCGATCACTTCTGGAACAGTAATAGCTTGCATGCAAAGATTGTTTGTACAGGGAGTTTTACGATGATTGGCAGCGGAAACACAGGGTGAGCAGGCAAGACCAGCAAAAATGGGTATGGACTTACCTAATGAGCCATAGAGCGCGGGAGTTTCTGGGCCAAACAAAACAATGGTTGGTAAAGGTGTTACTGAAGAGAAGTGACCTGGTCCAGAATCATTCGTAACCATTACATGGGATACGTGATACAAAGCAGGTAATTCACCAAACTTCACCATACCTGCAAAATTATAGGCATTGGGTGTGCTGGCCATGTCAATGACATGTTGTGCATACTGTTTTTCTTCGGGAGAACCTGTAACTAAAAAAACGGCTTCTGGCCACTCTAAGGCTGCAGCTTGTATCAGTTGGGCAAAGCGCTCCGGAGCCCAGCGTCGTTGAGGCAATAAGTCGCTTGCATTGGGGTTAATCAAGATGATGGTTGTTGGAAGGATAGGGAACCGCTCTTGAATTAATGTATGGATGCGTGAGGCGATTTGAGATTTTTGTGCCTCACTCACTTGCGCTTGTGCCAGTTCAATTACTTGATTTGCTAAAGGAATTTTACTGTAGGGTAATTCATTCTCTGTTGAAAATGCTGCATGGACTAATGACAAAAAATTCTTGGCAATATGGATATGGGGGTTGTAATGTACCTTATGGGTAAGAAGGTCGCCACGCCAAAGGCCTTCACCATGAAATATATGATAACCAACCCGTCGCCGAGCACCAGAGCAACCAGTAAGTAGGGCAGTAAATCGCGAAAATAATTCAAGATCAATCACCGTATCGATATTCAATCGATGTATCTTGAGGAGTGTCGTGAGGGTAGTTCGGATTAAAGCAAATAAGCCGCTGGCATCAATCGTCAGAATTCGATCCGTTGGAACTGTTTGGAGAAGTTCAAGACTCGCTTGATTACTTTTAAAGATTAAAAAATAAATATCTGCACCGCGCGCAATTGTGTCTCGCATCGCGGGGTCTACCAAGATGGCACTACCCATTTCGGAAAGTTCAATGAATAAAACTTTTTTCGGCGAGATAGGTGATTGATGAAACAGTCGATTGATAAAATCGTACAGGTAGACGAATGGTGTCAAAATTGCACACAAAGGTACACCAGCAAGATGATCGATGCGACGCATCGTGTCTACACGTATAGTCATGACCTCTATTATGACAGGTCAATTAGCCCTTTTGTATGATTCTAGGTAACCCAGGTAAAAAAGTAATGAGAATGGTCAGGCCATAGAGTAGCGAGCTTAATATAACCAAGCTTGGATCAACACCCCATAGGGCTAACATGCCAGCAAGGGACGTTTCTCGTAGCCCCCAGCCTGAAATACTGATCGGGACAAGCATGAGCAGTCCGATTGCAGGAATACCGATGAGTAAAGACTCAATTGGGGCTTCAACGTGACAGGCTTTGAGGCATGCCCAGAAGGCTGCTAAAGTTAAAAAATGGATAGCTGTTGCTAAAACAATTTGCCACCAAACATTCGGAAATCCCCATGCAGTTTGAGTGGGTTTCAACGCGTGATGGATTTTCAAGCTACGCATCAATTTGAGATACATTTTTTGAGTTGTTGGAAACTTTAATAAGGTTGCAATGAGAAGTGCTCCAAGTAGCATCGATATCAGTAAGAAAAGACCTAAATGAGGAACCCAAGCACCTAAAACAGCACCACCAAGAGTGAGCCCAATAGCACCCAAAATGCTATTACCAGCAAACCCAAGAGACCTGTCTAATAGGACTCCAAAAAAACTGAGAGGAAGCGGTTGAGAACTATTCTCTGAATTTTGTAATTGCTTAAAAGAGGAAATTGCACGGTAACTATCACCACCAAGCGTGGTTGGTAAACCCTGATTAATCAAACCCCCAGCAAAATAAAGACGAATATAAGCGATTGTGTTTTTTTGAAAACCTGCATGATACATAATATGTCCCCAACGGGTACCTGATATCGCATTACTCATCCACAACATGACAAGAGAAAGCAATATCCAAGAAATATCAATCGATGGTAGAGCGTTTTCTATTTTGATCCAATCAATTGATTGAAAAGCACGAGTCAGTAAAACAACAGAGATCAATAAGCGAATATACAAGCCATAACGTGACCAAAAACTGTCTTTCACTTTTTCTGTGGAGAGTGCTTTTGGCATAGGTGAGATTAAGGTATTCGCTGTGGAGAGATATGACCCTGCCAATTTTTACACAGCAAAAAGTCAAATTGAGCAATATCCCGACCAAGACGATGAACCGCCTGAGTATCGAGTGTTTCACAGGATTCAAAACCAGTATTTGATACAGGTTCTGCAAAAGCCATTTGTGACCAGTCGAGAACAAGCGCGTCGCTTCCAACAGGAAGTAGTCCTGACCAAAGGTCAAACTGATCAACACGCTCATCTAATACAAATACTTGGAGAGGTCTTGCATACCAGGCCATGCGACTCGCAAGAGTCCAATTTTGTACAGCAAGATGCTCAATTTCATGTTGCTTAGAAAGTTCTTTCATTCGAAGTCCAGCCTCTTGCCAACCATATAAATCTGCGATGGGATTCTTTTTGCCCCAAGCATGATCCTTATCCACTTGCGGAATTCCACCAAAAAAGAGGAGAGTAAAACCAAGAATGCAAATCAACAGTTGGACAGATGCGATGAAGCCAATCCAGAAACGTCGACCTGACTCCCATGCTTGAGCAAGTCCAATCCCGGCGATGGGTGCAAGCGCTATCCAAGCAGGAGCCGTCCAATGGGGTAAGCTACCACCTCCACCAGAAAAATAAGCAAATAAAACAAATGGAATCAAGAAAAAGCCAAGTAAAGCTTTTGGCCCTAGGGATCTTTTACGCATGTGCCAGGCAATACCTAAAATGATTAAAAGCCCATAGGTCACCAATTGATTAAGAATAAAAACTAATACTTTTTTTAACTTCCACTCACCACCAGTTCCATGACCGAATTGATAGATGAACGAAATCCATTCATGTTGATAGTTCCAGATAATGACCGGTGAAATGAATATCGCAGCGATAGATAAGCAAAGATATAAACCCGGACGGCGAAACATCTTCAAACCATGCCAAGCAATTAAACAAAATGGTATGGCTAGAGCAAAAAATAGTGCCGTATATTTCGCTAGGCCGGATAACCCAAGGACGATACCCAGTAAGATCCATTGCCATAAGTCATGGGGTTTTCGTTGATCGAGTTTTTCTTTCAGATGAAGAGTGATGAGCATCATGGCGGGCACTAGAACCAAAAGAAGCGTATCTGGTAGTAGACCAACACCTAATACGTGCATGATGGGGGCCAACAAAAAAATCAGACTAGTCCAGAACATCGCTGCTTTTGCAGTGATGTAATCAAAAGAAGATCGAAACTGTTCTAAAAGAGTGTAGGTGATGCGAAGACAAAGCAGAAGGCCGATGAGCCATAAAGCTTCAGGTATAAATCGCAACCAGCCTTCAGACCAATTCCATTGGACGGGAAGAGCTTGAATCCAACCCACTAAAGGAGGGTGATCAAAGTAACTCCAATCAAGGTGTAAAGCATAAAGTGCGTAGTGCGCTTCATCGACAGATAAACCTAAGATAAAGCCAAATACGAAATGAATGACAATGGCTAAAACTACCGAGGTAATCATATATCGATACCATGGAGTAGCGTTATAAAACATACTTACGAGGAAGCTTCTAAAAAGTTATCTTGACGATAGGTTAGAACAAGCGTGTCACGCCACGTATTTTCAGGGTGATTGCGATCTTGGGGTTGGATTGGGGTGGTTTCGTGTAAGACTTTGGTATCGTCAAGTAAAAGAAGTGTCCAAGGTTGATCTAAGGTAAAGCGTTGACCCTGGGGGCCGTTGGCATCAAACACCCTAGATTCACCACCAATGACACAATGTCTTTCCACTAATAGTACAGCAACAAAATTGACGCCATCGCGATGAGCACCCTCTGGTGTAGGCCTGCCAATACCATGGGATGTGTCAATCCGAAATTGATGAACCTCCACAAACCATGGACTGAGATTTTTATTTTCCTTGATTACCACTTGGGAAAAGAGATCACCTAATTGGAGTAAAAAATCGTACATAGCGGGATGTTTCAAAAACGCATCATCACAAGGTGAGAAAATACGGTTCATGCCGCCATGAAGGGCGTTATAAGAAACAGGTTGAAAGTGTGGGCGATAAGGGGGAATATCAATGGACTTATCCGTTACGATGACACTGGAGTGCTTGCGCTTACGGTACTTGCCGCCATCCTTTAAATATTGATCTTCAGCAAGATCATTCCAAGTTAGCGAGAGATCTTGCCAATCTTTTAAAGAGTGTTCGCTTAGAGAAAAAAACTCTTCGCTACGAATCAGTGCAAAGCCTTTTTCTTGAAGGTACATGACACTTCGAGCGAAAGGCGTGTAGGGAGGTGAAAAAGAATTCATAAATAGAGTTTATTTTAATCCTGAAACCATTTTTGCCATCAAAATGACATAAAAGCATTAAGTTTGAAGCTTATATTTCTTTAAGAGCCAACGTGTTAGTCGCCAAGTGAGTAAGGCTCCAAGAATAGCAATATAAATCCGTACTTCGCCAAAATTATTTTTGCCAGCTTTGTGAAGGTAGTAGTGAAGAACGACAAAGATGGCAATCGGGTAAATCAACTCATGAAGTTTTGACCAATTGCGCCCCAAGCGTTTTTGCATTCCTTTAGTAGAAGTGATGGCTAGAGGGATTAAACCAATAAAAGCGACGAGTCCAAGAGTAATAAAAGTACGTTTAAAAAAATCTTGGTAAATCGCTTGAAGGTCCAGTTGTTGATCGATAATTGACCAAGTCAAGAAATGTAATAAGGTATAAAAAAAACAAAATAAGCCCAGCATACGTCGGTATTTTAAAAGCTGGTTCCAGCCAAAGGTCATACGGACTGGAGTAATTGCTAAGGTGATACATAGCATCACAATTGCCCAGGTTCCTGTAAATCGAGTAATAAACTCGATGGGATTGACAGTTAATCCATCATGAAAGCCAAACCATATGAGTCGTAAGAAAGGAGTTAATGCTAGGAAAAAAACAATGGGTTTGCCAAAGTTATTAATAGAATTTTTTAAGGTCCATGCCGGCATATAAAGAGGCAACTTGATCGCCGTAACCATTAAATTTCAGTGTTTTAATTTTGGGTGAGAAGATGCTTTTATCATCACTGAGACGTCTCTCACTTGCTTGAGACCAGCGTGGGTGGTCTACCTCAGGATTCACATTTGAATAAAAGCCATATTCATCCGGAATAGCAATATTCCAACTGGTAGCGGGTTGCTTTTCGACTAACTTAATCTTGACGATGGATTTACCACTTTTAAAGCCATATTTCCAAGGAATCACCATGCGAACTGGTGCACCACTTTGCTTAGGTAAGGTTTGACCATAAAGACCCAAAGTAAGGAGGGTGAGGGGATGATTTGCTTCATCTAAACGAAGGCCCTCCACGTAGGGCCACTGAATAATATCACTACCTAAACCACGCATTTGTTTTTTATCAGCCAATGAGACAAATTCAACAAATTTTGCTGAGCCTAATGGGTTGACCAGTTTCAGTAGATGACTTAATGAGTAACCCACCCAAGGAATCACCATGGACCACCCCTCAACACAACGCATTCTATAGACACGCTCCTCAAGGGGGGCGAGTTTCATCAAATCATCAATATCAAATACGCGTGGTTTACCTACCAGGCCTTCGACACTTACTTTCCAGGGGCTAGTAATCAGATTGGATGCATAAGCCGCCGGATCAGATTTATCTGTGCCAAACTCATAAAAATTGTTATAGCTAGTGACATCGTTGAAAGATGTTTTTCTTTCCATCAAGTTATATGCAGGATTGAGAGGGGCATTTAACTTGGTTTGGGCCAAAGCATCTCGAGAAAACCAAGAGCTCATTTCTAGCCCTAAAGCGCCACCAGCAGCAAGCTTGATGAGCTCACGGCGTTTTTCAAAAACCCTTTGCGGGGTGATTTCAGAGCTAGAGATAAGCGGTAATTTAAATTTCATGATTCATTCTATATCTTTTCAAAAAAGATTGCATTGTTGAGTTATTTCTTCGATATACAATAACCCTATTCAATTTACAAATATAGAAAACATGACCCAACTATTCTCGTCTTATCATCTGCCTGCTCCTAACGGAGGTATTACCCTGCCAAATCGTATGGTTGTTGCCCCAATGTGTCAATATTCAGCCAATGATGGTTTGGCGAATGATTGGCATTTAACCCATTGGACTAACTTAATGAATAGTGGTGCCGCAGCTATCATTATCGAAGCGACAGGGGTTACGGATGTTGGTCGAATCACTTCACGTTGTTTAGGTTTATGGAACGATGCTTGTGAAGCTGCCTTGGCAGATAACCTCAAAAGAGCGAGGGCACTTGCACCTCGTACACTAGTTGGTATTCAATTAGCTCATGCAGGACGAAAAGCTTCCAGTCATATACCATCTAAAAGTGGCGCATCCATACCACCATCAGACCCTTTAGGTTGGCAAACCTTAGCGCCTTCTGATATTCCCCATTTACCGCATGAGCATCCTCCAGAGGCTTTAGACAAAAAAGGTATGGAAGCTATTAAAGAGGCCTTTGCAGAAGCCGCTAAAAGAGCTCATCGAGCCGGTGTAGATTTTATTGAGTTGCACGGTGCTCATGGATATTTATTGCACCAATTTTTATCGCCTGTAGCGAATCATCGTACTGATGAATATGGTGGTACTTTAGAAAATAGAATGCGTTTTCCTTTGGAAATAACGTCAGCTGTGCGAGCTGTATATGATGGAGTGATTGGTATGCGTGTTTCTGCAACCGATTGGATTGAAGGCGGTTTTACTCCAGAAGAAGCAGTTATTTTCGCTGAGCGTCTCAAAGAGTGTCAAATCTCTTATATGCACGTCTCGAGTGGAGGTGTTGCTGCAGGTCAAAAAATTCCAGTTGGTCCAGGTTATCAAGTACCATTTGCCCAATTAGTCAAAGAGAAAACCAGCTTACCTACGATTGCGGTTGGAATGATTACAGAACCTTTACAGGCAGAGGCCATTATTGAGCAAGGTCAGGCTGATTTAGTCGCATTTGCAAGAGCATTCCTATTCAAGCCCAGATGGGGTTGGGAAGCGGCAGCAGTTCTTGGTGGACAAGTCGAAGCAGTTGAGCAATATTGGCGTTGTTTACCTAGAGAGCATCAACATGTCTTTAAGGAACTCAAAATTGGAGGAAGGTAATTGCAGGATTGCCACACTTTGAAATCTTTTCAGCAATGTCATTCAATATTGGGTACTATATAAAGACGTAATTGAATTCAAAGTGTGAAAGAAACTGAGGAAAACGTGCTCCATATATTGAAGCTAGACGTTGGTGGTATACCTCAAAGTTGGGTAAATGCTGAGGAAGCTACCAAGCACTATGCTGAAGGAAGTATAGCTTGGACTTTAGGTCAACCGATTGCGGTGATGCGGGGAGGAATTTCCCGCCAATCTGGCCAACAGTCCATCATCGAATTACACTCCATCATTGCCACCAAAGGTTCATCTAGAATTAATTTATTTGATGTCAAGCCTGCCATCACAAAAAGCAAGTTGTATCGGCGCGACCAAGGTGTTTGTGCATATTGTGCGCAAAAGATTTCTGAGGGAGAAGCGGAAGCAGAGCATATTACCCCCGCGAGTCGAGGTGGAGATTACTCTTGGATGAACTTAGTGATTTCTTGTAGAGAGTGTAATCAGAAAAAAGGTAATCGATCTCCCGAAAAAGCTGGCATGTCATTGATTTATGCGCCTTACATACCTAGTTTGTACGAAGATATGATCCTTAAGGGGCGGAATATCTTGGCCGATCAAATGGAGTTTTTGGCAGCTAATCTGCCTAAAAATAGCCGTCTTTTAAAAAAGACCATATAGATTAATGGTTTGTTGATACCAGACATCAGAAACTGATGCTTGATTGATGCTGTGCAATATTTTCTTAAATAAGGGATAATACGTAAGTATTAACCCTTATAAGGATCGTGCAATGAGTAAAATCATCAATCAATTTTCTAAAACTTTTGATTTCTTTTCAAATCAAAGTAGATGTGAGGCTTTTGTTAAAAGTCAAAATCCTAGTAATTTATATGAAGTTGAAAAGTTAATTTTCGACTACGTCAACTCAAACCAGTCATAATTTCTAAGAAGTTTGTTTGATTGGATGATGATCTGAAAGTTCGTCGATGTAGCGATACATTGACGTTCCTTCTCTTTTTAAGAAGTTTTGAACAGCATCATAAAAGCGTTCATCAACTAAATAATGCATCGAATATAAGTTGACAGGGATTAAACCCCGGTGAATTTTATGCTCACCCTGAGCACCACCTTCAAAAATTGCTATTTTCTCGCGGATACAAAATTCGATATTTTGGTAATAAGCTGTTTCAAAATGTAGGTTTTTAATCCCTTGAATTGCACCCCAATATCGACCATAAGCTCTTTCTTGAGAATTGGCGTCACGATTTCTGAAAATCATGGAGCTGGCAATTGGTTTACCCTCAAAATTTGCAAATATGAGATGAATATATTCAGGCATAGAGGCGCCAATGCGGGCAAAGAAGTCTCGATTTAAGTAGGGTGCATTGCCATGATTGAAGTAATTTGTCGCATAGCAATCATAAAAAAAATCCCAATTGGCTTCAGTCATTTCTGAACCGGGAACATGTGTATAACTGACACCAGCATCGATGACCGATTGTCTTTCACGAATAATATTGTTACGACGTTTTTTATTTAAGGTGTACAAGAATTCCTCAAAATCATGGAGAAACTCCCCAGGTCGATCAAGAGATTGATTTTGCCAATGAAATTGAATCGACTCACGCCTTAAAAAGCCATGATCACTCAAAAGTTTCTCATCTGCCTGCGGTGGAAATAAGATATGCACACTCGAGATCTCTTTTGCCTTCGCAAAATCTAGGATGGCTTGCAGTAAATGACTATTCGCGACTTGGTCAGATCCCAAAACTCTAGAACCACCTACTGGAGTAAATGGTATGGCACTTAATAGTTTGGGATAGTAAGATAGGCCATGCTCTTTGTAGGCATTTGCCCATGCCCAGTCAAACACATACTCACCATAAGAGTGAGATTTTAAATAAAAGGGCATTGCTCCAAGGAGTTGATGTCCAGTATCATCCCAAATCGTAAAGTGGCAAGGTGTCCAGCCAGTACTAGGGCTAACACTGCCACTTTCTTCCATTGCTAATAAATACTCATGACGAATAAAAGGTGATGCATCTAAATCAGATATTAAAGAATTCCAAGCACTACTTGAAATTTCTTTAATACTGGAGAAAATCTTTACTTTGTACAAGACATGTTCAATTAATGATTTTCAGGGGCAATACCAGTCGCAATCAAGAACCGAGAAACCATGTTATAGGTTGCAACAACTGCAACTATTTCCACAGTGGCTTGATTACCCAAAGACTTCGTTAAGCGCTCCATAATGGCTTCAGGAACTTCGATTTCTCTAGTCATTGCCAGGGTTAAGGCAATAACATCTTGTTCAATGTCACTAAACAGGGAGGAGTTAAAAGCATCCGTACCAATTTTGCGTAATTCATTCACTTGTTCTTGAGTACCACCAGCTTTAAGGAGTTCAGGGGCATGGTGAAAAAATTCATATTCGGCGCGATTTAAAATTGCAACACCGCACATACCAATTTCTTTATAGCGAGCATCGAGAGAAAGATTTTCACGAACTTCTTTTAAAAGTGCATTCCAGCCGCGCGTTAAATTGGGGCTGTTCAGTAACATACGATCAAGGTTAAGTAAAGTTCCGCCACGTCTTGCGCGAACAGCATCAACAATTGCTTTAGGTTCAACAAGATCAATCGGCTGATAAGGGATAATTTGTTTTGTCATCGTTGTAATTTTAAATTGGTTAATCGAACACTTATTTTATCTCTTAAATGAATACTAGTATGTCTCCAGCATCTGATCCTATTGTTGAACGTGGGCAAATCATTTGTCATCGGAATACATTGTCACCTGGTGGACGTGCATTTCGTTTTCAAGTACTTTGTGGAGAAATTGAATCGTTTCCAGGAATGAACGCCGATCCGGATGATTATCTGCCGGCATTTGTTATTCAATATGACAATCAGTATTTTGCCTATCTTAATCGGTGTGCCCATGTTGCTATGGAATTAGATTGGAACCCTGGTGAAATATTTGACGAAGAGAAACGATACCTGATATGCGCAACCCATTATGCAGTGTATGACCCTAAAAGTGGTCAATGTCTTCGAGGGCCTTGCCCGAAGGGGGCTAGATTAATCGTTATACCGATTATTGTTAAAGACGATGGTATTTACTTTGCCGATTCACAAATCGAGCGTCTTTAATAGCTGAAAAATTTCACGAAATGATTTGGGGGGTTTATTTAGTTCTTTTTCTTTTCGTGCATTACGAATCAAAGTTCTAAGCGTTTGAACATCAATTTGAGGATGATCTTTGATAAATTGCGTCAATCGATCATCACTTTGCACGAGTTCATCACGCAAGCGTTCAAGAAAATGAAATTTTGCAATCTCGGCTTTATTGACTCCTTGAATTGCGTCAAGACGCTCCTGAATAGCTGCAACTTCCTCATCATCATAAGCACGCATTAATTTACCAAGAAACAAAGTATGTCGCTTAATGGCGCCGAAGGTTTTGATTTTTTCAGTTTCTAGAAGTTTTTCTTTGAGTCGATCATCAACAGGTAATGACTTGATAGCATCGCTACTCAATTCAGATAATGTTTTGGCGAGATCCTGCCGTGCCAGCATTTGACGTTTGACCTCAGATTTACTAGGGCCGAAGTCTTCTTCCAAATCCTCTTCATCATGCATGTGTGGATTCCTTAGGAAGAGCAAGAAACTTCGAGATGTTCGGCCCAATCGGGTGGAAGCTTTGCAAAGTCTTCAAACTCAGGTTGTTCATCAAATGGATGAACGAGGCATCGTTGTAAAGCTTGTGTCAATGAGTGGTCACCCTTTTGAGAAAGAGCAATAGCATTTTGAGCAAGGTGCTGTCGCAAAATATACTTGGGGTTTACTTGATTCATTTTTGCAGTAATTTCAGATAAAGAAATATTGAAAGTATGTAAATAGTTCAAGTAATTTTGTAACCACTGATCGAAGGCATTTCTATCAATGATGAGGTCTTTCAAAATGGGATTACTCGGTTGTAGGATAACTTTGGTCAAGTTTCTAAAAAAGAAGGTGTAGTCTACACGATTGTGATCCAAGATCTTAATGAGTTCTTGAATCAGTTCATTAGACTGTTGTTCAAATGGACCTTGGAAGCCTAATTTTTTGGACATTAATTGGCGAAAAGATTGTTGATAGATTTCTGAAAAAGAAGAAAGTATCGGCTTAATCTGTTCAATCGCTCGTTCCATGGCCTCATCACTATCGTCATCAGCAATGACCGGGAGCATTGCTTGGGCTAGTCGAACGAGATTCCAATAAAACACAGAAGGTTGATTTGCAAAGGAGTATCTCCCTTGGGAATCTGTGTGATTACAAATATGGTTCAGCGAGAACTTATCCATAAAACCGAATGGACCATAATCTAAAGTCAGACCCAGTATTGACATATTGTCGGTGTTTAAAACCCCATGACAAAAGCCTACTGATTGCCATTGCGCAACCAAACGTGCTGAACGTTCCAGTACCTCTTGAAACATGTCAAGGTACGGCTGATTGCTTTTGATAAGTTGTGGATAATGATGCTCGATGACATGATTGCATAGGACTTGCAATTGTTCATGAAGACCATTTGATGCAAAATGTTCAAAATGTCCAAATCGGATGAAACTAGGCGCAATACGCGTAACAACTGCGGCGCTTTCCAGGGTTTCCCTTAGTACTGGAGCTGTTGAGGAAGTGATTGCTAGAGCTCTAGTCGTTGGAATACCTAAGTGGTACATCGCTTCAGAGCATAAAAATTCCCTTATAGAAGACCTGAGAACAGCACGGCCATCACCCATTCGTGAGTAAGGAGTTGGACCAGCACCTTTGAGTTGAATTTCCCAAATCTTGTCTTGATGGGTGATTTGACCAAGAGAAATGGCCCGACCATCACCTAATTGACCTGCCCAAACACCAAATTGATGACCAGAATAGACACTTGCAAAAGGTTGAATATGCTCCGGAACAACATTGCCCGTAAGGATTTCTAAAGACTCTTGATCCTCAATAAACTTGGTATCTAATCCAATTGTAGATGCCAGTTCAGGGGAAGTAACGACCCAACTTGGTTGAGGAAGTGGTGTCGGTCGTAATTCCGTAGAAAACTCAGATCCAAGCTCTAAAAAACCTTTTTCAAAAGCAAGAGCACCAATTGTGGAATGCATCAAATTTATTCAACTTTACCAATGGATTTGACAATATCAGCCATTTTTTTTGCATCCGTATTCCAATAGGTTTGAAACGCCGGTGCATCTAGATATTGAATCGGAGAGCCAGCACCTTCAAGAACAGATTTTACTTTTTCATCATTTGCAGCCAATTTAGCTACTTCACGTAGACGATCTGTAATTTCGGGAGAAACACCTGCTGGCACAAATAGTCCAGACCATTGTGCAAATTCAATAGGCTTACCTAAGTCTTTAAAACTTTTTACGTCCGGTAGGCTATTAAGTTTGGTATTACCCCAATGAGCTAGAGCACGAACTTTTCCGGCTTTAATTTGTTGCACAATAGAAGCAGGACCAGTCGCAAGGGCATCCACTTGACCGCCTAATAATCCTATGATTGCAGGACCTGCTCCAGTATAAGGAATATGTTTCATCTCAAACTGATCACTAAGCTTAATCATTTCCATTGGAATGTGCATAGTTCCATAATTACCGGATGATCCAAAATTATATTTGCCGGGATTTTTCTTCATTTCCGCCAAAAATTGCTCATACGTTGTCCATGGACTATCAGCACGCACAACTAAAACGGTAGGATCGGCTGTAAATCTAGCAATTGGCTTAAATTGATTAATTTGATAGGAAATATCCTTTCCTAAAATTTTATCTGCCTCAGGAATAATGGATATGGAAGACAATGTCATCAAAATGGTATAGCCATCGGGTTTAGCTTTTGATACATATGCCATACCAACACCACCGCCAGCACCAGCTTTGTTCTCGATAATAACGGGTTGACCCAATTGGCGACTCATCGCCTCAGCAACAGGCCTTGCTACGGTATCTGCAACTCCACCAGGAGGAAAAGGCACGACCATCGTAATAGTTTTTGAGGGCCATTTTTCTTGAGCAAATCCAAGCGACTGAAAGATAGCATTCAAAGATAGCAGCATAACTAAAAGAAATAAGTTTTTGGTATTTTTTAAAAGATGATGTTGCATAGCTTGTGCCTTTAACTAAAAAATGTATAGAATGATTGTAATGCCTTCTTTACTCAACGACTTATACCTATTGGGAAATATATGCCGAACCGAATACCTCATATTTTGTCGATTGCAGGCTCTGATAGCGGTGGTGGAGCGGGTATTCAAGCAGACTTAAAAACGATGTCGGCCTTTGGAGCTTTTGGGATGACTGCAATTACTGCTGTAACCTCTCAAAACTCTTTAGGTGTTCATTGGATTGAACACCTCAGTTGTCAATCTGTAGATACTCAAATTCATGCTGTCACCGCTGATTTTGGGGTTGCTGCAGTCAAGATCGGGATGCTAGGTAGTTTAGAAATGGTGCACTGCATTGCGCAGGCAATCATGAAATATCAATTGAATCAAACGGTTTTAGATCCTGTTCTTGTGGCAACCTCTGGAGCTGCACTTGGTGATAAATCGACGGCCCAAGCAATGATGGAGCATTTATTTCCGATTGTGAAGGTTATTACTCCTAATTTATATGAAGCAAGTATTTTTTTAGGCCGTGAAATTAAAACCGTTTCACAAATGGAGCAAGCTGCCATTGATTTATTGCAACTTGGCCCACAAGCCGTCTTATTAAAAGGTGGTCATCTAGAAAATACTGACTCTATTGATGATGTCTTGGTATATCGAGAAGGAGAAGATGTACACATTAGACATTTTTCCCATCCTAAAATCATCACTAAAAATACTCACGGTACGGGTTGTAGTTTGTCCAGTGCAATTGCTTGTGGCTTGGGAGGAGGACTATCTCTGGAAGAAGCGGTGGATGTTGCCATAGAATTCGTGCAACAAGCCTTACTCCATGGATCAGAAATCACACTGACTTTGGGATCAGGTCCCATTTGGCATGCGTATGAGCAATATCCTCAATTTGAAATAAAGTAAGACTGCAGACGTGCAATTGCTCCTTGGTAGTCTTGCGCTTGAATCACTGCACGAACTACTGCAACGGAACCAACCTCACATTCAATGACCTGGCGAATATTACTCTCATCAACACCACCAATACCGACTAGAGAAAATCCCTTGAGTAGTTTCGCATACTGATGTAATCGACCAATACCTTGGGGAGCAGTTTCCATTGCTTTTAATGTAGTTGGAAAAATTGCTCCTAAGGCTATATAACTGGGTTGATAAGCAATGGCGCGAAGCATTTCTGCGTAACCGTGGGTACTGATACCTAGCCGCATGCCTGCCCCCTGAATTGCAGTAAAGTCTGCGCTACTCAGATCTTCTTGACCTAGGTGAACACCATAAGCCTTGTAATCAATCGCCGCTTGCCAATGATCGTTAATAAAAAGATGGCAGGGGTAACCTTCAACACTCTTGACTGCTGCTTGGACCTCCTCATGGATGAGTTTTTTACTAGTCGATTTAAAACGTAACTGAATCGTTTTGACACCTGCTTGAGCGAGTTTAGTTACCCACTCTGCGTTGGGCGCTACAACATAAAGACCTAATTCTTGAGGGCAACTTGCAAACGATGAGTACCTTGCTGGATAGCTATCAAAATCTTGGAGATCAGATGGCCAATTTTGAGGATTGAATGATGATTTTGATGATTGCTTGAACCAAGCTCTTGCAATTAATTCGGCATCTTGCTGAATAAATCCAAGTTCAAAACAAGCGACTTTTATACATCGATAGATCGTATCTTCACTTGTCAATTCAACTTCTTGATTCAAATCTCGTTGATCAATCTTTAAAGTGTGATGTAACTGAACAACCTTTTCAACAAGAGTTCGTTCGTCAGACGTTAAGAGTGTCATTAACTTTGATGCCAAAATGGTGTTCCTAAGGTAGGTGTGCTTGGTTGCGCAACATGATTAGCTGGCATAGCACCTGCATGAAAAGCTTGTCGTCCGGCGAGCACTGCTAAGGAAAACGCTTGAGCCATTTGCGTAGGGTTTTGCGCTAAGGCAACTGCCGTATTGAGTAAAACGCCATCATATCCCCATTCCATCACTTGAGTAGCGTGAGAGGGTAGTCCTAAGCCAGCATCCACAATCATCGGTACTTGTATACGCTCACGCAAAATTTGTAATGCATAAGGATTACTTGGACCCATCCCAGTGCCAATCGGTGCAGCCCATGGCATGATTGCTTCACAACCTACATCGACCAAACGTTGGCAAACGACTAAGTCTTCAGTGCAATATGGAAGAACTTTAAAACCATCTTTTAATAAAGTCTTCGCTGTTTCAACGAGATTCAAAGTGTCCGGTTGGAGAGTGTAATCATCACCGATTAATTCCAGCTTAATCCAGTCAGTCTGAAATACCTCGCGAGCCATATGAGCAATTTGTATTACTTCCTCAGGTCGATGGCAACCAGCTGTATTGGGTAATACTGGAATATTGAGCTTTTTTAGTAAGTCCCAAAAGCCACTAGAGATTTCAGAAGGATTTGCACCTTG
>Ga0114976_10001218_pt1 | contig 16006 bp, 18 predicted proteins | sample S_130805_EF_Meta_FD_87319 | JGI IMG/M metagenome (GOLD analysis project Ga0114976, IMG submission 87319) | Freshwater microbial communities from Lake Simoncouche, Canada to study carbon cycling - S_130805_EF_MetaG | ecosystem: Environmental > Aquatic > Freshwater > Lake | place: Lake...
TAAGCTCTGATGTTGCATCTAAAAATATGTCAACATTGATTCAATCTTTTGGTATGTCTTCTTCCCAAGCAATTGAAACATCCAAACAATTAGCTGTTTTAGCAAATACTTTAGGTACATCTCCTCAAAAAATAGCAAGCGATTTTGCTGGTGCTGCTTCCACTCTTGTTGTGTATGGTGAGAAAGGTATTGATGTGTTTAGAGGATTGGAAGCTGCCGCAAAAGCATCTGGTCTTGAGGTATCAACTCTTGTTGGAATTGTAAAAAAGATGGATACATTTCAAGGTGCAGCAGAAGCAGCAGGTAAATTAAATGCAGTTCTTGGTGGTGGATTATTAAATTCATCACAATTACTGGTAGCCACAGAAGAAGAAAGAATAAGACTAGTTGTAGAATCTGTTCAGTCTCAAGGTGTACAATTTAAAGATATGGATAAGTACACACAAATGTCTATAGCTAATGCTGCTGGTATTACTGATATGGCACAGGCAAATAAATTATTTGGTATGTCTTTAAGCGAATATGACAAGTATGTAACACAAACAGAAAAATCAAAAGATGCTACTGAAAAGTTTTCTCAAATGTCTGCTGCCGCTACAACAATGACAGACAAATTTAAAGTTGCTATGATGCAATTAGCAACATTTGCAACACCAATATTATTTATTCTTTCTGCATTGGTAGATGGGTTTGCTTCTGGTATAGCAATAATAAATAAATTAATAGCAGTTGTATATATGCTTGGAGGTGCTTTTCCAACTCCTGTAGTCAAAGCTTTTGGTGCAGTTATAGATTACTTATCTAATGGATTAAAGTTTTTTATTCAAATAATTGGATTTGTTATAGGCGCGCTTGTAGCAATTAAAGCTGCAACAATTGCTGCTGCTATTGCTCAAAATATTTTTAATGCTAGCATATTTTATATTATAGGTGGTTTATTAATATTAGCTGCTGTTTTTGGTTTACTTAAAATTGCATTTGATTATGTAGTTGGTGGTTTCCAAAAATTATGGCAGATGTTGCATTTAGCTGGTTCTCCAATGTTATATATGCTACCAGAATATATAGCAAAAGGATTTAACTTCTTAAAGGATAATATATTATTCTTTTTAGGCCCAATAGGATTAGCTATTAAAGCTTTCCAATATCTTTATGATATATTTCATAGTGGTGGTTCATCACCACTTTATGAAATACCAAATTATTTTGGAAAAGCTTTTAATTATTTAAAAGAAAATATATTATTTATAATAGGACCAATTGGTTTGGTAGTGATGGGTTTAAAATCTCTTTATGATATGTTTCATAAAACTGGGTCTGGTCCATTATGGCATATAGCAGTTGATATGGCAGAAGCTTTTGAAGTATTAGCAAATGTATTTTCAACAATACCAAGTATAATGGATAGGATCGCTGAGTCAATGGGCAAAATGGCTGCATCAACTTTTAAACTATTTTATGCTATATCTGGTTTGGCTGGAACTTTGCCATTATTTGCATTAGGGCTAGTAGCAGCAGTTCCAGCGATGCTTGCATTTGCAGGTGCTTCGTTTGTAATGAATGTAACTGGTGGCAACTATTTAGAAAAAATATTAAGTGCTATAACACCACAAAGATCTGCTGGATTAAAAGTAGTTGTTGATTCACTTGATGGATTAAATAAAATACATAAAGAAATAAAACCAGAAGGTCTTAAGAATGTCAAAGAACTTGTAGATGAAGTTGAGAGATATAATTTTCAATTACTTGCTTCTTCTGCATTAAATATTGTTTCTCCTTTGGAATCACTAATTAAAGCTGTTGGATCTTTAGGAGAATCTAAAGAAACAAAAGGTGGAGATTTAATACTCAAAGTAGATGGTAGAGAAATTGGAAGAATAGCAATTAGTGCTATCAATGCATCTGTTGGCGGCAATGTTGTTGTTAAAAGTTCCACTCCTGCTGGAACAAGGAGTTAATTAAATGGCATCTGGATATTTAGAATTATTAGGTTATGGTGCTGGTGTAAACAGAATTGATTTTGGCGATAATCAATTTTCGCAAATTGAATATGTATCAGAAATAACACCAAACTATACAGAGACAATGGTATACGGAAGAAATGAACCAATTGTAACTTATAAAAATACAAGCAGAAATCTTAAAATATCTTTTGTTATTTCTCAAGGTAGTGGTGATAATGTTAGCTGGAACTCCACAATGAACAAAATGATTCATCTTTTATATCCAAAATATGATGATAAATATGTCATAGTTAAAACACCAGTTTATAGATTTAAATTTTTTAATTTATTGCAAGATCCAATAGATGATGAACAAGGACAAGTTTGTATTTTAAAAAACGTAAACATAGGTCCAAGCGGTTTTAAATATGGAAAAGTTGCAACTATTGGAGATTATACAGCTACAGAAACAGGACGAGTAGAAGGAACTAATAATGGAGCAAAGATTTCATTTAAAGAATTTAAAGTTGCTATGACGGTTGTTCCTTTACAAACTATACCAATAGGTTTTTCAAATAACGATAGCTTTGGCAATGTAACTTTCCCATTTGGAACTATAACTGTAAAGGCAAATAATCAATGAACAGATATTCTAATAAAGAACTTATACAAAATCAAAATGAATTATATGAAAGTTTCTTTAGAGAAAGAAATGTAAAATTTATTAATCATTTTGAAACTACAAACTTTACATTTCCAACAAATCAGCAATTATTAACTATACCATATGTTGAGCACACTTGGAAATATGGAGATAGATATTATAAATTATCTAGCAAATATTATGGTGATACAAAAATGTGGTGGGTTATAGCAATGTTTAATAACAAACCTACAGAGCATGATATTAGCATAGGTGATACAATATTAATACCAACCTTGTTAGAAAAATTATTTTCTTATATGAACCCATAACGGATAAAAAATGTCAAGAGAAAGACCAATATTATTTAGAAACCAAGACACTAGCACTTCTAGTACACAAACAGAAGAAGAAACAGAGAAACAGAAAAGAGAAGAGTTTTCTGTTGATTGTTATCTATTAGATTATACTCAAGAAATTTTAAATAAACAATCAGCCTTTAACGTATCAGTAACTCCAAATGGAGCAGCGTATTTTTGTAATAAAACTGGTTTAACAACAAATGATTTTTCACAAATATTAGCTTCTTTGAGCGGTAGAAGAAACTTAAAAGAACTTGGAGAATTAAGTACTGCTGCTATTGCAACAATGTATCCAGTAATAAAATTGTTTAGAATTGATAGCGGAGATGGAGGTAAAGAGAAGAAAAGACAATTTATTTTTAATAAAAATTTAAATGATTTTTTAGGAAAAGATAAGATTGATGCAAATATGTCTTTTTATACTGGTTGTGGTATAAAAAATCTTTCCTATACACTAGCTGGCACAAATCCAGTTGAAGCAGAAAGAGCAATAGACGTTTCTATTACATTTGTTTTTTCATCAGTTCAAGAATTTTTAGGAAATACTGATGTTACCAATGTTGGTTCATTAAATACTATATCTGGAAACCCAACAGGCTTAAAAGATCCTACAGATAAAGAAGATCCAGATGGTAATAAAACAAGCATAGGTTCTACAAGTCAATATATAACATTGATACAGAGACCGAACCCTAATAATGTTAAAGATGCGTTTGATGCAAAAGACTTTAGATTACAAGTAGAATTATCATATAGTTTAATAGAAGATAATACAATTTATACCGAAGCAACAGTTGCAAGATTAAGAGATATTAAACTTTTATTAGATCTTAGTTTATCAACTCATGAACTTTCGTTTACTGAAGAGGGTTCTTTAGAACTAAAAGTAAACTACTATGGAAGTCTTCAACAATATATGAACGATAAAGAAACTGATTATTTCTATAAGCAAATACAATTAAAAAGTTCAGATCCTATTTTACAAAATGCTAAAACCCAAAGAGAGAAAGTAGAGGAAGCAAGAAAAACAGTTAAAAATTGTGGTAAGGATGTAGATAAAAAAGCTTTAGAAGATGCTTTAAAAGCATCAACTGAAGCAAACAAAGCCGAACAAGCTTTACTGCAAACAATAAAATCTGAAATTTATGGAAGGTTTATTGAAGACTTATATAAGAATTCTTCATTATTTACTTTTACAGTACAAGAAGAAATGATAAATGAATGGATAAAATTTGTTAATAACGAAACATCTATAAGACCAGCTTTTGGCGCAACAATAAGTAAAGATGATAGCAGTAGTGAAGTGAAAGATGCAAAAGAAGAAGCAGAAAGTAATGCACAAAGCGAACCAGATGAAATTAAATCTGAAATAGATTCTAAAAGAGAAAAAAAAGTAAAGCTAGGCGAGGAATTGTCAGTTACCTATTTTTACTTTGGAGATTTATTACAGTCTATTACTAAAGTATATGGTATGGGTTCTACAAATAATAGAATAATACTTGGTGATATTGAATATGTTGATGATAGAGAAAGTGCTAATAAAACTAAAAAATATAATATAGGAGAGGTTCCTATAAGTACAGACCTATTTCAAGCTTGGTTTTTAGAAAAAATTATTAAACCTGCAAAAACAAGTTATAGACTTGATACATTAATAAAAGATCTAGTAAACGGATTACTTAGACCAGCACTTGATCCAGAATGCATTTTTTTTGGAAGAAATATAAACAAAAGAATTGATATAAATTTTACAAATTTTACTATCCAATCAAGCAGTGATCCAGCTTCTTCTGTAGTTAATTCTCAAGGTGTATTTACAGGAGTTCCAACTTTAACTTCTAGTAGTGGTGCATTACAAACTTATAACTATTTTTGTATTTTTTCTACTGAGGCTTTATGTGATTTAAATGGCGATATTCAAAAAGATGAACAAAATGGAATTATGCATCTTTATGTTGGTAAAGCTGAAGGTTTGGTAACCTCAATAAAATTTAAAAGAATTGATCAACCATATGCAAAAGAAGCAAAAGCTACAAGAGAAGGATTTACACCTTTATCTTCTTTAAGAGATATTTATAATTGCGATATTAATATGATAGGTAATCATATTTTTTATCCTGGTATGACCGTGTTCATTCATCCACCATATGGTTTTGGAAATCCTACGAAAAAAAATCAAACTTTTTCTAATATCATGGGTGTAGGTGGATATTATAATATAATTAAAATTACTACTGATATAGCAGATGGAAAATATGAAACTAGATTAGATTGTTTTTACCAATCAAGCGGAGATGGTAGTTGTAAGGCAGATGTTAGGTGTAAATAATGGAAACTTTAAATTATGATTAAAAGAACTAGTAAAGAAATAAAAGTTGCTATAAACAATGGTACTCTTGTAGATACAACAAATAAAACAAAATTATTTGAATTGTTCTCAAAAAGAGATCTATATTCTACAATATTTGATGATTATAATGTTAATAATATTGAAACAATTAACTTATGGACAGAAAGAACTTTATATGGAAAAATAGATCACGAACAACAACCAGTACTACCAATTTATACAAAATTAAAAACTTTAATTAATTCTAATAATAATTCATGTTTTGTTGTTGCACCAGTAGCAGATGCTTTTTTAGATTTAAATAATAGTATGAATTATGATTCTAATATAAGAAAAATTAAACCTTCCAGTTATTATCCTTTAAGACCAAAATCTGCTACATACAATGTTGTAGATAAAATGAATACTCAGATAATAGAGTTATTTGATTTTTATTATACTAGATATGTAAAATTATATAATAAAAAAAATATGATAAAATCATTTGAAGATTTTATTAATTATTCTTTAGAATTTTTAAATATTTCAAATCCTTTTATTACATTATCTTCTTTTTCTTTAAAACAAAATTATCTATCAAATGGTTTGACTATAGATTTGGTATCAGATAAAGATGCATCAAGCGATAAAGAAAAACAAATAAATTATTTAGAAGATGAAAACTTTACTTATTTCTTAGATAAAGCAGAACAGTTTGGATTTTTTGTAGATAAAAATGTACCTTGGAGATTAGTTTTTAATATTCAATCTCCTAATTCACAGAAATATTTACAAAAATATAATATTTCTAATACAAAACAATTTTTTGAAACATTCTATGTTAGAACAATACTTCTTGAACTTGATCTTATAAAACAACAATATGTAAGAACATACAACCAATTTTTAAGAATAAATCCAGATGTTCTAAACAGTTGCAACGAAAAAATACAACCAAGAACTCTCATAACAGATCAAATACTAAATGATGATTATAGGTGGTTAAAATTTCATTATTTTCTTAAATTAAAAGAATTTAATCTTATTAAAGATCAAAATAATTATGATCAACTTATAAGTGATTTTAATATGTTATATGGTCTTAATAAAGACATATTAATAAAACATATACAGGAAGTAACAAAACCTGTTGTCGCAAATGGTGCAAATCCAGATCTTGATATGTTGAACTTGACAACAAAAAGACTAAGCTATAAGATCAACTACAAGTTCTAAAGAGGTTGCTATGCTCGTTGAGCCGCTTGATAATAAAGGCGATTGTGTAGGCTTTTATTGCGATGGACAAATAGTAAAAGAAGTTCCAGACCATGTTGAATCTTGGGCTTATCATCCTGCTTTTGGAGCAAATGGTGAGTATGCTTACCTTTACTGCCAAGATGAAATAAATAAATTTATTCCAGATGATTATAAAAATGATTGGAAAATGCTTAATAACAAGATGAAAGCATTTTTTAAATCTTTTGGTTCAGCAAAGATTAACCTCGATGATAATTGTATTTTTGATATGATTCCAGATCATTTCATCATTAACTATTATGAGGTCAAATCTCAGATTGTTAAAAACATTTTGGATACAACCAGTAAACCAAAAGATTATGATTATCTTGTCGCTCTTTCTGAGATTCTGTGGGACATTAAAAGTAGAAAACTAAACATTGATTTGTCTTCTTTAACAGATAAAAAGATAATTCAAAAATATACAGATGTAAGTCACTATATCAATTACAACATCTTTGGAACAAAAACAGGAAGACTATCAACTCATAAACATTCATTTCCAATTATGCAGATGGATAAAAATCATCGTTCAATTATTCAACCAACAAACGATTGGTTTATTGAACTTGACTATAATGGTGCAGAGCTTAGGACTTTTTTGGCTCTTGCAGGTAAAGAACAACCAAAAGAAGACATTCATGATTGGAACAACAATCACATTTATGGCGGAATGAAAACAAGAGATGAAGCAAAAGTCGCATTTCTTGCTTGGCTTTATGGAGAAACAAAAAATGAAAAAGCTGAAGTCATTTACAATAAAAAAGAAGTCCTTGATAAATACTGGAATGGGGAAGTGGTTACTACATTCTACGGTATGGAAATTCCTGCGGATAATCACCATGCTCTCTCTTACCTTATTCAGTCTACATTTGGTCAACTTGCTCTTCGTCAGATGATTAAAGTGTTTGAATACCTAAAAGGTCGTAAATCATTTATTGCTTTTACAATTCACGACAATATTGTTATCGACTTGGCAGAAGAAGATAAAAAAGATCTAAAGAAAATTATTAATGTTTTCTCAAATACAGATCTTGGTATGTTTAAAGTTAATGTAAAAGCAGGAAATAATTACGGAGAAATGCGTAAGATTTGACTATTTATAGTGTTAGGAGATAATAATGGACCAAATAGTAATGCAACTCGTCCAAATGGAACAACAAATGAGAATCTTCCATTGGCAAACAAAATCACATGCTCGTCATAAAGCGTTTGGTAAAATATACTCAAACCTTGGAGATCTTATAGATACATTTGCAGAAGCTTGGATGGGAAGAAATGGAAGAGTTCGTGTTACTGGCCCAATCGAACTCCAAGACATTAGCGGCGATGTTGAAAGTATTGTTGATGGATACATTGATACACTAATTTCAATGACCGATACTCTTGACCCACAAAGAGATACAGACCTTCTAAACATTCGTGATGAAATTCTTGGAGAGTTCAATAAACTCAAATACCTATTAACACTTAAATAATGGATCCTTTAGTAAAACAACTTAGAGAATTATTAGCAGAACAAACAGAGCCTTATCAAAGAAAGATGAAGGCTAAACATAGTCGTTTAAAAAAAAGAGTAATTGGTCATGGAGGACAAAAAGCTGGTTCTCCTTACTCCGAAAAGCCTTCTATGGAACGTTCTAAATCTGCTCCTCCTATTGGTGAACATATGAATGAAGGTATCTTTGATAAATTAAAGAAATCTATAGGTGTAGCTCCTCAAGGTAGTGATAGATACAATCAAATAGGAAATACTAATATTTATGTTGGTGAACAACCAATTATGGGCAGCAAATTTATGATGGGCGTTGTTGATAGATTTGATAAAGTATACTTAGTAGCAGAAGAGACAATAAAACAATTAACACCACAAGAATTAGAAACACAAAAAGGTAAAGTGATTTCTTGTCCTACCCATGACACAAGTACACCAACCAAAGATCAACTACAAAATATGGAACAAATAGCTCAAAGTATTGCTAATGAGCCAGATAACGCTTTTATACTTGTTGCTTGCAAGGCTGGTATGAATAGATCAGCGGCTATTGCAGCAAGAGCATTGGTATTGAAAGAAGGAATTACTGCTGTGCAAGACGATCAACAAAAAGAAAAAGTAAATCAAATTATAAATACAGTAATATCCAGTAGAGAACCAGCAATAACTATGGGTTCTCCTGGTGTTTTAAGATATGATATGAGAACTAATAGAGAAAAAGCGGAATTGCATGGAACTCCACACCAAGCTTTTATTAATTTTATAATGTATGGCACCAACCAAAGATTAACAGAATTTAAAAAACAAATAAAAAAACTTGTAATTGAACTGTTTGCAAGATAGAATAAACAAAATGGTGATCTATGCAAGAAAAAGATACGAATGATTCTGTTGTAATTGTTGTAACAGATAAAAATAAAATACTCTTAATTAAAAGATCAAAAACTGATGGATGGATGCCATTACATTGGTCATTTCCAGGTGGTCACATAGAAATTGGTGAGCCACCTTACAAAGCAGCAAAACGTGAGTTAAAAGAAGAAACTAATCTTGATGGTAAGATAAGTTATGCTGGTCTTCGTAAAACAAAAACAGGTAAGATGTACATTTATTTATGTGATGAATTTAAAAATGATGTTGAATTAAATTATGAACATTGCGATTATAAATGGGTTGAATATAAAGACATTGATGATCTTGAAGACAAAACACCGTATGTAAAACAAATCATCGCTACTGCGCTTGAAATACCAATGGGTTATGAATGAATGTAATAGGGTTAGGAAAAACTGGTTGTAGTATTGTAGATAAGTTTTCTAAATATCCACAATATAAAATACACAAAGTATCAATACAAGAACAAGACCACCCAGAAAAATATGAACAAAATACAAATCACATTCCATTCACACTAGATGATGATAATATTGATTTTTTTGTAAGTGGTGATGAAATATCCTGTGCTGCTTCTTTAAGAGTTTTGGAAAATTATAAAGGTTCAAACATTAGAATTTTTTATATTAAACCAAATCAAAAGTTCTTAACTGACTTACAGAGAATGACTGATAGGGTTGTTTATAACATACTTCAAGAATATACAAGATCTAAAAAATTTGATTCAATGTATATTATAAATTATGAAGATGTTGCAAAGACTGTAGGCAAGATTCCAATAATTGGATATTATGATAAATTAAATACAGTAATTGTTGATACTATTCATATGATTAATTTTTTTGATCACAATGAATCAATAATTGGAAATGAAGTTGAATTTTTGCCAACCTATTGTATAAATTCAATAGGTATAATGAACGCTGATACTGGTGTTGAAAACATGTTTTTCAACCTTGACGAGTGTAGAGAGAAGAGATACTATTACTCCATAGACGAAAAACAGCTAGAAACCGATGGTGATCTGTTTGATGCACTTTCAAATCAAATGGAAAGCAAATCGGAAGAGTTTGTAAAAAACAGTTTTGGAGTTTACTCTAATTCTTTTGGTAAGAATTATTGTTACTTGATTAAAAAATCACCACATATCCAGAGGTAATTATGAAGGCGTTTAAAGGAACCTTTCTTAAGAAAGATGGTTCGGAAAGAACAATGCAGTTTGTAAAAATTAAAGACTTGCCAACTGTATTTGTAGAGGGTAGGATTAAGGGAACAGGAAAGGTAAGAACCCTTTCTGATGGTTCCGAAACAGTTTATGATGTTGAGGCTAAGGAGTTCCGAATCTTCAATCATAAAACGCTAGTAGGAGAGATTGTTGAAATCGATCTTGACGAAAGCACGTTGAGTGGATAAGATAGAAACATGGCGGTTGAAGAGATTTGTTTAACCGTTCTTAACAACAAACTAAGGAGACAATAAAATGGCTATTGATATGAGCAAAATGAAGAATAAACTTGAGAAGCTTGCTAATAATGGTAAGGAGAGCAACAATTCTGTTAGATGGAAGATGGAAGAGGGACAACACTCTGTTCGTATCGTTCCAACGGAAGACGGCGATCCATTCAAGGAGCTTTTCTTCCATTACAAGGTAGGTGGAAAGACTGTTCTTTGTCCCAAAAAGAACTTCTCTGATGATTGTCCTGTGTGCAACTTTGCTTCACAGCTTTGGCGTGACGGTGTAGCAAACGAGGATAAGGCAAGCCAGAAGATGGCAAAAGAGCTATTCCCCAAGCAGCGTTTTATGTCTCCTGTTCTAGTTCGCGGAGAAGAGGCAAAAGGTGTACAGGTATGGGAATACGGTAAGCGTGCATATGAGACTATGATTGGTCTTGTTCTTAACCCAGAGTATGGTGACATTACTGATCCACAGGATGGTCTTGACCTTGTAATCGACTACACTAAGCCTCCTGCTGGTGCAAAAGATCAATTTCCAGAGACTAAGATTACTCCTCGCCGTAAGTCCTCACCACTTTGCGACCCATCTTATGGTGGAGCAGCAAAATGTAAGGAACTTCTCGATACTATCCCAGACTTTGGATCACTTTATCCACGCCAGAGCACACAAGAGGTTCAGAAGATCCTTGATGCTGCCCTTGCTTCCGATGAATCTGCTGAAACTGAGTCCCGTGAAATTGTAAAAGGTGGTAACAAGTCCAAAAAGTCTTCACCTGTTGATGAAGCCTTCGCAGGATTTACTGGAACAGACGACGACTAATCTGTTGACTAACTAACGAAACGGGTGTATCTTATGGGTACACCCGTTTTCATTTATCACAAAGGAACCAAATGGCTAAAAAAACTCAAACAACGACAAATGGTAAATTATCTATTGCACAAATGAGAGATGCAATTAATAAAAAAGCTGGAGTAGAAGTTTCTTTTGATCTTCTTGAACAAAATCCATCAGAAGTAACAGAATGGATTCCAACAGGTTCAGATGTACTAGACTCAATTATCTGTAGAGGCAAGAAAGCAGGAATTCCAGTTGGACGTATTACAGAACTTGCTGGTATTGAAGCCTCTGGTAAGTCTTATTTTGCTGCTCAGATTGCTGCTAATGCTCAAAAGATGGGAATGACTGTAGTTTACTTTGATTCAGAGTCTGCATTAGATCCTTCATTCCTTAGTAAAGCTGGTTGTAATGTAGGTGAAATTATTTATACTCAAGCAGTAAACATTGAGTTTGTACTTGAAACTATTGAACAACTTCTTGGAGAAGGTGATCACTTCTTATTTGTTCTTGACTCTTTTGCTTTTACTCCATCGCTTGCAGACCTTGAAGGAGATTTTAATCCTCAATCTTCAATGGCGGTAAAACCAAGAATTATGTCAAAAGGTCTTGCTAAACTTATTCAACCAATTGCAAATAAGAAAAGCTCATTCCTTGTTCTTAATCAGCTAAAACAAAACATTGTAATGGGTCCAACAGCACATACAGAAATGCTTGTAAATCCATTTATAACTCCTGGCGGTAAAGCACTATCTTATGCTTATTCGCTAAGAATTTGGCTTACTCCAAAAAAGAGCAAAGCAAGTTATGTTGTATCTCCAACAGGATTTAGAATTGGGTCAGAGACTAAATGTGTCCTAAAGAAATCTCGTTTTGGTACAGAAGGTAGAGAATGTTCGCTTAAACTCTTGTGGGGTGGAGAACGAGTAGAAGTTTCAGACCATGAAGCTTGGCTTGACATTATTTCTAAATCAGATAGAGCTTCAAGTGGTGCATGGTGGACAATTACTCTACTTGATGGATCAGAGAAGAGATTTAGGTCAGCAGACTTTCCTACAGAACTTCAGAATGAAAGTTTTAGAAATGCTGTACTAAGTATTGTAGAAGAAGAGCTTATTACTAAATTTGATAAGCAAACTGGTAATGCTTCAAATTACTACAACATAGAAAGCGAAGACTAATCTAACTAAAACAAACAGGCTCCGTGGGGTTGACTTCCTCACGGGGCTTTGTTACTATCTATGTGTTGGAGAGAAGAACATCATGGAGAGTCACCCGAGTAACAAGCTGTCTAAGAAGAAGCAGCGGTTTATTGAGCTTGCATCGCGTATCGCTATGCAGACTGAGTTTCGCGAGTATAAGCATGGAGCAGTTCTTGTTCGTGCTGGTGCTGTTGTGAATACGTCTTGTAATAAGAATAAGTATAAGGCATGGGCCAATCAGTTTCGTAAGAAGCAGCGTGGTCATGCTACTGTTCATGCTGAGATTGGTGCTATTCTTGGTCTTGACCGCTCTATTACTGAGGGTGCTACTATCTACGTTGTTCGTGTTGGTCGTGATGGATGCCTTCGTAACTCTAAGCCTTGTGCTATGTGTGAGGCAGCTATGCAGTATGTTGGTGTGAAGAAGGTTGTTTATTCTAACGAGAACGGCGATATTGAGTCTATGAGGATTTATAATGAGTAATAAATATTATGATAATTACAAGAATCCTTGGGATGAACAAGAAGAAGGTTGTTGGGTAATTCGTAAATCTAAAGGCTGTACTTCAATGAAGAAGGTGAGCCAAGAACAAGGAACTCAAGAACTTGAAGCATTTCATTATGCAATGGCTGTTTGTTACGATGTTATGATAAATGAAATTTCAAACACAATCAATAATGGCAAACCTTATTCTATTTCCGACATAGCCCTAAATACTATTGAAGCTATTGGAAAGGTTGTAAACGAAAGGAGGAAAGATGTGGGAATCTGAAATGTACGACAAGTATCCAAAAACTCTTAAGGGTTTTTCTTACTTTGAAATCAACGAAGGATGGAAGGGACTTGTTGAAGAAATCACTTCTAAAATTGAAGTTGTAAATAACAAGTATTCTCCATCAAGTTACGTTCGTGCTGCACAAGTTAAGCAGAAGTTCGGAGGTCTTAGATACTACATTAGTATTGAAGACGTTGAAGAACAAGATGTTAGACATATTTATGATATGATTGCAGAAGCAGAAAAAAGATCTTTTACTATCTGTGAGTATTGCGGTTCTCCAGCAAATACCTCTAGAGATAGACTTTATGTAGAGACACTATGCGATGAACACAGAACTTCAAGAAGGTGATTTAGTGTGGGTTAATAAGTATGCTAAGTCATACAGCTCAGAACTTATTATTCATCGTAAAGTAAAACAAATGTCATTACTAGAAGAATTTACCATTCTGGGTATTGTTGTTTCAGCATACCCCGATCTTTGTTACGTTTGGGTAATGCAGGATGACGAATACCACTATTTTTTTAAGGAGGATCTTAAATGCCAAGAATGATGATTGTTGATGCTAATAATCAGTATCTTCGTGCATACATTACTAATCCAACGCTTTCACCAAACGGTCAACCTGTAGGTGGTGTTGTTGGGTTTCTTAAAATTATGCAGAAGCTTTGTAATACAACAAACCCAGATCTTATTTTTGTTTGTTGGGATGGCGAAGGTGGATCCAAAAAACGTAAACTTATGAATTCAAATTATAAAGAGGGTCGTAATCCTCTTCGTTTGAATCGTGATGTTCGCAATCTTACAGAGAATGAAGAGATTTCTAATAGGATTTGGCAGCAAACTAGAGTTGCAGAATACTTTAATCAAATGCCAATAATCCAGCTTCTTTATCCAAACATTGAAGCAGATGATTTGATTTCGTATGTGGCAAATCATGAGCATTATAAGAAATGGCAAAAGGTAATTGTGTCTTCGGACAAAGATTTCATTCAACTTATTAATGATAAAACTGTTCTATATCGTCCTATTCAAGAAGAAATACTTAATGTAGCAAAAGTTGTTGAAAAGTATGGTGTTCATCCTAATAACTTTGCCCTAGCAAGAGCAATTACTGGTGATGATAGTGATAATCTAAAAGGCGTGCGTGGTGTTGGAATGGCTACAGTATCTAAAAAACTTCCAATGCTTACAGAAGACAAATCATATCTACCAAATGATGTTGTGGAGTTTTCCAAAGATAAGGAAGGAAAAGCATTTATAAGTATTGCCTCATCATTTGAGGCGATTAGAGATAACTATCGCATCATGCAACTTTCATCTCCTCAAATTTCTTATCAAGTTAAACAGCAGATAGACGAGGTAATTGAAGACTTTAAGCCAGAGCTAAACCAACTTGAATTTCGTAGAATGTCTATGCAAGATGGTTTTGGTGTTGTTGATTTTTCATCTTTGATGACTACATTCAAGAAGATTGTTGCCAATAAGACTACTTAGATGTATGAAGTACAATTTAATTTTAGAGAACTGGAAGAAATTTCTTACTGAAGAAGAAACTTTAGCCAAAACAGCCACAGAAGTAGAAAACTCAATTGAGAATAAACAAGAAGAAGAAGAACAAAAAATTAAAAGTGTTATTGCTGCAATAAAATCTAGTATTGGTACTGGTATTCAATCACAACAAGAAGTTATAAAAACTATACCAAACAAGCAAGCAATAAAAGATGCTTTAAAGAATGAAATAGATAGCTTAAGTCTTCAAGAGGCTATTGAAGAAGCTAAGAAAAGAAAAAGAGCTAAAGTTACTAAAAAGAAGAAATCTGGTGGAGATAGATGTACTAGAATAGCCAAACGTAAATATGATGTTTGGCCTTCTGCTTATGCTTCTGGTGCTGTTGTTAAGTGCCGTCAAGGAAAGATATGGAAAGGCATAAGCGAAAGCGCAACAGATAAAGAAATTGATGATGCTTTGCTTCTTGAAGAAATTGAACAAATTGAAATAATTGAAGAGAAGTGGACTGAAAAATACAAACGTTCTATTGATTGCAAAAATCCAAAAGGTTTTTCTCAAAAAGCTCATTGTCAAGGAAGAAAGAAAAATGAAGAACTTGAACTTGATGATGAATTAATTGAAGAAGCTAAAAAAAAAGCTTATAAGCCAAACTTCTCTAAAGAAAAAGAGCAAGGTCTTCATGGATGGTTTGCTCGAAATGACGGCAAAGGTTGGGTAAATTGTAGAACTGGTGGTCCTTGTGGTCGTGACTCTGCCGATGGTGGAGGTAAATACCCAGCTTGTAGACCAACCAAAGCACAATGTAAATCTGCTGGTAAAGGCCCATTAAGAAAAAAGAAATCTTCCAAACCAATTTCTTGGACTAAAAAGAAAAAGAAGGACTAATTAAGAACATGAGCGATAAACTTACATCATTTAAAGATTTTCAACTATTAACAGAAAATTTTAAGAACTTTATTGAAACTGAAGAAACCGAATATGACGATGCAGTATTAGATGACGGAACCCCTGTTTGTGCTGCTTGTCTTGAAGAACTACTTGAAAGTCAAAGAACTGTTATTCAAGAAGCAAAATATCAAGGTAGAACAGTAACTCTCAACAAGCCAATGAAAGGTGATGTAAAGAAATCAAAAGTTTTTGTTAAAGATCCAAAAACTGGTAACGTAAAGAAAGTTAACTTTGGCGATAAGAATATGAAGATTAAAAAGTCTAATCCAAAAAGACGCAAATCCTTCAGAGCACGCCATAATTGCGAAAACCCA
>Ga0114976_10001224_pt1 | contig 15978 bp, 10 predicted proteins | sample S_130805_EF_Meta_FD_87319 | JGI IMG/M metagenome (GOLD analysis project Ga0114976, IMG submission 87319) | Freshwater microbial communities from Lake Simoncouche, Canada to study carbon cycling - S_130805_EF_MetaG | ecosystem: Environmental > Aquatic > Freshwater > Lake | place: Lake...
CTCAGTGCTATAGATAAAAAACTAAGGTCTCCAGAAAAAGTAGAATCATGGTTAGTGATAAGCAAAGATTTAAAGGAAAGTCCAGTTGTACAAGAATTTGCTAACCGCAATTTTGCGAAGATTAAGTATTTTACTTTTTTAAAAATCGAGCAAGATTTTACTAAATGGGTAAGTGAAGTTACAGCCGAAATCCATCTTTCCAAGGTCAGCAAGGTTTTACTTGCGGCTGTGAGTGAGTTTACTCCTGTTGAAATTGAGCAACTTATGTGGTCAATACAGCAAGCTGGTGCTGAATTTCTTGCTTATGACAATTTAGGACTTGCCGCCTCTCAAAGCCAAAGCAAACATATTGAAGGATTTACTTGGGCATCATTTGGAACTCCACAGATAAGTGATTCACTTCGTGTAGTAAAAAGACTTTTCGATCTTTTGCTTGTTACTCCCGCAATAATCTTATTGACGCCACTCTATTTATTAATTGCCATCCTTATTAAAATAGAATCTCGCGGAAAATTACTGTATACCCAAGAGAGAATTGGCCAAGATGGAACACTATTCAAATTTCCAAAATTCAGAAGCATGCGCCCTGGCTCAGACGCACAGCGATTGGAAATCCTTGGCCGACCCGATGAGAGTATGACCGATAGGTATAAAGCTGACCCAAGAATTACGCGGGTTGGTCGAATCTTGCGGAGATTTTCCCTCGATGAACTTCCTCAACTTTGGTGTGTATTAATTGGCTCAATGTCGCTTGTTGGGCCTAGGCCAATTCTTCCGGAAGAGGCGCCACAGCTGGGTGACTTCCATTTCAGACGGCAGATTGCAAAGCCAGGGTTAACAGGGATCTGGCAAGTCTCTGGCCGCAAGGACACAACTTGGGAAGAGAGAATGGCTTTTGATATTAAGTATGTACAACAGTGGTCAATTGCGCTTGATTTGATTCTAATTTTTAGAACATTTAAAGCAGTATTAAGCGGAAAAGGTTCTTACTGAATATCTTCCTTTAGAATTTTTTTAAGAATTGCATCAAATTCTTCGTCAGGATTATATTTCTTATTCCGGCCAAGTTGGTAGATTTTTCTAACTTTAGGCTTGTAGCTTCTATTTTTGACAAATTTATTGCGGATTCGGACATCAAGCGGTATTCGCAATTCACCGGTCACAGGCTGAGTACTTTGAAGCACTAAAGGACCATAAGGTTCCGTTGAGCCATAGCCATAGCCATAGCCATAGCCATAGCCATTCTTATACCCATACTTGGTTTTTGGACTGTAGCGATTGTATGCATATCCGTACTCTTCGCCTCGAGTATGTATTGGAACCATATTTATTACCACGCCAGCAATTTTAGCGCCCATATTTTCTAGCGCCTCAACTACCCCCTTTAGGTGAGCTTGCTTTGTCACGCCAGCACGCACCACAATAATGACACTATCAACTAATGCAGAAATAACTACGGCATCTGTTACCGGGAGCGCTGGTGGAGTATCAATAATCACAATGTCGTACTCTTTCTTTAAACCAGCAAGTAGATCGCACATTGCTTTAGTGCCCAACTTTTCGGCTGGGTCAGGCGGAATATCACCAGAGTTAATCCACTCAATGGAATCTGAATCGGTACCAAATATTTGAAAATAAGTTTCATATTTTTTCTTAGCACCATTAGATTCGATTGAATCTATAATGTTAGTGAGTCCAAAATTCTTTAAATTTAATGAATTAAAGTATTTTTTGAAAGACGGACGGCGTAAATCAGCTTCTACTAGTGCAACTTTGAGCCCAGTTTGTGCAAAGGAAATTGCTAAGTTTATTGATGTAGTTGTCTTGCCCTCACCCGGGAATGCAGAAGTGACTGCAATAACTTCACATTCATTTTCTGATTTAGGTAATTTCAAAGCAGTGCGCAAATGCCTATATGATTCTGCGCGAATGGAATAATTCCCAACATCTGAAATTAATGGCTTTTCTTCCGCTTCTGTATCAAATAAAACCGTTGACAATAATTGCTTGCCAGAAAGGTGATTGGGATTTTTTACCGTAGAGTCAAAGATTTGACGGAGGATTCCGATTAGACATGCGATTATAAATCCACAAAAGAGTCCGCTAAGTAGGTTCAACTTTGTATTGGGAGAAGAAGGTGCGCTTGGAACTTCGGCAGAACGTACCATGGTTGACTTAACACCGGAACTATCACCAAACTGAGGTAACTCTAAAGTCTGAATAGTTTTACCAAATTGAACCGCAACAGCATTTGCAATTGCTGCCGCGCGTATTGGTGACACATCAGTGACTCCAATATTTATCAATACGGTTCCCAAAGGTGCAGAAGCAGAAATCTTTCCAGCCAGCTCAGAAGAACCCATCTTAAGTCCAAGCTGTTCTATAACTGGAACCAGGGTTGCAGGGCCTGAAATAACACGGGAATATGAAATTACTCTTTGTTGCGCAAAACTTGATCCTTGCTGCAACGCTCCGATATCGATAGCAGGCGTAGGTGTAGAAATAAAAATCTGTGAACTTGCTGTATACATCTTGGGCGATGCAAGTGAAACCAGTAATCCAAATGTTGTACCAATAAATGATAGGATAAGCACAGCTGATAGGTTTCTAAGTATTAGATTCCAGTATTGCTTGAGTTCCAACTTGCCCCCTATCTGTCTATTCAATTTTAATGATTGTTAGCCCTTAAAGTTTACCTAGTTCTATCCCTTTAAGGTAGACTAAAATTGCCCCTAATCCGAACACCCTTGGAGTTCACTCAGGGTTAGCCCCCTATTCATGCTGATTGCCAACAAGCCTCAATTTTTCGGTAACCCGAAACCCTCATTTTTATTAACCACTGCCTATGACAGCAAAAGCTATTTGCTACTCAACAAGTCTGATCTCTGACGCGCTCAAAGCCGCAAGGTAACTTTCTGCCACCATCCCGCTTCTATTTTTAAGAGGCGGCGTAATCAGAATTATTTCTTTTACCTGAGTTTGCTCAAAAAGATTAAACCAAGCTGTACTTAAATAGACTCTGCATGGCCAAATCACTGCGTGAGATGGTAGGAGGATTTCTCTTGAATTTTCACTCGCTGTCAAGTCGATGCTAAAGGTCGATCCATTAAAGCGGTACTTTGCAGATGATCCAAGATATTTATCAAAGAGGTCGTTTCGGGGAGCCACGAGGTCTCCATAAATTATCACTGAATCCTTATTCTTTTCGGCCATCCCTAGTTCAAGTGCGTTACTTATTGAAGTTTCCTTTTCAGGGATGAAGGCTTTTATTGTTTGAGAATTTTGAATATAACCTCGCTGCTGCAGTGCAGAAAAAGCTACTTTAAGATATTTTGTTAACTCAAAGGCGCATTGTCTGCGCGGCATGAATTGTGGATCCACCAATTCAATTCCGAGTTTAGCCGCTTCAATTTCTAAATCTATGAGTTGACCCGTAAAGCCCCTGCTTACAACCTCATCAGCAATCAATCTTGTTACCGCGATAACTATGTCTGCCCTCTGAATCTCATCCCAATGCAGTCCCATATTCCTGGCAAATCGACCTACTGGATCCAGACCCATATCTTTAAATACAGAATCAATGACTAACGGCAGATGTGTACCTTCTTGAGCTATTAATCCGAATGATTCAAAGTTGTGTGCACTCAACAATTGCGAGAATATCGCACTAAGAAATTGTGACCGGGCTTGGTTTTGATTGCAAATAAATGTGATTCTCACAAAAAATATCCTAATTGAGTTAGGTGCCTACTCATAGTACGCATATTTTCCCTACTTTGAGTGGGTCTTAGATTAAAGGATAATTCAGTTAATAGGTAAATTATCACGTTGTCAAGAGTACAATTGAAGCATGTCAAATTCGGTAGAGGTGTTCGATTCAAATCTAACTAGAATCAAATACATAAATGCTTATATATTTGCATGTTTATTGATCCCCACAAGTTTAGATTACTTTTTTATTGGAAGTAACGCAGCGCGGTATTCGAGAGTTTTGATATTTCTTGGAATCTCTGCCTCTATAATCCTTAATCGAGATTTAATGTTTAAATCTCGACTCATTGGAACAGAAACTATTGCTTTAACAATGATTCTCTACATTATTGGAACATTTTCCGCCGTAACCCGAGGTGGAGTTATAACGCCAAATATTGCATTACTACTAGTTTTCTTAATAGTTGTATCAGCCAATATTGATTTAAGCCAGAATATATTAAAGTCGATGGCGCTTTGTTCTCATTTACTTGTAGCTCTATCAGCACTGGTAATTTTACTGAAGTTGAATCCATTGGGGTTATATTTCAACTCGAAAGGTTATCCAGTGTATTTCGACTCTATTGGCATTCCTGGGAGAAATTATGGGATTTTTATGCACCCAAACATTCTAGGACAGGCTTCATGTATATCTTTACTTTTTATGCTTGTATCTAAAGTGAACAAAATATATCTTGTGTTGCCATTGTTTTGTTTAGTAAAGTGTGGCTCTCGTACAGCAATAATTGGTGCATTGGTAGGAATCGTTATATATAATATATCTAGTTTTTTTAAATCACGGAAAGTTTCAAGTAAGCTAAGAAAAATAGAATATCCGCTCGTAGTAGGCACTTCTATCATGGCAGTTTTATTAGCAAGCTCTGCGCAATTCCTTCAGTATATCAACTTAATCGATCCAAGCGCTTTAACATCTAGAGGGAAAATTTGGCAAAATTCTCTTGCTATTTTTAAAGAAAGTTCGCTTTTAGGTTTAGGGTGGGATTGGGAAAAAAGGGCCATTGAATCACAGCTTTTGAGCATATTCGCTATTTCTGCCCACAATGTAATTTTAGAGATAACATTCTCTGCTGGAATAGTTGGATTAGTAATTTTCTTATCGTATCTATCTAAAATCTTAGTGTATTTTTCTAATTTAACCTTGATAGAAAAGATTCTAATACTATCAATTGCTATATCAGGAATTTCAGAATCATACATAGATTTGCAATATCCAACATTTCAAACCTACTTATTCTTCACCATTGTGGTGGGAGCGAATAAAGACATTATGAAACATTCATGAAAGAAAAGTATTTCTTAACCGTATGCACGCTCGGGGACCGTCCCAATCTAACCAATTGCCTAAATGGACTCTTAAAAATAAAGCATGCTTCCGACCAAGATATTGAAGTATTGCTTGTAATTAACAAAGCCAAAATTCCTCATTCGTTCGATTCTGAAATAATTGTTAAATTCGAAGAGATTAGAGGTTACTCCAGTGTAAGAAATAGGGCCGTATCGGAGGTTTCTAAAAATGGTAATCTAATTTTTATTGACGATGATGAATTACCTACTCTCGAATGGTTCAACTCACTTGTTTCTATGCACAATAGATATCCATTTGATTTAATTTTCGGCCCTGTTTTTCCTGAATTAGAAGCACATTCATTTTCGTTTCGTGAACAGTTCAGAACAAAATTATCTAAAATGCATGACGGTGCATTACTGAAACAGGCAGCAACAGCAAACATGTTAATTCCTTGGGATTTAATTAGTAGGGAGCTAATCTACTTTGATCCAATATTCAACTTAACTGGAAGCGAAGACACAGATTTATCTTTTAGATTGCGAAAAAAAGGAATAAATATAAGATATGCCAAAGAAGCCATAATATATGAGGTGCAAAGTCCAGAAAGATTTGAATCAAACTATTTAGAATCACGTTACATAAAAGACATTGCAAATTACAGCTTAGTGATTCGCCGAAATTGTAGCTTTCCACAAAAGCTTTGGAGATTTTTGACCTTGGTAGCTAGAATTACAATTCACCTTCCAGCATCTTTTTATATTCGAAGTTCTCGTTTAAACATAAAGGCACATTCAAAAAGTCTTTATGTTCTAATCTCTGGAAAAGTTGTTGGAAAGAATTCACCCAGATAAAATTGAATCGAGAGTGGCATTAATTAATGGGGTAATAGCTCTAACATAAGAGGCAGTTAAATGAGAACCATCCCGTGTAATAAATATGCCGTTGGCAGTAATCGGACATCTCATGCCGTTGCAAATCCAGTTTTGTGACTCAACCACAGTGGTGTTTGGAGACTTAAATGCTCTATTTGCAGTGTATGAAACCTCTTTATCTTGAGCTCGACCCAAGGCGGTAGTGCAACTTTCAGAGAAACTATAATCTGCTGCGAGACAATCACTAGGGTCACGTGTTTGACTATTAGTCTGCAAAATTATCAATTTCCCTGCATATTTCTGTAATGTTGAGTAATAATTGTCTTGAATAGCTGGCTGTGTTCTCCCAGGCCATTCTGCTGATATAATTAGGTCATATTTTGTCGACTTTACGTGGTCGAGCATCCATTTAGAACGATTTGTGCAATTGGGTATTATATTATTTTCTGGCTCCGATAGGTGGCATCCGGCCATAACCATAGGCACAATTTTCCAATTTTTCTTTTTAAAATAATCCGTAAGAGCCTGCGCAAAATGGCCCATTTTTGAGTCGCCAATTAAAGCTACTGTCTGATACACCGATGTATTACTCTTTACTGAGCAATCTAATGGAATAATCGTTCGCCCTGTTATACATTGTGTTTTTTCAAAGTCAGACCGGTCTTTAGAAAATGAAGAGAATGCAACAATCTCTTCATTTGTAAGTTTTGTAGATTTTAATCCCTCCTCTATGGCCCTTACAACTTCCTGATTTAAAGTTTCTAAATTTTGCGAGGTTACTCCAGTAGTGGTTTCAGTACCAGATTGAGGTTGGACGGTATTTCCGGTGTTTCCTGAAACAATCTGAGACTCGTAATCAGCAAACATTTTTAAGTTGGGATCATTCTTCAGCACTTCTAGGCTTTGTTTCGAGTAGAAAATTTTTGAAGAAGCCTGCGGATAAGTGACTATGTAAAGACTACCAACTGTGAGCATAAATATAGAACTAATCAAAACGCGACGGGACTTTAAAAAAAAGAAAAAGCGCTCATCCCAGATACTCTTTTTTGGAAGTGGGATATTTTGGAAAGGAACTTCAACATACTTCCAAAGAAAATGTCCGCAAATTATTGAGACTGGTACCAAACAAATTCTCATTGCTAAATTTGCTGTTAACTCTAGTCGATTTGCAATGATTAAAACAGGCCAATGCACCAAGTAGAGCGAGTAAGAAATTGATCCAATGTAAAGAATAAATCTGTTAATCGAACTCTTTAGTCCGCTAGGCGTTGAACTATTATCTTGTCGGTTCTGACCGAAATATAAGAAAATTCCTGTTGCAATCACTGGGAACGGGATTACATAAGCCCAGTTTGTGTCATTAATAATTAAACTAGAAAAAATTATTACAATAACAAGGGGTGCGCGCTGTTCAAATCGTGAATAAACAGACGAATTATTTTTGTGGTAGGCAAGTATTCCAAAAAAGGCACCAACACCCAATTCCCACGCACGCGTAAATATTGCAAAGTAAGCTTCAACTGCAGACTGGTTAAAACTGTAAATCATAAAAATAAATGAAAATAACGAGATTACAGATATCAGGAGCAAAATTCTCACATTAAATCTTATGTATTTCCCTAAGACCTTAATTTTCTGGAGATTTGCCGCAATCAAAAATAATATTGGCCAAATAAAATAAAATTGTTCTTCCACGCTCAGCGACCAGTAATGTTGCAGCATCGAAAGTTCGCCGCCTTGCTGGAAATAATCTGAGCCGCTTCGTAGGAATGATACATTTGCAAGAAACAAAAGCGACCACTTAGAATCATTCAAGAGACTTTCCCGTGCGATCTGATTACTAAGAAAGTAAGAAACAACATTAACTATTAAAATTACAGCAACTGCTGCAGGAACAAGTCGCCTAATCCTTCTCAAGTAAAAATTTGACAAGGATATTGAAGATTTCCTTGGGTTTTGATCCGCACTTGATACGTATTCTTTATATAAAATACGCGTAATTAAAAATCCAGAGATAACAAAAAACACGTCTACACCAATAAATCCGAAATTGAAACCTGGAATTCCAAAGTGGCTCAATAACACTAACATCACAGCAAGCGCGCGAAGAGATGCGATGTCTGTTCTAAAGTTTTCGGCCTTTGATGACATATGTCGTAGTATAACCTCATGCAGAGATTGGGTTTCAATTGAATTCGGGTGGAGTTGCTAATACTCCTGGCAATACGGGTTATGTGCATCATATATTTCGATGTTTCCGCTTACTCTCCCCAAAAGCACGCCTCATGTTTAGTTCTATCTTAATTTTTCAGACTCTCGTATCACTACTTGACCTTTTAGGCTTGGCGTTATTAATGAAAATTGTTTTAAGGTTGCAGTCAGAGACTAAAAAATTAGGTGATTCCACAATTGCCCCCCTCTCATTTCTTGAAAGTTTCTTGCCTAATACAAGCTCGGAGGTGCTTTTAATCTTATTAGTAATGCTTTTTATTTCAAAAGGTTTTTTAGCCCTATTTTTACACGCCTTAAATATTCGAATTATGGCCTCAGAAACCGTTCACTTGGTTAGGAGGCTTAGCAATGAAATTTTTACCAACAAAACAAACCGATACTCGAACCTAACGAATCAAGATATTTCCTATTCTCTGTACAACTCTACTGAAATAGTATTTCGAGATACTTTAGTACCTGCCTCAATTATTGTCTCTGATTTAGTTCTACTAGTTTTGATCTCCTTAAATTTGCTTGTCAGTGTTCAAATTCTTTTTGCACCTACTGTCTTATACTTCCTGATTATCTTTATTACTTTACGGAGAATTGAAAAACGAATTACAAAGGCAGCGTATAGTAATCAATGGCAAAGTGAGGTAAAGGTTCGCCGACAGATTCAGGAGGTGTATTCATCTCTACGAGAAATATATGTTTCAAATAAGTTAGAATACTTCCTAACAAAAATAAATCAGTCTCGGTCTGACGGGATTCAAGCAGGAGCAATTGTATCCATATCTAATTTACGTCCAAAGTATCTTTACGAAATGGCACTTTTTGGTGGAATTGGTGTGATTGCGTTAGTTTCGAAGTTATCTAATAATGAAAATTTGATATTAACTTACTTAACAATTTTTTTATTTTCATCAAGTCGAATGATACCGAGCTTGCTTCGTACACAGTATTACACCGGTATCCTTCAAAAGTCCACCGAACAATCCAATAAAATTTTTGAAATACTTGAAACAAGTCCAAGTGAATCAGAAAATATTGAATCTACGCTCGTAGACATGAAAGCGAATAGTGAAAATCAACTTTTCTCGCCAGTCGTAAGTGTAAATAATCTAACTTTTGCTTATGGTGCTGACAAGAGAAATCCCACTATTTGCGAAATCTCATTAAAAGTATCTCCCGGCGAAACTGTGGCTATTGTTGGAGATAGTGGTGCAGGAAAATCTACACTGGTGGATTTACTACTAGGTTATCTAATCCCAGATAGTGGTAACGTAATTATTTCGGGGTTGGCTCCAAGAGCTAGCTTTGAGATATGGCCGGGAAAAGTATCTTACGTTCCGCAAAAAGTCACTATCTATGAAGGGACGCTTTTTGAAAATATTGCAATTGGATTTGCAGACGAATCAAAATCCTATCACCATGATAAAGTTTGGGATTTACTTCAAGGTGTTGGGTTAGGCCCGTTTGTACAATCACTTAAGCATGGTTTAAACACGCAACTATCAGAATTCGGCTCTAATTTAAGCGGTGGACAAGTACAGCGTATAGGAATTGCTCGCGCACTGTTTACGGATCCTCAATTAATTGTTTTTGATGAATCTACAAGTTCATTAGATTCAGTATCAGAGCAAACAATTATGGATTATTTATTTAGATTTAAGGGAAATAAAACACTAATTTTAGTAGCTCATCGTCTTTCTTCAATCAAGAAAGCCGATAAAATATTTTATCTAAAGCACGGTAAACTTGTGGCCGAAGGAACTTTTGAAAATTTACGGGAAAATTTCACTGAGTTCAATCAACAGATTCTGCTGCAAAATATTGATGATATTCCCAGCTAGGTATAGATATAAATTGAGATATAAATTATCTTTTTAACCGCTTAATGGTTGTTAAAATTACCTTTCTAATCATTTTCTTCCGCGATCTACTAGTGTAAAAACCATCCAAAATTTCTTGAAAATTTGCGACGATATGCCTAGTAGCTTCACTTGTAACTTGCGATACAGATTTTTCAAGTTCCATTTTACGCTGCTCAATATCTCCTGAGTAATTACGCATTTGTGGATTAACTTTAAGCTCAGGGGTTGTAAAATCATGTATTCCATGGATACCAATGTCAGTTGCTAAGCCTGGTCTAGTTACAACATGTAACTTCTTATTAAAATGTAGGAAGCTTTCGACCAGTGAGTCTTTTTGGAGATAAGAAAGTAGGTAGCCTTCAGCACCTAATTGAGCACCCTTATAAGAATTTACGAACTGCTCAACACTATGGAGCTGATCTTTAACGAGATCAATGTATTTTGAAACTATTGGTTGTTTTTCGTCGAAGAAAGTCTTACGTTCAGCAAAGGCTTTTGTGCCAGTTCCAGGATAGAATCCATGATATCCGCGAGGAAGATGAGCGAGGGAATTGAGCACTTGGAAACAGGCTACTTTTACAACTCGGTCGTGCGAGTTTACTATTTCAATCAACTCTGAAAGTTCCTCTAAATAAGTGGGATCTAGAACAATGTCTTCCTCAAAAAATGCTGCCCAAACTCCGGCTTGAGAAAAAACCTCTTTCTGTAACAGATTGTGAAGTTCGGCAATACCACGATTTTCATCGAATTTTTTTACTTCCGCGAGGGGAAAAATGCTTCGAGCAATCTCTTCTACTGTTGAGGTGCAGTCAACTTCACCTCGTGACTCATAAATTGAACCACGAAATCCGTCAATGAAAATGCACATTTCTTTTTGCTTAACGGAGTACGTCTGCAAACTTAAAGAATTGAGAACTCTTTCCGCATATTGGGGCCGATTGAATAATTGAACTCCGACTGGAAATTTGAACATGTAATAGTTTATCGCATTCTTTCGAAATGTTATTCTACAATCAGAAAATTTGATCGAGTTAGTGCGTTCTGGTAAGTTCTAGTATCGTTGTACAGGCGAACTGGAGTATCTACGTGCTAATCGAAGAGGTGCCGAAGATTTTAGTAGTTACTCCTGCAAGAAATGAAGCAGAGAATCTATCGAAACTTGCAAATTCAATTCAACTCCAGAGCCAGAATAGCATTCTGGCTTGGGTAATTGTCGACGATGGGTCTACTGACGAAACTAGTAACGTTGCCAATACATTAGATTTTGAATTCAATGTGATTGTTATAAAGCGCAAAAAATCCGGCAAGTTAATTACCGGGGCAGCTTTCGCTGCATGGTGGGAGGGCGTGGAATTTGGTTTAAATATCTACCCCGATTCGCGATATGTGATGAAACTAGATGCAGATGTTGTTCTTGATAAAAATTATTTTGCAAATATTTTCACTGAGTTAGATGAAATCAATATTGGAATAATTGGAGGTATGATTTCTAATATGCACCGTGAACAGAAATCCTATGTACCGGGTCCTGTAAAGATGTATTCGAGAAATGCATTAGATTTAATTCGTCAGTTACCTGTTGCTACTGGCTTCGATGTAATGGATGAAATTATCTGCAGAGAAAAAGGTTTCAATATTCAGACTGTTTCAGCAGCAAAATTTAAAATGAATAGACAAATCGGTCATTCACAGGGTTTATTGCACGGTCGATTCAGAAATGGGTTAGTTTGTAAATGGGTAGGCTACGCTCCAGAGTATTTTATTCTCCATGCAATTAGGTATATTTTTAGACCCCCATATATTCTCGGGACTCTCTGGATGATATGTGGATATTTATTTTCTCGTAAAGGGCCTTATCCTCAGAGATTGCGGAAAATACACAAGAATATTCAGCGACAAAGGTTACTACGTATTATTAGGAATCCAGCGAAAACATTGAGAGATCTTTATTTATAATACTCATGCTAATTAGTTTTTAAGCAAATAGTTAATCGGCCTTTGCCTAAAAATTGTCAGATTTTACGGTCAAATACAAGTAAAACTCTATTAATTTATAACAATAATTAGACGTTTTCCATGATGTAATTCAAGCGAGTTATTCAAATAATAAACCATTATAATTCAAGTGCTAGCATGTAAAAAGTATTTTAACGCTAAGAAAAGTCACAGTCCACTTTTGTTGCAAAAACTCATAAATTCATCTTTATGTAATGACATTTATAGCGTTGATTTTGGTAAAGGTGATTACTTTTCTAAGGCAGTGTATTCTATATGTGATGAAAATAGATATATTCGGAATGTGGGTCGAAAGCTTTGATATTTCTGCAATTGCAAAACAAGTAACATCGCAGGCGGCAAAGGGTGAAAACTTAATGATCGTCACACCTAATGTAGATCACTTTCTAAGATGGCAAAAGGACGCTAAATTTCGAAAACTCTACGAAATGGCAGATTACCGATTAATAGATGGCATGCCAATTCTTTTGCTTGCTCGGTTACTTAGCAAAGGAGCATCGGAGCGAATCACAGGCGTAGATTTCTCTGTAAAAGTTGTATCAGAGGCACATGCGATGCAACTTCCGATAGCCTTAATTGGCGGCAGTGAGAATGCTTCACAATTAGCAAGAAACAACTTACTGAGGTCATTCCCAACACTTGATATTTTTTATTCTGCAACTCCAAGTACATCAGATTTAGCTAATCCTGTTTATTTGGCGAACTTATCAAAAGAGTTAGCTCGTAAGGAGCAGAAAATAGTATTGCTCTGCTTGGGTTCGCCTAAACAAGAGCAACTGTATTTTCATTTGAATTCAATTACATCGCTAACTGGAGCCTATCTGTGTGTTGGGGGCACAATTGATTTTTTTGCCAATTTAGTGAAACGTGCTCCTAGTTTCATTCAAAAATTGGGTTTCGAATGGTTTTATCGATTTATGCAAGAACCTACAAGACTGTTTAGAAGATATTTTGTCTCTAGTTTTTTCTTTTTACCCTTCCTGATTAAAGCCATATTTCAAAGTTTTTCGGCAAAATTTAGAAAAGCTAAATAAGTGTATAAAAACAACACCTCTTGTTGATACAATATAACGGTGAGTAATTTCGTACTAAGTCTTACAAGTTACGGTCCACGATTTAAATTTTTATTTCAGACATTCCAGGGAATAAAGAAGCAATCACTGCAACCAACAATTACACAATTAAATATAGACATAACCGAAAAAAATAAATATTTAAAATATCACGAAAAACTTTCACAAATTCTTGATTTTCATGTGAACTATTTAGAGGATTTGGGTCCTGGTAAAAAACTAATTCCAACGATTGAGCGTTATCCCGATTCTTGTATTGTGACGATTGATGACGATCTTCAATTCGAAAATCACCTATTCCAGGAATTGTGGAATAATCACCTACAAGAACCAAATGCAATTATTGCCACTCGGTGGCATAAACCTAAGTTTCTAACTTGTGGTTATTTGGCTCCCTATAAAGAGTGGGAATTTGATTCAGAGCAAATGTCTATATCTGATCATCCATTTGTCACCGCTGGATCAGGAGCTTTATTCCCTCCAGGTTCTTTAGCAACTGGGGTGGGTGATAAACAAAAATATCTAAAGTTGAGTTTTTCAACTGATGACGTTTGGTACTGGTATCACGCAATACTGAATCAAACTCCGGTGAGAAAAATAGAAGGATTTAGCGAATTGAAATATACGAAATATTCTCAGGAGAAAACGTTGTACTGGGATGGAAACTCAGCAGTTTTTAATGACCTAAACATTAGAAGCCTCGCAATAAATTTTAGATTATTTCAATGCAAGATAGGTTGTCATACGAACTTATTACCTGAACTGCTAAATCAAATTAATTCCAGTACAAATTGCGCAGCAATAGTTAAAAGAATAATTCCTTTAACTAAATCATTAAGTAGCAAGGAACGTTATATGATTATTAGGGATTTAACACATTTAGAAAAAGACCAAAATAAATATATGGAAATTTCTACGAGTAACTTTAAATTAGTCAAGCAACTAGTAAAAAATCTGATTTGGCGTAAGTAATGCAATCTAATATAATTTACTTTGCAATGAATTCTGAAAATTCTTCTACTAATTGCTTACTATAATCATTTGTTAGATGAGTACCATCTGAATAGATCCAACCATTCTGGTTCTTAGTTGAACAGATATTGTTTGGACAAACAATTTTTGATAGGTCATATTTTTTTACCGAAAGTGAATTAGTTACTTTTTCAATTTCATTCTTATATACTTTCTGCTCTGCCTCACTATATTCTAAGGGCATAGACATCTCGCATCCCCTCAGCAATGAAGGTAGCAGGCATTCTCTAGGACTCCACTCATATTTTTTTACAAAGTGGGGCACAGGGTCGATGAAGATAACTTCATGACCAAAGGATTGAATGTTTTTAATTGCCACTGTTAAATATGAATTTAGAAGGCTATATTTTTCAAGTACCGATTTGGAATAATTGCCCTCATCAGATTCGAGTATATAATTTGCATCGGTAAAGTATTTTTCACTGAATGAAATCATAACAACGCCTTTTCTTGCTTCTTTTAGGTATTTCATGATGTAGGAATAATACTTTTGACACTCCCAGTTGCGATTTTTAGTTTTATCTAGGAGTTTTGTATTAATAAACGGGCATGAAGCAGCCGTGGATACAATTAATGGCCGACCACTGACAAAGGATGCCTGTTCTAATCCAGGGGCCAAGTGACCTGCATTTGAATCCCCAATAAGATAAATGGGGGGGCTTTCTAAATGTAAATTAAAGTTACAATTTTGAGGTTGGGTGATCCCATCATCGTAATGACATTTCTTGTTGATTGTTGTGAAATTTTGAGTATTAACTAATAAATTAGTAAATTTTGGTTGCCAATACTTCGAAGCTGTTATCCATGTAGTGGTCGCAATAATTACAGGTACAAATGTAAAGACCATAATATATTGTAAGTATTTAACATTTCTTAAGTCAGTTAAACTCCTGATTTTTTTCTCTAGTATGAGATAAGCGAGATATGCCGGAAATAATGATGCAAAAGTTGCGTATAAGGATATGTTGGTGATCGAGGGCCAAATAGCTTTAGCAAGCACAATAAATGGCCAGTGCCACAAATATAACGAATATGACATGTCACCGATTTTTGCAATTGCATTTCTAGAAAGGAAATTATGATTAATGCCTTCCCATTTTTCACCTGTGATGAGTATTAAACTTGTTGCTAATACTGGAGGTAGTGTTGCAAGTCCTGGATAATTTGACTGTGCATTTAATAAGAATGCGGATAAAATAATTACACCAAATGAAAACAGCGGTAGGAAATTATTTTTAGCTAATATAGCCGGTATCTGAATGCGTCTAAGCCTAGCGGCCATAACTCCGCAACCAAATTCCCAAGCCCGGGTAGGCAGGCTATAAAAATTAAAATTTTGACACGAGCCGCACGAAATATTTGTCGATAGATAAATGCATAGGAGCAATGAAAAGGATAAAACTAACACCACAAGAAAAGTTTTAAATTCTTTTATATTTGTATTTTTTGTGCGCCAAAATAAAAGTATTAAAATCGGGAATATTAAATAAAATTGTTCTTCTAATGAGAGTGACCATGTGTGCAAGAAAGGGTTCTTTTCCGCATTTAAATCAAAATACCCACCAGAAAGGTTTGGTAAAACGAAATTTGAAACTGAAAATACTGAAGATACAGCAGTTTTTTGAGCGTCTTGCTGCCAACCAAAGGGAGATAATAGAAATGCAACAGCTAATAAAGTTGATGCAATCATAAAAGCAAGATTCGGAGCTAAACGGAGGTACCTACGCTTATAGAATTCAAATAAATTTATGCTTCCGGTTTCTTCAAATTCTCTTCTTAAGAGTTGGGTGATAACAAAGCCAGAAATTACAAAAAATATATCAACACCTATAAAACCACCA
>Ga0114976_10001225_pt1 | contig 15969 bp, 21 predicted proteins | sample S_130805_EF_Meta_FD_87319 | JGI IMG/M metagenome (GOLD analysis project Ga0114976, IMG submission 87319) | Freshwater microbial communities from Lake Simoncouche, Canada to study carbon cycling - S_130805_EF_MetaG | ecosystem: Environmental > Aquatic > Freshwater > Lake | place: Lake...
AAAGCTAGAAGCTTTTTAGAAAAAAGCTAGCAAAAACCCAAAGGTAGCAAAAAACCAAAGCTAGAAGCTTTTTAGAAAAAAGCTAGCAAAAAATAAAGGCTATCCAGAAAACCAAAGCTAGAAGCTTTTAGAAAAAGCTAGCAAAAATATAAGAAGTAAACATAGAATACATGGAAGTTCCATATCTCCCCCAAGTTGACAAGTGGATTGAAAAACAGAAGACATCAGAAGCAGATGCATCTATGACACGTTCTCAAGGGCATCATAGCACCAGTAGGCGCCATAGGGCTCATAGCACCCATAGACGCCATAGCACCCATAGACGCCATAGGCATCATATGCGCTATAAACGCCATAGACGCTATACTCACAGGCGCTAAGCGCTAAACGCTAAAGCACAATGGGGCCAAAATTTGATTATTTCACCAACAAAAACAATTCATACATGGATGACTTATATCCAAATATGAATTCCTATGAAGCCCACCTTGCAAATCCCGCAGAAATTTACCTCTATACCTGCATTCTCATCGGACTCCTCATGCTTATAACATTCATCTCAATAAAGGAGCCCCAGCGATACTATAAGATTAAGCGCAAGAATACGGATGAGGCACCCACCATTAATGTCTAAATCGATGCAGTGCAATAGCCAGAATTGTTCCAATAATACCCCCTACTATAATTCCATTTATAAATCCGGTTTTCCATTGTTCATCACCATGACGAATTAAGTGCCCTGTGTGCGATGGCATTATTATATAGTATGGCATTTTTTCTTAGGCCTACATTTTATAGAGTAATGACAATGATTTGAATGCAGCAAATATAGAACAATTTATAAAAATATGATGCCATGTATGACTGCTGAACCGATCAAAGATATTCCATGGATTCCAAAAGCGTTCAGGAAATCCTCCTTTAAAAAATAAACCACCAGCAAGAAAAATATACAGTGTGCACTGTAATGACGAATATGAGGCTTCTAGAATATCAGAACTGGGTCCAGAACCAGATCCAGAACCAGAATCTAAAATTGCCCTTGAATATGCATATACTGGAAGTGTTAAAGGCACCGATGTCATAATTGGATATACAAATGCCCAATAACGGCCTATAGGCAAATCTGAATTCCAAATACGCGTTATACACCAGAAGGCAAATATAGTTTCTAAACTAAATACAAATCTACAGAGAAATGTATTTTTAATTATGCCCTTAAATAATATAAACGAATCCAACAAATGATGAGAAAAATTCACTAGAATAATTCCTGTATAATCTAATTTCCAAACAATAGTAAACCACTCTTTAGAAACTATAAATAATCCATGTGCTAATCCAGAAAAAATACCCATCGACGACGCTCCCAGATATGCCGCATAAAAAAGATATTGACATTCAGGAGATGAAGCCTGAAACTGGCTATCTTGTAAGATTCCAGAAAAACATAAAGAAAATAAAGACCAACTAATAAATGTGTATGTATATTTAGTGTTTCATTATGCCATTGCGTCATTGATTTAATAGCATCATATAACGGCATAGAACGTCTGTAGCCAGTCTTAATATTCGGATTTGCCATATGCCATTCTGGAACTTCTGTATTAGTTACCAACATACTATAGTATATCTGTAAACACTTAGGCCTAAATGTATAAAATTACTTAGTTATAATGTTACACGATCCCCACAAGATACCAGAACCAATTCTGGTGATTTCAGGACTCACCTATTTACTGCCATTTTATATGGCCATACAGCATAAACGAACATATGATGCTACAACGTATCTCTTTCTGACCTTTACTACCGTGGGATTTCACAGCACACGTAGTGAGACACTCTTTTCACTAGATTGCATCGCGATATTGAATTTTTTAATACGCACTTATTATATTTCACGCAAAACAAGTTCTAAGGCCCAGACTATTTACTTGCTTTCAGTAATATATAGTCTTGTATCATATTTTATAGGAAAATATTACTCTATCATGTCTTTCGATCCTAATTGGAATACTCAGATGTTTTACCATTCTTTAATGCACTTATCGACAAGTGGTGCTTCATTTATTATAATGAATGAATTATATCTCAGTGATGCATGAACTTAAGATACTTGATGAATTATTTCCCTTTTTCCACTGCTTCAATTCATCTTTCGAAATATGTTCTTTCAAGAATCCCTTATACCACGGTAAATGTTTCGCAGTGAAATCTCCCGCGATTCTAATTTGCTTTTCTTCAGAAAATGCACGGTTTACTAAACAAAATGTCGTATCAACCGGTGCATCATATAGTTCATATGCATCAGTGATTGGTTTTTTCCAGAATTGATCTTCCCATTCCCTAATTGTATGCCCATGTTCATATTGTTTACAGTCTAATAATTTATCCGGTTCACTTATATCAAGAGCCAAGCCAACCTTATGCGCCTCATATTTTCTTGAAAGATCCAGCAAAATATCACTGAAATTTGCCGGCATCCTTGGATTTAATTGTAAATCCGGATCACTCATAATATAGACACTAGGTAAACTATCCTTATAGACACTTGCAACACCACATCCCTCATTTACACTAAGAAGGCGAATATCAATCCTGGATCCAAGTTCCGCCTTAATATCTTTATAGTAATCTAAGAGTGGCTCATAATCGCTGTGATTATCAAAGACTATAATGGGATTCTCGTATTTTTTCAATTGTGAAATAAAATTTCTAACAAAAAATAAATTATTGTATGCAATTATCACAATTGGAATTTTTACAGATATATTTTTAAAATAATATAGACCAATTATAATTGCAACAATTGTAATTGATACTATATATATTAACTGGTCATTTACCATATCTACTGTGACCGGGTTTATATTTTATCTTGCCATATGTCCAGATAATTGTGGCAGAATCTCTCTGTGATATGTCTTATCAAACTCCGCAATAGAATCTCTGAAGTTTGCCTGAGGACGAAACGCAATTGGTCTAATGCCCTGCACATAGGTAATTGCTTGCTGCGCACTGTAACCCCTCGTGGCAATTAAATACATCGCCATGATTGCTGCGGATCTCTGCATCCCAGCATGACAGTGAATTAATATAGTATTACCCCGATTATGCTCCTGCATCACCTTAAATACTGCCTCCTGAGACCACAGTGTCATATTACGAATTTCCTCCGCTTGTAGATTATCATCAACGGGAATCCGATACTGTTTCTTAATCGTCGTAGAAAAAGGAATATCCTTGGTTGCATTAAAGACCACCGTAATGTTCTGATCCTTCATCCATTTCGCATTCTCTGATGCCCGCTTGTTCCCTAACCAGATTCCTGGCACTATCTCATGTGCATCTGGAATGGCTGCCATACTAATTGCTTGTATCAGTAAAAATGAAAGGTTTTCACGTAGACACCTGGGACACCACGAATGGAACCATCGAAAAATCTCACTAAACATCTCTATCGTAAGGATGAGGTCCTATCTTCATTAAGATGGTCAATAATAACTCATAACCTCACGGAGACTGCCTTCTGGACCATTGAGCTCTTTGTCTCGGGTCTAGTTCAAGAATGCACAGAACTCCTCGAAACTATCTGGCTTTATCATATCGGATTCGGCTCCTGGTTCGCCCTGAGGCTTGTTCTCAGCATATACGAGACCGGCGATATTAGCCAGGATGATTTAGTGGCCATAACATGCGCCTTTGCCAAGCGGAGACTCTGTGATTCCACTGTATTTCACCTCTTACTCCGGGGTGCTATCGCTACAGCTAACACTAGTAAGCCCTGGACCCCAGCATTTCCTCATACGACTGAATATGAGACAGTCCAGGAAGCCGTCCTAGATTGCTTGAATCGAGGGAAGCTACAAGAAGCATGGCTCCTAGGTCGTGCCTTGAGTGAGGATGAGCACTGGCTACTCCTAGAAGCGGTTGCTTCCAAACTCGAGCGAGGTGAAGAGCTTCGTGTCCTGAAGGAGCTCAGAGAATGCCGCCAGGAATCTCTTGCGGCTGCCTATGTCCTAGTATCTCTTGATCATATCACCTGGATGCAGTCTCAGCAAGCTCTTGATAATACTGTGCCCAAGGAAGTCGCCATGGCAATTGACGACTGGGCTGCTCTAGATATGTCCAAATTAATGAGAAAGCGTCGTGTCATGAAACCTAGGCCAGAGGCTCTCTTGCTAACTGCGCGTTGCCAGCAAACGCCCTATGAATCTTCTGAGCCACAGATTCAAGGCGGGCTTCTTCAAGCCTTGCTTGCATCAGAATACTGGTCTGCAGTGCTAGAGCCATATATGGTGGGTGGCAAATGGAAGACATCTAGACACAAGGAGCTCTTCTATGATACGCACTTTCCCCAAGACATACCTGATGAATGGTCACTGGCTGATAGAGAAAAGTCTCATGGCCGTGGCTTAGGCAAGACTAAGGAGCTTGCCCGTGCGCGCTTTATTCAACTCACACTTCAATACTCAAAGAGTCTTGAACTATGGAATTCTACATTTCCCAGCAACCTGGATTGCTCAATGGACTGGACTGCACTGTATTCTTCTAAGCCCATATATAAGTTGCCCATGAAGCCAGTGACCAAGGTATTTGAGATTGTCTAATGAAACTCAGCTCCAACAAATTCCATCCAGGCGCCCAGATCCTGTTTTTTTATCTTAGTCGGATCTGCAGGCTGCTTTCGTATTTTATACTGAACCATATTCCAGTGCTGGTCCCGCATAATTCGCAAGAATTCCTTCTTCGTATAAAGTCCATCTATCCTTGAACCCTCACCCGTCCAGTAGATTTTTGGCCATCTGGGCATCTTTCTCTATACCCTCAAGAGCTCGTCGCCTTTACGTAAAGCTCACCAATCTTATCTACTACCGCATCCTCCAGTGGCTCATACGTCGTGACACAGAAACGAACAATGTTATCTCTATTGTGCGAAACCATTGAGCATACTACCTTTCCTGAAAGCCTATCTCTCAGGAAGGTCAGCGTAGAGTTATCATTGCCAACAAAGACTAGACAGTGCTCCGAAGGACTGTAGACGAACTTAATAGACACCGTATGAACATCTATATTTTTTGCAAGATCCGTCGTGGTAATGACGAAGCCACTAGTCTCATTAGTGAATTTTGCAGTATCCATGGAAAAAGAGGGCAGTGTGCTTAAGCTATCCTGGCGAATAATCGCCTTGACTACCTTCGGCTCAAGTTTAGATTCTGCTAGACCCATTATGCATTTTATTATGTATAAAGGCTTTAGACATGGCTCTAAAATAGCCTGTAAATCATATTCAGAAGAACCTCCGTTTCCACATCAATCTTATCCATTAGTCCTGGATAATTTAGTTCCTTTGCAATATAATACTCTTTTGTATGATTGATCCACTTTCGCACCATGGTATTATCTGGAGTGGTATCATATGCACGTATGAAATTGAAGACCTTAACATGTGTTAAATCTACAAAATCAGCCTCTGCTCTTAAAAAATCCACCACGGTCTCTCGTATTACTCGCATAGGCTTCTTAAAAAATGTCTTAATTGCCTCCACGTTAAGTCGCACCCTATTATAAATCTTAAAATCATTCAGACATCCCTTCCTCGCTCTAAGCTCTTCCAGAATCCACGAATACTCGCCATGCGCCTTGCATTGAAGAATTACTGACATAAGTTGTCCATAGGTCAGAGGTAGATTCGTCAATAAATTTAATGGCTCCTGTGGCTCAGAAAACATGTAATCCGAAAAAAGAATCTTATGTTCAATGGCTCTTCTAATCGTATTTGCCTCATAGACAAACGAATTTCGTTGTTTATAATCAATAATGCGCACTAGCTTCCTAGGGACTTCTAAAGTCACTGGATCTTCCATATTTTTACTATTCTTCAAGCATTGCGCAATACGCCACTTATAAACAAGAGGTCCTAGAACCTTCTTGGTCTTGAATAATCCAAGATAAATTCCATGGACCATATTCCATTCTAGTTCTTGGCGTGCATAATATGCCATGATTTGCGCCTTTATTTGAGCCGGTGGTTCATATGGTGACTGTGATATATCTGCCTGTTTAGTCTTAAATCGAATATTCGTCATAAAACTGGAAGCAATCGTATTCTTGAGATTGGAATATGAAAAAATATGACTTATCAAGGCAAACTTGTGCTTAACCGACGCGGATACTTCTAGTCCGCGAGGTACGCACCAAAAGGGACCCATGTTCCATTTCAGATTCTTTGCCTGAGGTGCAATAATACATTTGGTATACATGGCGGATGATTTCTTTTTTGCGTTTACCTTCTGTTTTTTCTTCAAAATCCGTCGCCCATTTGCATCCCTTGGGCCCCTTTCTACTCTAACTCTCGGTAACCCAAGAGAAAATTCCATTACTTAAGTTTAGCGAGGAATTTTTAGGCCTGTATAAGGAAAGACCTCACTTCTCGATCTGAAATAATGTCACCTTATGATTCTTCAGATAACCGCACTTCTCCCCGTTCAGTGTAAATACATCCGATCCATAAAGGACATAGGGCACATCGGATCCCTCTAGTAAACGAACTTGTCTGAGGCCTCGAGGGATATCTGGACTATAGCGCTCATGAGCACTACAATACGTTGGAGCCGGTCTCAGGGTCGGACATCTGCACCGCATGAAGGTGGCACCGTGTTTAATCAGAGCCTGGCATTGATACTTTGTTGCCTCATCATCTGGTAAGATAGTAAATTTCCCTCGCTCTTGACTATTGAGAGATGCAATAAGCGGCTGTGCTGGAACTCCAAGATCCGCAGCAATCTCCTTTGCCAGAGCCATTCCCTTGGTAAATAGCACCGCATCTAAGCTTTCCCAGAGAGTCCGTGGAATTGTATAGGCCATTTGCTGTGCCAGTCGGATTCGCGTAAGTAAGTTTCATTTTTTTAGCCTAATTCAAAATTAGTAAATATGGTATCACCTGAAGAATGGGGTCCTGGTGCATGGGAGCTGCTGCACGGCCTCGCTGAGAAAGTCGGCAATCAATCTAAATCCCTTCTCATCAATGATGAGCGCAATGAACTCAAACTCACACTACGGCATCTATGGGCACTTCTGCCATGCAAGACATGCCAAAAACATTACAAGGAATGGTTCCAAGGACATTCTCCTGATTCTTTCATTGGCGGATCCTACATGGATCTTCAGGAATCCATGCGCTCCTGGTTATTCGCACTTCACGAGAATGTAAATCGTTCTCGTGGAGTTGAATCTGGTTTGACACTTGAGAGCATTAAGGAGCGTTATGCTGCAGTGCCCTTAAGGGAAAGGGCCCTCGGACTCAAGGCCTTCTATCAACGTGGTTTATTAGCCAGAACTCTAAATGCTGAAGACTGGAAGAAGGCGTGGAGGCATCTGGATGCACTTCTACGTCTTATTGGCTAATGAAATGCTTTAGCTAGCAGTGCAAACAATCGGCTTAGGTGAAGTCGCCGACGGAGGCAGAATTTGAGATAAGATTCCAAATAAATCCGATGATCTTGCTCCACATTGCTTAGAAAACGTATACATTCCATAACCAATTAATGCAGCACCTATGCCACTTAATAAACTTAATGTGATTCCTCCAGCTCCAGATCCCTCGCATCCAGACATGTAGACAAATCGCGCTATAAGTATAAATAAGCTGAATATAACGGTTGTTACAATTACAGTAACCGCATGGGTATTACGCTTTTCATGGTTGGCTTCATTCGACCCTGGATTAGCAGGAGTCTGTAGACTATCTATAGCATTAGAAAGAGAATATCCTATGAAAAATGCAACAGAGCTCATCCAGTAACTAGGAACCGAACCATCTAAATTCGTCTTTCTTAGAAAATCAAGCGGACCAGTCTTACTTGATCCTGGTATTATATTACATGTATCACCTGCTGAACGTTTCCAGAATATAGAACCTGCAAAAAAATAATTCATAACAAGGCTTATAAGTAACTGTAATGCATACGTATATGCTGGCATTAAGAGTCCCATTCCTAATGCTAGATTTGCATGAGCTATCGATCCAGTCGCAATTGTAAATAATAAGGATGTGCTTCCGATTACTAGAGGTAATTGTTGAAATCCGCGATATGCATATTCTCTTAGACCTCCAACTATTCTAGTTGCTGAAACCAGCGACATTCTATTCTACATATATGATTAAATATCAGAAGGGCCACAGACATACATTGGCTTACCTTGTTCTAGGGAGGTCTGAATGACTGGTATATTTAGTATATTAATACCATCTCGTCCAAATAAGGCTATATTTTGATATACGATTACAGATCCTGCAATAAATCCTAAGATAGTTGAAATGAGTAAGCTACCAAATGATTCACAGCCGTAGGAATACCGGAATATTAATGTCAAAAACATAAATATCATACTGAGAACTAATGCGAAGTTTGTCCTTACTTCTATGTCACCATTCAGAGACTTGATTTCTCTCCCAAATTGCTGCATGGAATAAATCATATATCCCATGATTCCAGATAAGAAGAACATTGTTGGTGAGGGAAACATAGAGGGTACTCCAATTGTTTCAATAATTGACATTCGCATATTATTTGGAAAACTAAATCCAGGCTGGCATACATTTTGAAATACATTATTTCCTGCACCCACTGGTGCAATTGCCCCAACAATCATTGAAAATGCACGCTGACCCAGCATTAATTCAAACATAGTTAGCAAGAGAATTGCATATGATTTGCACATACTCAGAGCTGCAAGGATTGCTGTTCCTAAGACAAAGCTATCCGGAAGTAATCTGAGAGTTTCAACGCCTATTGGAAGAAAGATGGATGTAAATAGTTCTGGAATTCTTTCAAATAGGGTTTTTTCGGCGGACATAAGGCCTATCTATCATAATACTATAAAGCAATGGGGATCCCTTCGTATTATCGAACACTCATTCAACGTTTACCGCATGCTATACAGAGAAAGGCCCCTGCGGCTGCTGCAACTCTTGTTGTCGATATGAATTGCATGATTTACCATGTTCTGAAAGAACCAAAGATGGAAGCCACACCTTATCCTGGAGAAGTGGGTAAGCTAGGATGGGAGAGAAAACTTCAGACTGAGGTGTGTTCCTATCTGACGCATATTTGGAAGGAAGCGGGAGAACCCAGGCAGACCTATGTTGCTCTAGATGGCGTGGTTCCGTATGCGAAGATCAAGCAGCAGAGATTCAGACGATTCAAGGGTGGGGCTTTGGCCCAGGGTGCTGCCCAACCCATTGACGGGGTATGGGGCGCTTGCGCCCCTGTAGACGGGGCATGGGGCGGCAGCCCCATATGGGATAAGAATGCCATCACTCCAGGCACCGCCTTTATGGGTGCCATGGGCTCCATGCTAAGAGAAACCGGTATGAAATACGGTTGGGTCATCAGTGACACGAATGACCCAGGAGAGGGAGAGCACAAGGTTCTCAAGTGGCTCTTAGGGCAGAAGGAGAAGACTGCACTAATTCAGGGACCTGTAGTCGTTTATGGTCTTGATGCTGACTTGATTTTGCTGTGTCTGATAGCCGGAGATAAGCTAGGTGATGCATATCCTATTTTCCTACTACGTGAAGCTATGGCCTTTGGTAAACTTGTTCGCCATGAAGGCCCTCAAGGAAAAGGAGAAGTGGATCTCTGCTTTTTCCAAATTTCCACTCTGAGAGATTCTCTGCAAGGGAAGACACCCTGGACCAAGGAACAATTCTACGATTATATCTTTGGAATGTCATTCTGCGGAAATGACTTTCTGCCCACTGGGCTCTCCTTGCGTATTCGTGATGACGGACATTCCATCTTACTAGCCGGCCTCAATGATCTTTGGTCAAGGGGGCTGAATCTGGTGCTGATTGATAAAGAGGGTATCTTGAGGCCCAATACCCAAGGACTCAAGGCCTTCGCCTACTGGATGTCTAGGCAAGAAGAGCGTCTCATTCTGACTACCATCAGACGTAAGATGACTGCACGCTTTGGGGAAGATGAGGTCGATAATTTACCCTTGATCGAGCAAGCCGAGAAACCAATGATTGTTCTAAAGGGTGAGCGCGAGGTCTATTTGAAGAAGGGTTGGCAATCTGAATACTGCAAGCTCGCAATTGGTGAAGATTCCCTCGAGCAAAGGAAGGCCAGGGTCGCAGATTTCTGGAGGGGGTGGTGCTGGATTCTCGATTATTACCAGGGTCGCAGGGTTGATCTGGAATGGGTCTACCCTGCAGGATATCCGCCGACATGGTCCGATCTCATAGAGCACTTTGAGCTTCCTGCCGATGACTGGCTAGTTCAAGAGCCTCTCAAGCCCCAGGAGCAGCTGGCCCTTGTCCTACCACTCAGCAGCTGGAGCCTCATGCTGAAGACCCCCTACCGCGATCTGCCAACGAGGCTACCTCAAATGTGGCCTCAGGGGTTTGCTCTCGAGTCATTTGCAAAACGCTTCGGATGGGAATGTGAACCAATGATACCCATGCTGACTCCTGGGCGCTTGAGGTTTGAGAATATAAACAGTGGCAGGGTCTAGTATATAGAATGTCAGAGCAGGCCGAATGTGAATGTGGTAAGAAAAAGAATACATTTTCGTGTGCAGGGTGTGAGAAGACCATGTGCTTCGGCTGTCAGACTGGCGACCAGTGTAGTGAATGTGAACGTTACTTCTGCAATGGTGAGGACGATGCCTGTCAGGATTACACCGAGCACAGTAGTGGCAATCATCTCGTGTGCTGGAACTGTATCATCGAAGGTCTAGTTGCTCTGAGAAAACAGAAGGATGCTGACCCTGCTGTGCGCCATGGGCAGCAATAAACGAATGTAGGCAAGTAGAAAGCAGAAAGAATGGGGAACAATCTCTCATTAGCAGCACATATACCTGATGCTCATGTGAGAATCTACCGAAATATCCTACAAATCCAGTCACCCAGTACGCGATTACAAATGTTAGAAACTCTCCTAGCAGGACAGGAGTATGTTGCAAGTGTCAAGCAAGCTGGCCTCTATGGCCCAGTACTTTCTTACATTTCTTCAATCCGTCGTGGCGAGCCCGCCGTCCTTCCCGGAGAAAGAGCAAATCCAGGGAACCAACAAATTGCCCAATTCCAGAATTCCAGCAATTCCCAATTCCAACAATTCTCAAATTCAGGAAACCCAGGACCTCCTCAAAATTCCTTTGTTGGCCGAAATCCAGAATTGAGAAATGCAAACAATTCAAATTCTCACAATTCAATAATTCATAAATCCGGAGATCCTGGGGATCACGCAAAAGCCATCTCCTTCTTTTCTCAATGTCTCCAAATTCTAGGATTGGAAGAAGAAGTTGCTCTAAATGAGGAAGTTCTGAAGGCCGCCTACAAGAAAGCATCATTCAAGGCTCATCCTGATAAAGGAGGGTCTGAGCAAGCCTTTGATCAAGTAACTCGAGCTTATGCATATTTGGGTGATATTCTCCGGCGTGTCCGTGGAGGTCGCAATGAAATGGTAAATGTTTCCGAGGAGTCCCCCGCTCGTTTAGTTGGAGCAAGGGAGCAAAACTCTGAGCAATGGAAAATGGTGGAACCCGTGAAACTCAATCCGAAAAGTCTAAATATGAATTTGTTCAATAAAGTTTTTGAAGAGACCCGGCTTCCAGATCCAGATGGAGACGGATATGGAGATTGGTTGAAAGATGCAAATTCGAATCCTGGAAATTCCCAGAATTCAAAGTTCAATGGAAAGTTCAATCGCTCGGTCTTCAATGAAGCCTTTGAACAAGAAATCAAATCGAGGAACTCTGGATCTGGAGGCCAAGGGCGAGCTGGCGCCCTAGCAAATAGACAACCAGAGGCCCTCATCATGGCTCCAAATTTAGGAATTGAGCTCGGAAGAGAGAGGCCAGAAGATTTCACCGGAGCCAATTTGAATGGTCTGAAATATACAGATTTGAAGAAGGCCTACACTGAAGAATCCACCTTCAGCCACCAAGTCTCAGATGTCCGGGTGCAGAATAAGTCTTTTGATTCAGCTGCCTCAGAGAGAAAGGCTGCCCCTGCGCCTCTAAGTACTGCAGAGATGGAGCAAATTCATGAAGGTGAGAGGCGCATGGCTCAACGACAGGCACAGCAAGCCACGAGGATTTCTGAAGAAGATAGACGCATATCTGAACATTTTGCAAAGATGCAAAGATATGTAATTACTAATAATTAGAGATGAAGGACTGGATGATACCATTTACCATTGGCGTAGTAGCTCTAGTGGCAATTGGCGTCGGCGCAACCATGAGTCAAAACATGATATCAAATAACCCCTTTGAATCCACTGATCTTTTCAAGAGAGGTCTGGGATTACCTTCAATTTGGGTCTTCTTTGATACCTCCATTGTCAATTCACGCAACTATGCAGACTTTGGCTCCCGGTCATCAAGGGCAATCAATCTACCCTTCTTAAATCTGTGCTACGAATCCATCGCCAAACAGAATGGCTTCATATACCAAATTAAGGCAATCAGTGGTCTTGCTGGTCTTGCTGAACTCCTAGGTGGATGGGACCAGCTGCCCGAGAAACTCAAGAATCCTCTAGTGACACTAGAGCCGACTGATTACGCATGGATTCGTGCTGCTGTTCTAGCTAAATTCGGTGGCCTCTGGGTCCTACCTTCGACCATTTGTATACGCCCCTTTGCTAAGCTTCCCGCGGTGCCTACATTCTTTGGAACTGATACTGACGAGACCTTTGTAGGGACCGCTGGAACTGCAGTGCCAAGCTTCCAAGTTGCCTGGTCTCCCAAGCCCGATGAGCCCTTCTGGGTTGCATGGGAAGCCTTGTCTAGAAAGCGTCTGAATACTTCTGGTGGTGGCGATACGGCTCGTGGTGCAGAGAAGTGGGAGTTTTTGGCTCTGGCTGCTCGTTTCCCTGATATTGAAGTACGTCCTCTGGCAGAAGTGGGCAGGAAGGGAGCTGCTGGTCGCCGAATTCAGATTGAGGACTTACTGGCTGCTGGTCAGGAGGGGGCGCTGCCCTTTGACATTGGGGCCACAGCGGTCTATGTGCCTCTGCCTTGGCCTGAGCTGCGTGACAGGAGAGCCTTTGGATGGTTCTTGAAGATGTCCGAAGACCAGATTGCAGAGAGCGATCTGGTCATCAGGGATTTATATAAGATGGCTGGGGTTATTTAGTGCTTATGCCTTGTATTTCTAAATTTAGATTTTCTCTTCTTAAGAGAATATCTATGTTTTCTAAATCCGCCTTGAGATGCAGGGGGAGGTAGGTCTTCCACTCTTAGTCTATGTAAGGTTTTAGCTGCAAACTCTATTAATTTATGCGGATTTGTTTTTAAAGTAATTAATGGCAAATCATATAACACTAGATTCGAAGCAGCAGGAGCTGCAACCGAAGCAGCAGGAGCTGCAGCAGGAGCTGCAACCGAAGCAGCAGCAGCCGCTTTTTGAGATAGTGCTATTTCGTAATGTTTTCTACTGTTTAAATTTAATTCTTCGGCAGTTTCAATTAGCTTAGTATCTGTCATAAATGTGGTATATGGTATATCTGATTCAAATGTTGCTGGAGGAAATATTCCAGTAACTTCTGGGCTTCCAGTGTAACAATGGAAGTTCAATTCGCATAAACACTTTCCATCAAGTGTAAGAAAGTTATTTAATGTATCTCTTAAAAAGATTACCTTATTCATTTTTAACTTTATGTAAGCTTCTGGAGTGGTATTTTCTTGAAATTGTCCTTTTTTATGATTCTTAGTATCTTTACCATATGTATGGGGCACTGGATATTTATTTCTAAATCTTGGCCTTAATTCAGGATGCCATCTCCTAGGCCCTATTATTAATACAGTAGCGGTTTTTTTTAAAAGTTCTCCAAGATTGTTCTTGTTAAAAAGAAGTATTTCTGCAGGAGTTAATTCGCGAGTAAGTAAATCTGGATGTAATTTTAATGAATATAAGCACTCTGGAGCCCAAATTAGATTTAATTTATTTTTTGAAATAACAGATTGAATATAATCACCATATGATGGTGGTGATAAATCTTGATCATCTGTAGAAGTAACTATATTACCACTTTCATCTTCGATTTTATCTCTGACATAAAATAATGCTGGGTGTGTATGTCCAATAATATGATGTTTCATTACTGAAGAAGGAAGTGGTGAACTGTAGGCTGGAACTGCATTACCACCAACATATGTCGTTCCATATTGAGTATCTAAATCTGCAGAAAATTCTCTTCCATCCCACCCTAAACTAATATCAGAAGATAATCCTCTACCCTTGGTATTTGCAAAGACAAATATAGATTCAGTTTGACCTTTCATGACCAATTCGTGATAAATATGCCGAATATAACTAGCTCCAATACGAACATTAAATTTAGCCTTATATTTTCCTTCTAAAAGATTAGTTTCAAGATCCTTAGACCTTACACTCAATGAGGTAAGATAGGTTCGTTCAAGGCGTAATAATGGATCAATGCCATAAAGTAGTGAAACCCCCCCTTGTCCAGGAAAAGGAACACCTAGAGGAGATACAGTGCATCTAGTTTCTCTACCATCGGGATTAACGCAAAGTGTAAATCCATAGTCCATATATTTACGCATTAATTTAGGTTCAATGGTTCCAAGCCATACTACAGAACCAGTTCCCCTTAGTCTGTCTTTTTTTAGTACAGTTTCTAAAAAATTTCTCAAAATATGGATTGCTCTACCTGCTAAGGCAGATATGCGCCTATTTCTAAATAAATCGTATAATTCAATTACACTTGAATCTTTTATCTTATTTACAGTGCAAAAAAATAATATATCATTTACAGCTGGTTCTACTTCAGCAGTTGTATGAAATAGGTATAAAAAATTACATGTAGGGCTTAGGAATCCAAAGCCTTCAAATAATCTATTTCCACTTGCGTCAACGGATGTTTGAAATGATGTATTATATTGTGATCTATTTTCATAATTACTTATATCTATTGCCGAGCATTTTAAATTTACTTCACCAACGTTGAAGGATACTAGTTGTGGTTTCTTAGGTTTAACCACGTCCATCTATTTTATGGAATGTTTTTTAATACTAATAACCAGATTACAGAAAGTAAACTAGTTATTAGATATGTGTCGGGGTGTAAGCTATGTAGTCTTACGCCTTCTTGTTCTCTTACCCTTAGCCTTACCACCTTGTAAACTACAGAATCCAGGTGTATTGCATGTTTGGTTCCCTTGACTTGTTTGGTTCCCTTGACTTGTTTGGTTCCCTTGACTAGCTTGACCCTCTATACAGACTCCTTCGCCTATGAAATACATCCATCCATATCTTTCCCAAATAGCAATCACTCTTGTTATTCTTTCAATAATCTTTTCAGCTGTCCTATATTTTTGAATAATATATGTTGTCTTTGTGTGATCAATCATATCTTTCCATAATTTATTATTTTTTTTATTAGCAATAAGTTCCTCGCTAATCTTTTTAACAAATGACTTATTGTTTAATATAGTTCTATACATTTTAATCATAGCCATATGCTTATCATGTTTCTGTTCAATGGTTGCTTGATTACTTGGTGTTGTATCAAACTTAATACCTAAGTAGGACATAAGTGAATATGATTGACATAGAGTATCATTCTTATCAACACTGATATCCTGATATCTTCCAAGTGCACTACAGATAGTTTCAGGCTCTTTCCCCTTTTTAGCATTTTTCTGAAATAGGTGATGAAATGAATTTTGAAACTCTGGCCCTGATGCTTCGACAGTTAGCTTACCTGGCCTTTTTGTAGCCTCTTGAATCATTTCACGAACAGTTATATCACCGAAGATTTGATTTATATATGAATAATGAGCTCGTCCAAAGATAATGAGATTATCATTGGTGCAGGTCTCTGTTTCAAGTTGTGTTAAATCATCTGTCATACTTCTAATTATATGATATGTATTATATCAATTTTATGGCTTTATGATTGCTTTTTGCGCTCTTTTTATAAAAAACGTGCTTGC
>Ga0114976_10001226_pt1 | contig 15966 bp, 16 predicted proteins | sample S_130805_EF_Meta_FD_87319 | JGI IMG/M metagenome (GOLD analysis project Ga0114976, IMG submission 87319) | Freshwater microbial communities from Lake Simoncouche, Canada to study carbon cycling - S_130805_EF_MetaG | ecosystem: Environmental > Aquatic > Freshwater > Lake | place: Lake...
ATTTGAATCAGCTCGACGTTGTTCGACTGGGAAGCGCCGGTACTGACTTTGACTTGTCCATAACTATCAATGGCTCGGTGGTTGGCTCGCATGATCAAAGGCTCCTGAAATTAATCGTTGACCCTGATTGATTCGGCGTGATAAGCATGAACTTGAGAAAAACCATGGCGCCAAAGTCCTTTTAAGCCGGAACTGCCTTGGCCTCCTCGGCCAATACAGGGGCGCCATGTGGCATATTTTCAGCAGTCGTGGCTGCCGCTTGAAGTTGTGACAAGTCTGGTTGCAAAGCACTAGGCTCCAAGTCAGGTGTCAACGGCTGAACTGTTGGCATCGCCACTTGCGCGGCAGGTGCCACTGCTGGTGCCATTTCTGTCGCCATTGCTGTGGGGGCCGTCATCTGTGCCAACGGCACTTCTAAATCGGACGGGGGCAACATTGTCTGTTCCAAGTCTTCCTCGGGGTAGATCAAAAGTGTGGCGGAGTAGGCCTCCTTGAGATCTAAACCAAGACGCGCATAAATCATGGAAGTCACTTGATCCAAAGATTGCTGAATCCGCAATGCATCTTCAGGGTTTTGAGCTGCAAAGTCGACACCCGCCTGGTAAATACTCGCCAAGTGGTGCATAGGTAACCAAGATTCCAAGGATCCGCGTGGCGTTGGAATAATGCGGTTGTTGGTGGGCACGCCCGCTGTTCCAGACCGGCCATGGGTATAGCCTTCCATGAATACTTGTTCGATATGCTGTCTCAAAACAGGCTCATAGTGTGGCTTGAGGCTGTTTACCAAATTGGCATCCGAACCGGGAACAGGTATCCCACTCATGGCATCCCATAAAGTCTTTCCACTGAGTTCCCCAAACAAGCCATCGTTGTAGGTTTTAGGCAATTCAGGTTGGGAATAGCCTGTGTAAATGACATTGACCTTATCCACAACATAAAGCACCAACACAAAGACCACCAGCAGGCCCCATGCCATGAAAAGTTGAAAAAAACTACTCATGCGGTCCTCCTGGTCGGTTTGGTTGCGGGTTCTGGATTAACTTGGAGCTTTCCACGCAGTTTTTTCACTACAGAAGACAAAATTTGACTGATGCGCGATTCGCTGACCTCGAGCACTTCACCGATCTCTTTTAAATTCAACTCTTCAACGTAATAAAGTTGCATCACCAATTGTTCACGCTCGGGCAAATCTGCAATCGCATCGGTGACCGCTTGCATGAATTCAGCCTCTTCCACCATCACATCGGGTTGCCTGGAGGAATCGTCGGCAATGCTCATCACTTCTTCGGTGACCACTTCCAGCGAATAGGTTTCAAAGCGGCGTGCTTTGCCGCGCTCTTTTTGAAAGTCTTCCAAGTCTTTGCCCATGTACTCGGCCATTTCGGCCTGGGTGGGTGCGCGACCCAACTCGGAGGACAAGGCATGCAGGGTTTCGTTGTGGGTTTTGTTGAACGCCACTGCAGAGCGGGGCAAGAACGAAAGTCGCCGCACTTCATCAAGCATGGCGCCACGCACACGGCTGTGGGCGAAGTTTTCAAAGTCCACGCCTTTGCTGGCGTCAAACACGCGGGAAGCTTCCAGCAAACCCATCATGCCGACTTGAATCAGCTCGTCGAGTTCCATGTAGGCCGGGACGCGGGCTTTCAAATGCAGGGCGACGCGCTTGACCAAGCCGAGGTGGGCTAACACCAACTCCTCGCCTTGCGGACGAGATTGTTGGTACATCTTCATGGGTGACAGGGGTCTCATGCTTCATCCGAATTGCTTTGCAGCAATCGCTCCATGAAAAATTGCAGGCCACCAGAGGGATGGTCGATGGGTCGTAACTGGGTGCACAACTCGGCCAAGCGACGGAAGTCACGCGCCGCAGCGGTACCGGGGGCCAATTCCATGACGGATTGGTATTTCTTCAAGGCCGCCAACACCATTTCATCGCGCTCGATGGCGGTCAGGTAATGGATGGACTCGTTGAGGAAACGAACACAGACATCGTTGAGTCGTTGGTACAGCTTCCAACCCTGTGTTTGGGTGTCCACCATGTTGGGCAACAAATAAATTTCATCGAGTTGCATCTCTTGTGACAACACCTTGATGGTGCCGTAGGCATCCGCAATGGAAGACGGATCGTCTTGCACCACGATGAAGCGACGTTGACAAGCACCCAAGAAAGCCAACACAGAAGGGGAAATGCCAGCGGCCACATCAACAATCAAGTAATCGATGTCTTTGCTCAAGTCGCTGAAAGCTTGCACGATGCTGGCCGCTTGCACTTGGCTGAGTGCCGCTAACTCTTGCATGCCTGACGCACCGGGGATGAGTTGAATGCCTTGGCGTGTTTTCAAGGTGATTTCGGCCAAGGTTTTTTGTCCCGCCAAGAAATGGCTGAGGTTGTATTCGGCGCGGGCACCCAACGCGATTTGTGCGTTGGCCAGCCCCAAATCGGCATCAAACAACATGACGTCGTGACCGCGCTGAGCCAGCGCCACCGCCAGGTTGATGGACACCGTGGTCTTGCCAACGCCGCCCTTGCCACTGGCGATACCGATCACTTCGGTGGTTTTGTGTTTAGTCATGCGTTGCCCCTGCTTGTTGGGATGCCAATCGGGTGATTCTGGCCGATGACATGGCCAAGGTGCTGCGCATGTCTTCGTGGGCTGCGTCACCGGCCCCCAAGGACAGGTTGCTCAAGGCGACATTGACCAGTTCGTCCACTTGCAATTGGCGACTCCAATCGCCCAAGCGTTCACCGCGGCTCGCACCACTGACACCGACATGGCCTTCGGTCAGCACTTGGATGAGCGACCATGGTTGGGTGGACTCGTCCATTTTGCTGATCATCAGGCTTTGCCATTGGATCTGCGGGGTTGAGAGCAAACGGCGCAAAGAAGACTGCGATGCATCGGCAGGAATCACCACATGGAAGTGCGCGTGGGCAGCCATGTTGGCGATCTCGGCCACGCGTTCGATCATTTGCACCCCGGGGGTGTCGATGATGATGAACTTGCGCTGACCGTGTTCTTCTAAAAGAAGTTTCAAAGTGGTGGCGTTGGTGGCGCGGAAACAATCCACGCCCGACTGCGCGCTCAACAACTGGGTTTGGTTCCAAGCACCTGCACGTTGGTCGCTGTAGCTGATGACGGCCACTTGCTCTGCACCCAAATTGACACTGGCTTGTTGGGCCAAACGCGCCACCATCAACGACTTGCCAGCACCTGAAGGGCCGGCCAACACGTGCACACCGGTCTCGGGCAAGGCCACGCTGCTGTGCTGCATCGAGTGCACCAATTGGCGGCGAATTTCTTCGATGGCGGGTTCCACGTCTTCAAAACTTTGGATGCTGTCGACCAGCAAGGCGCGCAAGGCCACGGGAATGGCCGCTTCTTGCAAGGCGTTGCGCAAGGGGTGCAGGCTGCGGGACAACCCAGCACCTTGCCACGCCATTTGCTGGCTGAGCTTGAATTCTTTGCGCAGGCTGGCGAGTTCTTCACGCACCAGCTCGACAATTTCACGGCCACGCAAGGTGTCGCGTTCTTCTTGCGCGGCTTGCACGGCAACCGGGTTGACGGTTGCCGCTGCTGGGGTGGGCACTTCAATGGCCACCGCTGCTTCCGGCGGCAACACCGCTTTGGCCTTGGATTTGAGCGCCGCGGCTGAGACAAAACCTGCGGGCAGCGCTGCTTTGTCGCTGCTGGAAGCCTTTTGACGGGTCATGGTTTCTTCCATCACCTGACCAAAGCTGGCACCGGTGGGGCTGATGATGCTTTCTTCGGTGCTGCTTTCTTTGGACAAGGCATAGGTTTTTTCGGTAGGGACAAAGGTCTCGGCCACCGCAGCTTCGATGCTGATGGGGGGAACATCGACCGCCACAATCAATTCTGTTTGACCGCGCACCTTGCTGCTGGAGATGACGAGCACGTCGGGACCATACAGGGCCACCGCTTTTTGATTGGCGGCACGTGTATCGCGTGCAATGATTCGTTTGAGTTCCATGTTTTTTCTCGCAGGTCAAAAATCGTTGTGGTTATGCGTTGCGGTTGGTGGCGTTCACAGTGTGAATCACTTTGACAGCTTGGTCATCCGGAATTTCGCTGTAGGACAAGACGGTGAGGTCGCTGACGCGAAAGCGAACTGCTTTGGACAACCAGCCACGGATCAGGGGGGACACCACCAACACGGCGGCGTGGCCCTCCTCTTCCATGTCTCGCGCGCCAACGCGCAATGAATTGAATAAGTTTTCAGCCAAGTTGGGTTCCAACACCACGGGTTGGCCGGGTTGGCTTTGTTGCAGCACGTTGTGCAGCAGTTGCTCCAAACTGGGCTCCAAGGTCATGACGGACAAATTGCTGGACTCGTCCACCAAGGTTTGCATGATCATGCGGCCCAGCTTGGGGCGCACGAAGGCGGCCAATTGTTCAGGGTCGGTGCTGCGGGCGCTGGCTTCGGTGAGGGTTTCAACGATGGAGCGCATGTCGCGAATCGACACGCCTTCGCCCAACAACTGTTGCAACACGCGGGTGACGATGCCCAAGGCCAATTTGCCAGGCACCAACTCTTCCACCAATTTGGGGGACTTGGCTGCCAATTTGTCCAGCAACTGTTGGACTTCATCGTGGCTGAGCAAGTCGGCCGAGTTCTCACGCAACACTTTGTTCAAGTGGGTGGCAATCGCGGTGCTGGCGTCCACCACGGTGTAACCCAAGGTGCGGGCCACATCACGTTGTGAAGATTCAATCCAAACTGCTTCCAATCCAAAGGCAGGCTCGCGGGTGGGGATGCCTTGCAACTCACCATACACCTGGCCTGGGTTGATGGCCAGTTCGCGTCCCACTTTGATTTCGCCTTTGCCACGCACCACGCCTTTGAGCACGATGTTGTAGGTGTCGGGGTCGATGTTCAAGTCGTCGCGAATGCGCACAGGCTGGACCAAAAAGCCCAACTCGGCGGACAATTTTTTACGCACCCCTTTGACGCGGCTCATGAGCTCGCCACCTGTTTCAGGGTTGACCAAGGGGATCAAGCCATAGCCAATTTCCAAACCAATCAAATCCACCTGGTCGACATCGTCCCAGTCCAGGTCCTTGGTGGCTTCAGAGGTGGCGGCCGCTTGAGCCACCGCTTCTTGCGTGGCTTCTTCTTCCACTTCGCTGCGAATCACCATCAGCCCCAAGCCGGCAGTGGCAGCGGCCAACGTGATGAACATCAGATGCGGCATACCGGGCACCAAGCCCAAAATGGTCAAGATGATGGCCGAGATGAACAAAGCAGATGGGTTGGCGAGTTGGGCACCCGCTTGCTCGGAAATGGATTCTGAGGTGGTGACGCGGGTGACGATGATGGCGGTGGCCAGCGACAACAACAGCGCAGGAATTTGCGCCACCAAGCCGTCGCCAATGGTGAGCAGTGTGTAAATCTTGCCGGCTTCCGAGACGGACAAGTCGTGTTGCACCACACCAATGGCCAAACCCCCGACCAAGTTGATCATCAGAATCAACAAGCCAGCAATGGCGTCACCGCTCACAAATTTGGAGGCACCGTCCATGGCACCAAAGAAATCGGATTCTTGGGCGAGTTCTTCGCGGCGTTTTTTGGCTGTGGGCTGATCGATCACGCCGGCGTTCAAGTCGGCGTCAATAGACATTTGTTTGCCAGGCATGGCGTCCAAGGTGAAACGGGCGTTCACTTCAGAGACGCGACCTGCACCTTTGGTCACCACGATGAAGTTGATGATCATCAAGATCGCAAAGATGATGAAACCCACCACATAGTTACCAGCGATCACGAACTCGCCAAAGGCAGCCACCACCTTGCCGGCAGCTTCATGTCCAGTGTGCCCATCGACCAAGATGACTCGGGTAGACGCCACGTTCAAGGCCAAGCGCAGCATGGTGGCAAACAACAAGACCGTTGGGAAAGAGGAGAACTCCAGGGGTTTGCGGGTGCCAATGGCAATCATGATGATCACCAAGCTGATCACGATGTTGAAAGTAAACAAAAAGTCCAACAAAACCGGTGACAAAGGCAGCACCAACATGGCCATGATCAACAACACCAAGACTGGAATGCCCAGGCCGGTGTAGTCAAACTTTGCCAAGTTCTGTCGAATCGTTGACAGGGTTAAGGTGCTCATGGTGGTTTTGTCGCGGTTTTTGTAACGTTAAGGTTTCGAATTTCTGCGCTTTTCAGCGCCCATGCACTGATCAAGCAATGGATGTGCCAGCTTGAATCTGCCGTAGCCGCCCCGACCTTGGAGACAAAGAAAAACGCTGAAGAGAGACCGTGGGCAGCGGCAAACCTTGTCCTGTCACGGAAATTGCTTAAGTACCCTGTCTTTTATGGGAAGCACTGAACGGATATGAACTTATCTGCCTTGAATACCGGCCTGAATCCAGGCCCCGTCCACAACGCACCAGAGCCAAATGGCCCTGGTCAGGCTGCTTTGCGCCTGCCGCCCGGTACCCTGAGCGGTGAGGACTTTGCCGCTTTCTTGCGCAACCAAGTGAATGCCTTGAAACACAACCAGCGGCCAGAAATTGCCGCTGCTCCAATGGCAAAGACATTGCCGCTGGCAGATCGGACTGCCCATGCCATTGACCGGGACGAATCCGTCGCAGCTAACAACCAAAACTTCAAAGCCCAGGCGCAAGGCGATAAAGCCCAACGTCAAGCCCAAGACAAACAAGACGCATCGGCTAAAGCACAGCAAGCCAAGCGTCTTGAAAAACTCAACGATGACTCTGTTGCCGACCAACAAGCCAACTCGGCCATGCAAGAAACTGGCCTGACAGACGCTGACCTGTCTTTGCACGCACTTGATCCTTTGAGAATGTTGGAAGAACAAGCTGCAACTGATTTGAAGTCATCCGAAATTGCTGCTTCGTCTGAAGGCTCGACAGAGTTAACCACCATTCCACTGAGTCCCAGCATTAACATCATCACAGTAGCGCAAACCACGCCTGATGAAAAAAGCCTGAGTGAATTTGCCTTGGCCATGGGTCTGGACCCTGACCAAATACTCGCATTGTTTGGACCATCGGACCCCAGCAAGGCCTTGCCCAACGCAGTGACGACCCAACAAATGCTGGCTATGAATGGTTTGCCCGCGGTGGCTGCACCATCCATGCCCTTTGAGCAGCAGGTCAACGCCAGCAAACTGCCTGAACAAGGCTTTTCCAATGTGGCTGTTTCAACTGCCGATTTCCAAGCCTTGAAAACTGAGCAGCCCAGCAAAACGAACACCAGTTTGGGCAATGCCATCAAAACGGTCGACATCCTCAACATGCAAGTGGCCGCCGGCCCTGCCGCCATAGCAGCATCTGCGACAGTGCAACCCATCAGCACTTTGGCTGTCTTGTCCATGATGGACACGCAATTGCGCCCTGAAGACATTGATGCGCTCAAAAATGAATTTGATGCCTTCTCAACGGTCGATCTGGGAAGCAGCGAGCATGGCTTAGCCTCTGGCAACCAAACCGGCAGCAACACCCATGCGGCCCAAGCTGCCAGCAAAGCTGCTGCCTTTGTGAACCACCCAGACATGGCCCAAACCTTTGACAAGTTGAGTGAAAAATTGGCCACCGAGTTGGCTGGACGCATGCACGAAAAACTCAATGCGGGTGAATGGAAAATGAAATTCGCCTTGAAGCCCGCCAGTTTGGGCCTGGTGGATGTGCAACTGGAAATGCGCGATGGCAAATTGACAGCTCAATTCAATGCCGATACCGCTCTCACTCAAGATCTGATTCAAAGCGGCAGCCAACGCTTGAAAGAGGCTTTGGGACAACTTGGCATGAACAATGCATCTGTTTTGGTAGGTCAAGGCCAAAGCCAACAACAGGGACAAGCATCGAACTCATCCAACCCATCGCGCCAAGGCGACGACAATCGTGTCAAACTGGCAGACGAGTCGGGCGTTGAACCGCTTGTGCAGGCCAAGCCTCGACACAGCAACAGTTTGCAATTTGACAATTACGCTTGAACACTGAGATAAACAGGAGTACCCCATGGCAACAGAAGCAACAGAAGCCCCAGCAGAAGGCACGGAAGAGCCGAAAAAGAAAAAACCCATCCTCTTGATCCTGGGTGGCGTCGTTGGCGCCATCGTGATCATGGTCTCGGTGGCTTTTGGCACTTTGTATTTCTCTGGTTTTTACGAGAAAAAAGCCGAATTGGCCGCCATGGACAAATTGGAAGAACTTGAAGCCGCGGCGACCAAGGCCAAAGACGAAGCCCCAGCCAAGTTGAAAAAGGAAGCCCCTGAAGCCACGCGCTTTGAGAAGAACTACTTCCAAATCGACAAAGAATTGATGACCAACATCACCGGCTCGAAAAAAGTCATGGTGGTGCAACTCGCCGTGATGACCCATTACGACACCCGTGTTTTTGACAATATCAAAAAACATGAATTCGCCTTGCGCTCAGCCATGTTGGATGTGATGCGTCAAAGCACCGAAGCTGACGTGAGCAAACCTGACTACCGCAGGGATTTGGCCGTGAAGCTCAAGGACGTGATGAATGCCATGCTGGAAGAATACGAAGACTTTGGCGGCATTGAAGAAGTCATGTTCACTTCGTTTGTGATGCAGTAAGGCCCATGGCAACACGTCAAAATTTACTCAGCGACGAGGAGTTGGCAGCCCTGTCCGAGGGGCTGAAAGACGGCTCGATCGAAACGGACACGGGTTTCAACACCAAAGTGCGTGTGCGCAAGCACGACCTGGCCAGTGAGAACAGCAGCCTTGGGGTGAATGTTTCATCGATCGACATGATCAATGAGCGCTTCATCCGCATGTTCCGTTTGGGTTTGCTTGAAGTGTTGCGCACCACGCCCCGTGTCAATCCGACACGTGTACAGATCATGAAGTTTGGTGACTACCTGCACATGCTCAAAGCGCCGCTGGCAGTCAACACGATTCGAATCACGCCCATGCGCGGCAATTCGGTGATCATCATCGATCCGAACGTCGTATTTAGTTCGTTAGACAGTTTCTTTGGAGGCTTTGGCAAAGGTGTCGCTGATTTACCGCCTGGTCGATTGTTTACAGCCACCGAAACCCGCATCATTCACATTATTTTGGAAGTGTTCTTCCGATCACTGAAAGAGGCTTGGGGCCCGGTGATGGAGATTGATTGCGAGCGAGTAAGCTCTGAAATCAATCCTCAATTTGCACAAATTGCCGATGAAAACGACTTGGTCGTGCTCAGTCGCTTTGAAGCCGAGGCCACTGCATCAGGTGGAAAAGGTTTTATCGACTTGGTCTACCCTTATGCGACCATCAAGCCATTGCGTGATTTATTGCGCAACCGAGTGGCTGCTGGCGACGGCAACGAAGAATCCGACAAGATATGGCGAGAAGACTTGGCCGTGGCCGTGGGCGACTCTGAAATGGCGATCAAAGTGGTCATGGGCAGCATCAAAACCACGCTGCATCATTTGCAAACCATGAAGGAAGGCGACATGCTCTTCTTCAAGAAACCAGAATTGGCACAGTTTTTGGCCAACGACGTCCCCTCGTTCGGGGTCAACATCGGCACCAAAGGCTCAAATGTAGCTGTGCGCATTGAGAAACAACTTATCCCCGGACAGCTTTAAAAAAGGCAGGCAAATCATGAACGACACCACAGACCCCCAAGAGCAAGCCACTGATCCCGCAGAGGAGCAAGTGCTTGATGAAACACCCCCCACTTCGGACGAGTTCCAAGTTTCACAACCGGGCAATATCAACCCGGAAGTGCTGCAAAACATTTCGGTCAATTTGTCCATCGAAGTTGGCCGCACCAACATCAAAATCAAAGACTTGATGCGCTTGACGCAAGGCAGCGTTGTTGAACTCGATCGCATTGCCGGTGAACCGCTGGATTTGTTGGTGAACGACACCGTGGTGGCGCAAGGTGAGGTGGTGCTGGTCAACGACCGCTATGGCATTCGCCTGACGCGCGTGGTCCCACCCACCGATCGCTTGAAATCCATCTGAGCGTTCACGCTGCACAAAAAAGCCCGTTTTTCAACGGGCTTTTTTCATGGCTTCAAGGCTTGCGAGATGGTGAGCTTCAGTTGATCGGCGCTGCCAGGGGTGACTGGGCCCACACTGGCGCCAAAGTCGCCGGCTTGCGGCATGGCATTGCCCGACTTTGAAATGCGGGCCCGCACCATCACCGACTTGACCTGCGAGAGTTTCATTTGCGGGTTCATGGCCAAGCTGTCGTCCAGCACAAAGTCGTAAGGCAGTTTGTCCACCGTGGTGCGGATGATGGCCAAAGGCATGCGGGGACCTTCGGCCGCATTGGCATAAATGAACACCGTGTCTTGAGGCGACACGTTGGCAGCCAGCGCCGGGTCGATGCTGACCCGCCCGGTCAATCGCTCTGTGCCGTCTGAGGCAGGTTTGGAGGGCACCGCACCTGCGCTGGCGGGGGCATTGGCCATGTTGTTGGCCGGTGTCAGCGGCGGCATGCCCAGGCGGTCACGGGCTTGGTCAATGGCCTCGGCCAAAGCGGCCAAATCGGGCGAAGCTGGCGGCAACAGCGCGCGGACTTTTTCCCAATACGCCAAGGCCTCTTTGAAGCGGCCTTCCGAAAATGCGGCGCTGCCCGCCAGCAACAAGGCATTGCCATGGTTGGGATCCGCTTTCAGAACAGTGTTGATGATGGCCCAAGGCTCGCCTTTGAACTGGCCATTGTTTTTTTGCGCCAGCACTTCGGCACGTTCGATCAAGACATCGTCATTGCGGGCCAGTGACAGCGCTTTTTGCAAAGCGGCGTCTGCAGCATCGTATTGCGCCAAGGCGCGTTGAATGCGCCCCAACATGACCCAGCCTTCGGCATTGTTGGGCTCTTTCTCCAGACGCTGGGCGAGTTGGTCGGCCATGGTGGCCAACCGCTCGGGGGTGATTTGTTCTTCGCCACTGGCCTGTGCTGTCAATTGCGGATCCAAGGCAATGGGTGTGCCCACCGTGAAATACATCGCAAAGGCCAATGCAGGAATGAGCACGCCCAAACCACCCATCAACCACTTGGGTCTGAGGGGTGTGGTGGCCACACTTGGCGCTGCGGGCGGCGCGTCTTCCAGCAAACGCTGCGTCAGTTCTTCGTGGGACAAATCAAAACCGGCTTGGTCCAGGGTGCCTTGTGCCAACTCTCGCTCCAACTCGGCCAGTTGCTCGCGGTAAACCGCCACATGCGACAAAGCTTGTTCGCGTTGGTGACTCTGGTCGATGGAACGCGTGGCGCGCCACAGCGCACGCCACAAGACCGCGACCACCACCAAGGTGAGGATCAAGGCCAACAACAGAAAAATTTGGACGGCGTTCATTTATTCCTTGAGTAACGATTCAGCTTGCGCATGGTCAGTCTCGCTCATGCGCTGCTGCACCAAGGCCTTGCGTTGGCGCAAATAGCGGAGCAATCCCCACACCGCCAACAACAAAAGGGCGAAGGGACCAAACCACAAAGGCCAGGTGAGGGGTTTGACGGGTTGGCGGTACAGCACAATGTCGCCGTAGCGCTCGACCAAGTAGGTTTTGATTTGCGCGTCCGTCATGCCTTGTTGGATCAGCTTGCGCACTTCACGGCGCAAGTCTTCAGCCAACTCGGCATGCGAAGAGGCCAAGGATTCGTTTTGACACACCAAGCAGCGCAGCTCTTCTGCAATCACCACCAAACGGGCTTCTACTTGGGGGTTTTGCGCCATGGGCTGGGCTTCACCTGCCCACACCGTGCTGACACACAAGGCCAACAGCAAGCAAAGGCGTTTCATGATTTCTCCAACTCGCGAATCAAAGGCAGCAATTTGGTTTCCAGCAACTCGGGGGTCACTGGGCCGACTTGCTTGTAGCGGATGATGCCTTCGCGATCAATGACATAGGTTTCAGGCACGCCATAAACGCCATAGTTGATGCCGACACTGCCATCCAGATCCATCACCGACAACTTGTACGGGTCGCCTTGGCGCTGCAAGAAACGCAAGCTGCGTTCACGCGCCAAACTCAATTTGGCGTCATCGCTCAAGGGGCCGTTGGCTTGGTCTGCGGCTTGGATTTCTTTGTAGCTCAAACCAACAATGGGCACACTTTGGGTTTTGGAGAACGCGACCAAGAGGGGGTGTTCCTCGCGACACGCCACACACCAAGTGGCCCAGACATTGAACATCCAGACTTGCCCTTTCAGGTCGGCCGGGCTGAAGGGCTTGTCGCCGGCGAGCGTGGGCAGGCTGAAGGCTGGTGCGGGCTTGCCCACCAGGGGCGACGGGATTTCACGCGGGTCGCGCTTCAAACCGACGGCCAAAAAAACCACCAAGCCGAAGAACAAGACCAAAGGAATCAGGACTTTTTTCATGGCATCAAGCGGCGTTGGACATGGCCTCGCCCACGGTTTTCAATTGCGCTTCCATGTTGCGACGGCGATAACGGCGGTCCATCGCCGCAATGACGCCGCCCAACACCATCAACAACACGCCAGTCCACAACCAAGGAACAAACGGCTTGTGATAGACGCGCATGCTCCAGCTGGGCTTGTCACCGGGCAACGGGTCGCCCAAGGAAACGTACAAATCACCCCATACATTCGATCGGATGGCTGCTTCTGTCATGGGCATGGCAGAGGAAAAGTAACGGCGCTTCTCGGGGTAGAGCACATCGATCAATTGGTCGTTCTTGCGCAATTCAACATGCGCTTGACTGGCTTTGTAATTGGGGCCTTTGACATCCACCATGTCCACCAAGCGGAAGCTGTAGGGCGCAATGCTGACGTTGTCACCCAAGCCCATGCGGACATCGCGTTCGACCTCGAACGACTTGACGCCGGTGATGCCCAGCACCACCACGGCCAACCCAAAATGCGCGAGATGCTGACCCCAAAACGAGCCGCCGATGCGCCCCGGTTTGCGCAGACGCTGAACCATGTTGTGAAGGCTTCCCAACGCCACCCACATGCCCAGAAAAATACCGATGGCGGTGCCGAAAGACCAACTGCCCCACACAAACGGCAAACCGATGGCCAGCACCAAAGAAGCCGCAGCCACCCAACGCAACTCGTGCACCATCTCGCTGATGTTGGCCTCGCGCCAACGCGCAATGGTGCCGGGCACCAAGATGAACAACAAGGGCACCATGAGCGGCGCAAACATCTATTTGAAATACGGCGGCCCCACCGACAGCTTGCCCAAATTCAAGGCATCGATGATGAGGGGGTAGAGCGTGCCCAACAACACCGCGCCAGTGGCCACCACCAACAAGACACTGTTGAGCAGCATGAACGACTCACGCGAGACAAGGCCCATGCTGCCGCCCAAGGTGACTGCCGGAGCGCGCCATGCAAACAAGGTGAGTGAGGCGCCAACCACCACCGCCAAGAATGCCAAGATGAAAACACCACGTGCGGGGTCTGTGGCAAACGCATGCACCGAGGTGAGCACGCCAGAGCGAACCAAGAAGGTGCCCAACAAGGACAAGGAAAACGCGGCAATGGCCAACAACACGGTCCACGCTTTGAAGCTGCCGCGCTTTTCCGTGACCATCAGCGAGTGGATGAGCGCCGTGGCCACCAACCAGGGCATGAGGGAGGCGTTTTCCACCGGGTCCCAGAACCACCAACCGCCCCAGCCCAATTCGTAATAAGCCCACCAAGAGCCCAGGCCAATGCCCAAAGTGAGAAAGGCCCAAGCGATCACTGTCCAAGGGCGTGACCAACGCGCCCAAGCCGCATCCAAGCGGCCCGACAACAAAGCCGCAATGGCGAATGCAAAGGCCACCGACAAACCGACATAGCCCATGTAGAGCATGGGGGGATGGATGACCAAACCGGGGTCTTGCAGCAAAGGGTTGAGGTCGCGGCCGTCCGCAGGCATGGGGAACAAGCGGTCAAAGGGATTGGAGGTGATCAAGATGAAGAGCATGAAGCCCACCCCCACCAAGCCCAACACACCCAGCACGCGAGCCACCATCGCCAAGGGCAGGCTTTGGGAGAACACGGCCACCGCAGCCGCCCAGCCCGTGAGCATCAGCATCCACAACAACAAAGAGCCTTCATGGCCGCCCCACACGGCTGCGAATTGGTACGGCTTGGGCAACAAACTGTTGGAGTGTTCGGCCACATATTTGACCGAGAAGTCGTTGGTCAAAAACGCATGCGCCAAACAAGCAAAGGACAAGCCCACCAAGACAAATTGCATCAGCGCCAAAGGCCGCGCCAACGCTTGCAAGGCAACGTTGTGTCGCAGCGCGCCCCACAGCGGCAAGACGCCCAACAGCAGCGACAGCACGGCGGCGAGCACCAAAGAGAATTGTCCAAGTTCAGGAATCATGGGAGGGCCAAGCTTTCAAGGTTTGACGGATTGTGCCGCGCGTGCTTTCGCGGCTTGGTCCAAGGCATGTTGTGCCTCGGGTGGCATGTAGTTTTCATCGTGCTTGGCCAGCACTTCTGCGGCCACCATCACGCCTTGTTCATTCAGTTTGCCCTGCGCCACCACGCCCTTGCCTTCTTGAAACAAATCGGGCAACAAGCCGGTGTAGCGCACGATGATGTCTTGTGCGGTGTCGGTGACCACAAAGCTCACCTCGGTGCCTTCGCGCTTCAAGCTGCCGGTTTTGACCATGCCACCAATGCGGAAGGTTTTGTTGACTGGGGCCTCGCCTCGCAACACTTGCGACGGCGTGAAGAAAAACACCAAATTGCTTTGAAACGCATTCAGCACAAAAAATGCCGCGGCAGCCAACACGGCCAAGCCGGCGACGATGAGGGCGAAGCGTTTGCGACGCGGCGTCCAGTTCATGGCAAGTCCTGTCGTTCAGTGGCTGCCAAGGCCAGCGCGTTGTGGTGAGCGACGCGGGCTTGCCAAATCTCGAGCAACAAAAACAACAAGGTCATGCCCATGCTGCCCCACACATACAAGCCGTAACCACCCATGTCCCAAAACTGAGACCAGCTTTCCCACCTCATGTTGCAGCTCCTCGAACTTCGGGCAATGCTTGCACCCATTCCGTATGACGTTCGCGCTCGATGATGAGAGAACGCACGCGGTAACAAACAATGGCCAAGGTGTAGGCCCAAAACGCCAAAGCCATCAGCAACATGCCCCACAGCATCAGCTGGGCCATGCTGGGTGAGCGGGTGAGCGACACCGAAGCACCTTGGTGCAAGGTGTTCCACCACTTCACCGAGAAATAAATGATGGGCACGTTGATGGCCCCCACGATGGCGATCAGCGCACCGGCGCGATCAGCGCGGCGCACATCGTCAATCGCCGAGGTGAGCGCCATGTAGCCCAGGTAGAGGAAAAACAAAATCAATTCGGAGGTGAGCCGTGCATCCCAAACCCACCATGTGCCCCACATGGGTTTGCCCCACAGTGCGCCAGTCCACAAGGACAGGAAAGCAAACATGGCGCCGGTGGGTGCCAGGGCACGCGTCATCATGCCGGACAAACGGGTGTTGAAGGTCAGCCCCAGCACGCTCCAAAACGCCATGGCCAGGTAGATGATCATGGACATCCAAGAGACGGGGACGTGAACGAAGATGATGCGGTAGCCCTCGCCTTGTTGTGCGTCGGCAGGCGCGACGGCAAAACCAATCCACAAACCGAACAGCGTGAGCACCAAAGCCAAGACGGCAAACAAAGGCCACAAACGTCCCGCCAAGGTATAGAAATGCTGGGGGGCTGCGTAATAAAACCAACGTATTGTCATGAACTCATTCCATCGCAATGCGCAAGGCCGCACTGCAAGCCCAAGGGCTGAAAAACAAGGCTGGCAACAACAGCGCCAGCAGGATGGAGAGGTGAGCTTGCGCGCCCAATCCACTTTCCAAGGCCTGCACCGCGCCAGCGCCAAACACCAGCACGGGCACAAACAGGGGCAGAACCAACAGGGAGATCAACACCCCGCCGCCACGCACGCCCAAAGTGAGTGCCGCGCCAATCGCGCCGACACATGACAAGACCGGCGTACCCAACAACAAAGTGATGCATAAGACAGA
>Ga0114976_10001228_pt1 | contig 15954 bp, 13 predicted proteins | sample S_130805_EF_Meta_FD_87319 | JGI IMG/M metagenome (GOLD analysis project Ga0114976, IMG submission 87319) | Freshwater microbial communities from Lake Simoncouche, Canada to study carbon cycling - S_130805_EF_MetaG | ecosystem: Environmental > Aquatic > Freshwater > Lake | place: Lake...
AAGGGCCTCTGGACACCATGAGTCATCGTCGTGGGAGAGGACCCCCGAAGTGGGGTCCTCTCCCACGACGATAATCATCGAGGTCCAGGAGGCCTTCGCCTCCTGGCGGGAGAGCCCGAGAGGGCAGCGCCCTCTCGGTGCCCCGACGCCCAACACCGGAGACGTGCCCATGCTGCGCCTGATGCTTGCCCTGCTGTTCCTCGCCGCGCCCGCTGTGGCGCAGTCCTTCCCCGAGCGGCCGGTGCGGCTGATCGTGCCCTTCACCGCGGGCGGCGCGACGGATGTCGGCGCGCGGGTGCTGGCGGAGGCGTTGGGGCGCGTGCTGCCGCAGCCGGTGCTGGTCGAGAATCGCGTCGGTGGTGCGGGGATGATCGCGGCCGAGTTCGTCGCGCGCTCGGCCCCGGATGGCCATACGCTGCTGTTCAACAACACGAGCCATGCGGTGCTGCGCGCGGTGGTGCCGAATGCGCCGATCGATCCGATCCGCGCGCTGGCGCCGGTGGCGATCCTGTCGGAGATGCCGATGGTGATGCTGGTCTCGAACGGCTTCGCGGCGGCGAATGGGCGTGAGTTCCTGGCGGCGGTGCGGGCGGCGCCGGGGAAGTTCGACTACGGCAGCACTGGCGGCGGCGGCACGCTCGGGATGGCGGCGCTGCTGTTCCTGAAGACTAGCGGGCTAGAGATGAACGAGATCCCCTATCGCGGCGGCGCGCCGGCGACGCTCGATCTGGCGGCGGGGCGGATCGCGCTGGTCTACGACATCGCGCTGACCGGCTTCCAGACCGCGAAGGGCGGCCAGGCGCGGGCCTTCGCGGTGACCGGCCCGCAGCGCAGCCCGGCGATGCCCGATGTTCCCACCTGGCGCGAGATCGGCGTCGATGCCGAGATGGTGGTCTGGCAGGCGGTCTTCGCGCCGGTGGCGACGCCGGCGCCGATCATGGCCGCGCTGCACCAGGCGATCGCGCGGGTGCAGGGCGACGAGGCGATGCGGAAGAAGTGGGAGGAGCTTGGCGTCGACCGCGTGCTGGCGACGCCGCCCGAGGCGGCGCGCGCCTATGTCGACCGCGACGTCGCGCGCTGGGAGGCGCTGATGCCGCCGGCGCGGTAGGCGCCGGAGCGTGATCGCCGGAGGGGTTCGGCGCATCCGCAGAACCGCCCGGAGGCGAGACTCACGCGACCAAACAAAGGATTACGGATGGGCGACGTTCTCCGGTACGCCCGCCTCGCGCAGCGCCGCCGCCTGCCGCGCGGCGAGTTCGGCGGTGTCGTGGCCCTCGACCATCTCCATGAACAGGCGGTGCCAGTTCATCTCGCAGCGCAGCCGCAGGAAGACCGAGCCGAGGCCGACCGCGGCGCGGTCCATCAGCGGGAATTCACGCGGGATCTTCACGCCGCCCGTGCGCTTCAGCCCTTCATGCACCTGCTGCGCGACCTTGCGGCCATAGGAGAGGTCGTCGGAGTTCTGGATCGGCCGCACCTTGTCCTCGACCAGCGGCTCATAGAGGAAGCGCGCCCAGAGGTTGAGGACGTCCATCGTCTCCTTGGACAGGTTCTGGAAGCCCCAGATGCGATAGGCCTCGGCCGCCTTCTCGTCGTCGTGGTCGCGCACCGCCTCGTACAGCAGGATCACGCCGCCGACGAAGCTCGGCGGGAAGACCCGGATGGTGCCGAAGTCAAACAGGTTGATGCCCTCGCGATCGGGCCGCACCTGGTAGTTGCCGAGATGCGGGTCGCCGTGGATCACGCCGTAGCGGTAGAAGGGCCGGTACCAGGCGCGGAACAGCCCTTCGGCGTAGGCTTGGCGTTCCTCGAGCGGCGGGTCTTCCTCCAGGCGCTTCGCCAAGGCCGAGCCCTCGAGCCAGGTCATGGTCAGCAGCCGCGTCGTGCAATAGCCCTCGATCGGCTTCGGCACCACGACACGCGGCTGATCGGCCAGCATGATGCCATACAGCCGCTGCTGCGCGGCCTCGCGGAGATAGTCGAGCTCCTCGCGCAGCCGGTCGCGCAGCTCCTCATAGACCTCGGAGTTGTCCAGCGAGGTGTCCATGCGGGAATAGAGCTGCATGGCGAGCCGCAGCTGGCGGAGATCGGCCTCCACCACGCTCGGCATGTCCGGGTATTGCAGCTTGCAGGCGACCCAGGTGCCGTCCGGCAGCCGCGCCTTGTGGACCTGGCCGAGCGAGGCGGCGGCGGCGGCCTCCTGGCCGAACTCGCTGAACTTCGACTGCCAGGCCGGGCCGAGCTCGGCCTGCATCCGCCGTCGGACGAAGGGCCAGCCCATCGGCGGGGCATTGGCCTGCAGGGTGGCGAGTTGCTGGGCGTATTCCTCGGGCAGCGCATCCGGCACGGTCGAGAGGAATTGCGCGACCTTCATCATCGGGCCCTTGAGGCCACCCAGGATGCGCTTGAGGTCCTCGGCATGCGCGGCCTTGTCGGTCTTGATGCCGAGCAGGCGCTGCCCCGCGACGCGCGCGGCGATGCCGCCCACCGCGCCCGAGGTCTGCACCATGCGGCGCATCTCGCCGAAGAGCGTGCTCTCGCGATTGTCGCTCATGCGGTGGGTTTCTCCAGCTCATCGATGAAGCCGGAGATCACGTCGAGACCCTTCTGCCAGAACTTCGGATCCGACGCGTCGAGCCCGAAGGGCGCCAGCAGCTGCTTGTGCCGCAGCGTGCCGCCGGCCTTCAGCAGGTCGAGGTATTTCGCCTCGAAGCCCGGCACCGAGCCGTCCCGGTAGACGCCGTAGAGCGCGTTCACCAGGCAATCCCCGAAGGCATAGGCGTAGACGTAGAACGGGCTGTGCACGAAGTGCGGGATATAGGCCCAGTAGACGCCGTAATCCTCGGTGAAGTCGAAGGCCGGGCCGAGGCTCTCACGCTGCACGCCGAGCCAGATCTCGGCGATCTGCTCGGCCGAAAGCTCGCCCTTGCGGCGGGCGTCGTGCAGCAGCGTCTCGAAGCGGTAGAAGGCGATCTGGCGGACCACCGTATTCAGCATGTCCTCGACCTTGGAGGCCAGCATCATCCGCCGGCGCTTGGGGTCCTTCTCCGCATCGAGCAACCCGCGGAAGGTCAGCATCTCGCCGAACACGCTCGCGGTTTCCGCCAGCGTCAGCGGCGTGCCGGACAGCAGATAGCCCTGCTGCCCCGCCAGCACCTGGTGCACGCCATGGCCGAGCTCATGCGCGAGCGTCATCACGTCGCGCGTCTTGCCGTGGTAGTTCACCAGCAGATAGGGGTGCGCCGAGGGCACGGTCGGATGCGCAAAGGCCCCGCCCGCCTTGCCCGGCCTGAGCGCGGCATCGACCCAGGGGTGCGCGAAGAACCGCCCGCCGATCTCGGCCAAGGTGGGCGAGAAGGCGCGGTAGCTGTCGAGCACGGTGGTCACCGCCTCGCCCCAGGGGATGGAGCGGTCCTCCTCCTCCGGCAGCGGCGCGTTGCGGTCCCAGTGCTGCAGCTTCTCGAGGCCGAGCCACTTCGCCTTCATGCCGTAGTAGCGGTGCGAGAGCCGCGGGTAGCTGTCGCGCACGGCGGTGACGAGGGCGTCCACCACCCCGTCCTCGACCATGTTGGCGCGGTTCCGTGCGCTGCCGGGCCGCGGGTATTGCCGCCAGGTGTCGAGGATCTCCTTGTCCTTGGCGAGCGTGTTGGTGATCAGCGAGAACAGCCGCACCCGGCTGCCGAAGGCCGCCGAGACTCCCTTCGCCGCGGCCGCACGCTGCGCGCGGTCGGGGTCGGAGAACCTGTTCAGCGCGGCCGAGACGGTCAGCTCCTCGCCGTCCACGTCGACGCGCATGCCGGCCAGCGTCTCGTCGAACAGTCGGTTCCAGGCGCTGCGGCCGGTGACCTCCTTCTCGTGCAGCAGCTTCTCGAGCTCATCGGAAAGCTGGTGCGGGCGGAAGACCCGCAGGTCGCGCAGCCAGGGCTGCCAGCGCCGCAGCGCCCCGCTCGCCGCCAGCTTGCGATCCAGCTCGGCATCCTCGAGCCGGTTCAGCTCCAGCGTGAAGAACAGCAGCTGGGACGAGATGACCGTCACCCGCTCCTGCAGCGTCTGGTAGAAGCGGCCATTCTCCGGGTTCTCGGCGTCGCCCGCGAAGAGCAGCTGGCCGTAGCTCATGGCGCGGCCGAGGATCTCCTCGATCCGCTCGTACTCGGCGATCGCATCCGCCAGCGCATCGCCCGACAGCCCGCCGAGCTTGCCGGCGAGGCGGTCGGAGAAGGCCTTGGACTGGGCGTCCGCCAGGTCGAGGTCGGCGGCCAGCTTCGGGTCGTCCGGCGCCTTGTAGAGGTCGGAGAGATCCCAGCTGGGCAGCGCGCCATCGGCGGCGGCGCCGGCATCGAGGGGGGCGCGCAGCGGCGCGGGGCAGGGCGACATCGGATACGGGAGATGGGTCACCGCCTGCATATAGACCGCGTTGCGCCCCGGCCAAGCGGCGCCCACCCCTTGCATCCTCCCGTCGCATGATGTTTCCCCCGCCGACGGGGAGGATCGATTCGAAAATGGCCAAGGACGAGCGCTGGAGCAGCCTGCCGGGGATGCTGTTCGACCTGGCGCGCCGCCACCCCGACCGGGCGATGCTGCGCTATTGGCGCGACGGCGCCTGGCAGCGGCTGCGCTGGGGCGATTTCGCGCTGCGCGTCGGCCATGCCGCGGCCTGGCTGCGGGCGCAGGGTGTGGCGCCCGGCGACCGCGTGCTGCTGGTCTCGGACAGCCGGCCGGAATGGAACATCGCCGACGCCGCCATCATGGCGATCGGCGCGGTCACCGTGCCGACCTACACCACCAACACCGTCGCCGATCACGCCCATATCATCCGCGACTCCGGCGCGCGCGCCGCCATCGCCGGCACCCCGGCCCTGGCGAAGCGCCTGCGCGAGGCCGCCGGCGAGGGCGGGCTCGACCTGCTCGCCTGCTTCGAGACCGCCGAGGGGACGCTCCCCTGGGCCGAGGCCGAGGCCTTCCCCGGCGACCTGCCGCTGCTGATGGCCGAGGCCGAGACCATCCCCGAAGGCCGGCTCGCCTGCCTGATCTACACCTCCGGCACCGGCGGCCCGCCGAAGGGCGTCATGCTGCCGCACCGCGCCATGCTGGCCAATCGCGCCGGCGTCGCCGGGCTGGTGGCAAGGCTCGGGGTCGAGGGCGAGCCCTACCTCTCCTTCCTGCCGCTCTCCCACGCCTATGAGCATACGGTCGGCTGCTTCCTGCTGCCGTCCATGGGCATGGAGGTGGTCTATTCCCGCGGCGCCGACCGGCTGGCCGCCGAGTTCGTCGAGATCAAGCCGGCCATCGTCACCGCCGTGCCAAGGCTGTTCGAGGTGCTGCGGGCGCGGATGGAGGCGGGGCTCGAGAAGGAGAAGCCGCTGAACCGCAAGCTGTTCGGGATGGCGCGCGACTACGGTCTCAGGAAGCTGGATGGCCCGAAGCTCTGGCCGCACGAGAAGCTTGCCGACCTCGTCCTCGACAAGCTGGTGCGCGACAAGGTCCGCGCCCGCTTCGGCGGCCGGCTGGCGGCCTTCGTCTCCGGCGGCGCGCGGCTCGACCCGGAGCTATCCGGCTTCTTCATCGCGCTCGGCCTGCCGCTGATCCAGGGCTATGGCCAATCCGAGGCCGGGCCGGTGATCAGCGTGAACGTGCCCTGGGACAACCACCGCCGCTCGGTCGGCGCGCCGCTGAAGGGCGTCGAGGCCCGCATCGCCGAGGATGGCGAGTTGCTGATCCACGGCGACCTGGTCATGGACGGCTACTGGAACAACCCCGACGCCACCGTATCGGCGCTGCGCCCGGGGCCGGAAGGGAAGACCTGGCTGCACACCGGCGACGTCGCGCGGATCGAGCAGGGCCGGATCGTCGTCACCGACCGCAAGCGCGACTTCATCAAGACGCTCGGCGGCGACATGGTCAGCCCGGCCAAGCTCGAGGGACTGCTGATGTCGGAGCCCGAGATCGCCCAGGCCGTGGTCGCGGGCGAAGGCCAGGCCGGGATCGTCGCCCTGCTAGTCGCGGCGGACGGCATGGAGGACGGGCTGGCGGCGGCAGTCGCGCGGGTCAACGCCAAGGTCTCGGGGATCGAGCGGATCCGCCGCTGGGCACCGTCGCCGGCCGCCTTCACGGTCGAGAACGGGCTGCTGACGCCGACGATGAAGGTCAAGCGCCGCGCGGTGCTGGAGCGCCATGCCGACGCCTTCGCCGGGCTGCATCGCTGAGCATGAAGGCCTGACGGCCGACCGGCGGGCCGGCTCAGCGCCGGCGGCGCGCCAGACCGAGGCCGAGCAGGCCGGCGCCGAGCAGGGCGAGCGTCGCTGGCTCGGGCACGGGATTTCCGGTCTCGGCAGGGCCGAACTGCATCGGGCCCAGGATCACGAATTGCTGCGCCACCCCCCCCGTCGGAGAGGAGGTGCGGCCGGCCACCTCGATCGAGACGCCGGTGATGGCCCCGGCATTGTCGAGGCCGATGAAGACGAGATCCTTCAGGCCGCCGAAGGTTTCCGTGAAGCTGAAGGTGCCGGTCGAGGTGATGAAGCTGACCTTGGCCTCGCCCGAGTGGATCTGGCTCTGGCCCAGCATGAAGCCGACCGCGCTGGTGCCGTCGAAACTCGCCGTCAGCGTGGCACCGGACAGGGTATTGTCGGTCGTGTAGAGAATGGCGAAGCCCTGGCCGTCCGGGATGCTGGCGGCAGACCGCAGGCCGAGGCTGGGGCCGACGAAGTCGACCCCGTCCTGGGTATGGAAGTTGGGGTTGACCGGGTTACCGAGCGTGCCACTCGACGAACAGTTGGTGGGCGGGCCGCACTCGAACACCACCGACCACTGCGCGAAGGGGGTCGCCGGGTCCAGCCCGAGGCTGTCGAAGAAATCGGCCTGCCCGAGTGGATTCGGGCTGCCACCCGGTCCGAAATACAGCACCGGCGCAGCCACCGCCGGCAGGGCAGCGAGCGAAACGGCGGCAACCAGGGCAGGCAGGCGGATACGCAACGCGACGTCCTCGGCTAGGGGACCGGCGGGAAAGGCTTGACCGGCCGGCGATTGTCGCAAAAACGCGATCCTCGGTCAAGAAACCGGGACCGCTTTCGCCCTCGCAACTTCGCGAGGTCGGTCAGCGCGCCGTGGCCGTCACCCCGAGCAGCCGCTGCGCCGCCGCCGGGCCCTGCTTCATCGCCCGCTCGACCTGCGCGAAGCCGACCGGCTGGGACGGCTTCAGCACCACCTCGAGGGTCGTGGCCTCGCCGCGCAGGAAGCGCTGCACCGCCGGCAGCAGCGGGCCGGCCGCCTTGGCGCCGCCGAGCGCCTGGGTGACCTCGGCGACGAAGCGCTCGCGCACCCGCTGCTCGCTCAGCCGCTCCCGCTTCGCGGTGTCGCGCACCAGCCGCTGGTAGAAGGACTGATCGGCGATGCGCAGCTGGGCGCCGTCCAGCCGCCAGGCGTCGAAATCCATCCGCTCGGCGCTCTCGGCCGTCACGCCGGAGAGCCGGTAGGTCAGGCCGATCGCCCCCATATCGCGGATGCCGAAGGCGAGCGCCGGCGTCTCCAGCCGCTGGGCTGCCCGGTCGAAGCGCGATTCATTGGTGATCTCGGCGGTCAGCGCGCGGTAGCCGAAGCGGTCCATCCACTCGGCCAGCAGCGGCGAGCGCTCGATCGTCAGGCCGGCCACGTCGACGCGCGAGCTTTCCACCGCGCCCTGGCTGCCGGCGAAGCGCAGCCGCGCCAGGCTGCCGAGCGCGGCATCGCCCTTGCTGGCGCGCGCCTCGGCGAGCTCGAAGGCGTAGTCGGCCTCGCCGCGCGCCGGCAGGTCGCCCGCCATCAGGGCGGTGACGGCGGCGGCGATGTCGAGGCCCGACAGCGTGATCCGGCCGATCCGCAGCCGGTCGACCATGTCGGAGGCCTGCGGCGCCAGCACGTCGAGCCCCTGCAGCGCGAGCGTGCCGCTGCGCCCGCCGCCGAAGCGTTCCAGCGTCAGCTCGGCCAGCGCCACGGTCGGGTCGCCCTGCACCGCCACGCCCTCGAGCCGCAGCCGGTCGAGCGTGAGGTCGGTCGGCACGCCCTGCGCCGCCGCGGCGATCGCGAGGCCGGCCAGCTCGAGCGTCTCGATCGCCGCCCGGCTGCCATCCGGCCCGGTGATGGCGAGGCCGCGCGCGGCGAGGCTGGCGATGCCGCGCTCGCCGATGCCGCCCACGCGCAGCTCGGGCGCGGTCAGCGTACCGCCGGCGAGGGCGGCGCGCAGGTTGGTCAGCCTGACGCCGTCGCCCTCGGCTTCGGCCTTGTCGTAGGCGAGCTCGACCTGCAGCCCGAGCAGGGCGCGCAGCCGGCCGAGTGCCGCGGGCTCGTCGGGCGGGATCGGCTGGCGGGATGCGGCGACGGGCGGCGGCGCCGGGCGGGCCTCGGCGGCGGGCGGCGAAGGGGCGGCGGGCGGGGCGGCGGCCTCGGCCTCGGCGGGCGGCGGCTTGTCGGCCGGCTCGGGCGCCTGGGCCTGCGCTTCCGGCGCGGGCGGCGACACCGGGGTGGGCGGCGCCGCGAACTTGTCCGGCTGGCCGCGGGCGGGCGCCTGCGGGATCGGCTGCCCGAACTTGTCCCGGGGTTCCGCCGCGACCAGCGCGGTCGTCGCCAGCAGCCCGATCGCCAATCCCGAAACCAGCCTGCCGCGGCGCATCGCCTGTTCCCCGATTGCTGGGCTATCTTACGGACCCCGCTGCCCCTTCCGCCACCCGGTTCCGCCGCCCATGTCCCATCCATGAGCAACCTGCCCGACAAGCCGGCCAATGCCGCGGTCGCCGCCTTCCTCAAGCAGGTCGCCGGCCTGCCGCAGGCGCGGCCTGCCACGGGACGGCCGGGGCGGCTGCTGTTCGCAATCGACGCCACCGCCTCGCGCCAGCCGAGCTGGGACCGCGCCTGCCAGCTGCAGGGCGAGATGTTCCACGCGACGCGGGACATCGGCGGGCTCGCCGTGCAGCTCGCCTATTTCCGCGGCTTCGGCGAGTTCGCCGCGACGCCCTTCCTGACCGATGCCGACGAGTTGACCCGGCGGATGACCGGCGTCGCCTGCCTCGGCGGCCGCACCCAGATCGAGAAGGTGCTGCAGCACGCCATCAACGAGACCAGGCGCGACCGGGTCCACGCCGTGATCTTCGTGGGCGACGCGGTCGAGGAGGAGCTCGACCCGCTCTGTCACCTGGCCGGCCAGCTCGGCATCCACGGCACGCCGGTCTTCACCTTCCACGAGGGCGGCCAGCCGCACGTCGCCGAGGCCTTCCGCCAGATCGCCCGACTCTCGGGCGGCGCCTATGCGCCCTTCGATTCCGCCTCGGCCGCGGCGCTGCGCGAGCTGCTGCGGGCGGTCGCCGTCTTCGCCGCCGGCGGACGGGCGGCGCTGGCGCGGCTGCCGGGCCAGGCGGCGGCGCGGATCGCCGGGCAATTGCCGGCCCCCAGGGGCAGTGAAGGAGGGCGGCGCTGATGGCCTGGCTGGCGCTCGGCGGGCTCGGGCTGCTGCTGACGGTGCTGCTGCTGCGCGCCTTCGCGACCGCCCCGGTCGAGCAGGTGCGGAAGGCCGGCGCCTGGGGCCTGGCGGGGCTCGGCGGCCTGCTGGTCGTCTGGATCCTGATCTCCGGCCGGATCGGCCAGGTGCTCTGGACCGCCTTCCTGTTCGGCCCGCTGCTGCTGCGCTGGGCGCGCGGCTTCCTCGCGGCGCGGCGCTTCGGCGCGCCGGGCGGCGGCGCGCAGGCCGGCGAGAGCGCGGTCGAGACGGCGACGCTCGCGCTGCGGCTCGACCATGGCTCCGGCGCCATGCAGGGCATGGTGCGGCGCGGCCGCTACGCCGGGCGCGACCTCGCCGCGCTGTCGCTGCCCGAGACGCTCGGGCTGCTCGCCGAATGCCGCGCCGAGGACCCGGACAGCGTGCCGCTGCTGGAAGCCTGGCTCGACCGGCTGGAGCCGGACTGGCGGGGGCTGGAGGGCGCCGGCGAGGCCGGCCGGCCACCCGCCGCCCCGGGCAGGATGACCCGGGCCGAGGCGCTCGAGGTGCTGGGCCTGGCCGAGGGCGCCGATGCGGCCGCGATCCGCGCCGCGCACCGGAGGCTGATGCGGGGGGCGCACCCCGATCATGGCGGCAGCGACTGGCTGGCGGCCCGGATCAACCAGGCGCGCGACACCCTTTTGCCGCATGTTTGATGTTGCTGCCGGTCCGGATCGCGCATTCCCGGCGCCGCCACAGCATTGCCTTCATCCCCGATTAACCGCGGCGCCCGAAGGAAGGTCCGGCGGCTTGCCCGGGCCGGGGGCGCGTGGCACACCGCGCGCCGCTGGCCCGGTCGATGCCGCTTTGGCTTGCCCGACCGCCGAGCCTGGAGAGCCACGTGCCCGCATTGAAGCCGCTGAAGAAGGCCGTCCTGCCGGTGGCGGGGCTTGGCACCCGCTTCCTGCCCGCGACCAAGGCGATGGCGAAGGAGATGCTGCCGGTGGTCGACCGGCCGCTGATCCAGTACGCCGTCGATGAGGCGCGGGCTGCCGGCATCGAGCAGTTCTGCTTCATCACCGGCCGCGGCAAGACCGCGCTCGTCGAGCAATTCGACGTCGCCTATGAGCTCGAGAAGACGCTCGCCGAGCGCGGCAAGACGGCCGAGCTGGCGGCGCTGCGGGCCGATGCGATCGAGCCCGGCAACCTGCTGACCGTCCGCCAGCAGGTGCCGATGGGGCTCGGCCATGCGATCTGGTGCGCGCGCCACTTCATCGGCGACGACCCCTTCGCGATCCTGCTGCCGGACGACCTGATGCAGTGCGAGGTCTCCTGCACCGCCCAGCTCGCCGAGGCCTACCGGGAGACCGGCGGCAATGTCGTGGCGATCGAGGAAGTGCCGCGCGAGCGGGTGAACCGCTACGGCGTGCTGGACGTGGAGCGCGACATGGGCCGGCTGGTCTCGGTCAAGGGGCTGGTCGAGAAGCCGCCGGTCGAGAAGGCGCCGTCGAACCTGACCATCATCGGCCGCTACGTGCTGATGCCCGAGGTGATCGGGCACCTCGCCAGAATGGAGCGCGGCGCCGGCGGCGAGGTGCAGCTGACCGACGGCATGGCGAAGCTGATCGGTAACCAGCCGTTCCATGGCCTGCGCTATGAAGGCCGGCGCTTCGATTGCGGCGACAAGGCCGGCTGGCTGGAGGCGCAGATCGCCTTCGCGCTCGCCCGGCCCGACCTGGCGCCGGCGGTGCAGGGGTTCCTGAAGCACTACGTCTAGGGAGGTCGGGCCGATGCGCATTGCGATGGTGGGGGCCGGCTATGTCGGCCTGGTCTCCGGCGCCTGCTTCGCCGAGTTCGGCACCGAGGTCTGCGTCATCGACACCGATGCCTCGAAGATCGAGGCGCTGCGCGCCGGCCGCATCCCGATCTATGAGCCCGGCCTCGATGCGCTGGTCGCCGAGAATGCCCGCGACGGCCGGCTGACCTTCACGACCGACCTGGCCGAGGCGGTGCAGGGCGCGGATGCGGTGTTCCTGGCGGTCGGCACGCCGACACGGCGCGGCGACGGCCATGCCGACCTCACCTATGTCTATGCCGCGGCCGAGCAGGTGGCCAAGGCCGCCAAGGCGCCGCTGGTGATCGTGACCAAGTCGACCGTGCCGGTCGGCACCGGGCGCGAGGTCATGGCGATCGTCAAGCGGGCGCGCCCGGATCTTGCGATCGAGGTCGCCTCGAACCCCGAATTCCTCCGCGAGGGCAGCGCGATCGGCGACTTCATGCGGCCGGATCGCGTCGTGGTCGGCATCGCCGAGGGCGCCGGCGGCGAGCGCGCGCTGGCGGTGCTGAAGCGCCTCTATCGCCCGCTCAACCTGATCGACGTGCCGATCCTGGCGACCCGGATCGAGACCGCCGAGCTGATCAAGTACGCGGCCAACGCCTTCCTGGCGACCAAGATCACCTTCATCAACGAGATGGCGGACCTGTGTGAAAAGGTCGGCGCCGATGTGCATGACGTGGCGCGCGGCATGGGGCTCGACGGCCGGATCGGGCGGAAATTCCTGCATGCCGGGCCGGGCTATGGCGGCTCCTGCTTCCCGAAGGACACGCTGGCGCTGGCCAAGACCGCGCAGGACCACGGCGCGCCGGTGAAGCTGGTGGAGACCACCATCGCGGTGAACGAGGCGCGCAAGGAAGGCCTGGCGAAGCGCCTGGTCGCGGCCTGCGGCGGCAGCGTCGCCGGGAAGACCGTCGCGGTGCTCGGCCTGACCTTCAAGCCCGAGACCGACGACATGCGCGACTCGGCTTCCCTGGTCATGGTGCCCGCGCTGGTCGAGGCCGGTGCGACCGTGCGCGCCTTCGACCCGGCCGGCATGGCGCAGGCGAAGCCCATGCTGCCGGCCGCGGTGCACTATGCGACCTCGGCGCTCGATGCCGCGCAGGGCTCGGACGCGCTGGTGCTGCTGACCGAATGGAACGAGTTCCGCGCCCTGTCGCCGGCCAAGCTGCGGGCCGCCATGAAGGGCGACGTGCTGCTCGACCTGCGGAACGTGTATGATCCCGAGGCGATGCGGGCCGCCGGCTTCCGCTATGCCTCGATCGGCCGGCCGTAACCCTCCAAAGCATGATCCAGTTTCGTGGATCATGCTTTAGTCTTTGTCTCAGCGACTGATTCACCGCTTCGGCGATGCCGCCTTCGCGGATCAGGCGCCAGCCCCGGAGCTAGTCCATGAGCGTCTTCCACCACAGCTTCGACCGCACGGTGCTGCGCGAGTACGACATCCGCGGAATCGTGGGCAAGACGCTGCAGCCGGAGGATGCCTTCGCGATCGGCCGCTGCTTCGGCTCGATCGTCGCGCGCGGCGACGGCAAGCGGGTCGCGGTCGGCTATGACGGCCGCTTGTCCTCGCCCGATCTCGAGCCGCAACTCGTGGCGGGGCTGCGCGCCTGCGGGCTCGAGGTGGTCCGGATCGGGCTGGTGGCGACGCCGATGCTCTACTTCGCCGCCTATGACCAGCAGGCCGATGGCGCGGTGATGGTCACCGGCAGCCACAACCCGCCGGACTACAACGGCTTCAAGATGATGCTGGGCAAGAAGCCCTTCTTCGGCGCGCAGATTCAGGAGATCGGCCGGATGGCGCGCGAGGGCGATGTCGTGCCCGTCGCCCCCGGCAGCGACCGCCAGGTCGACATCACGGAATCCTACGCCGCCCGCGTGCTGCGCGACTACGATGGCGGCACGCGCAAGCTGAAGGTGGTCTGGGACCCCGGCAACGGCTCGGGCTCCGACATCACCAAGGTGCTGGCCGCGCGGCTGCCGGGCGAGCACATCGTGCTGAACGGCGATGTCGACGGGACCTTCCCGAACCACCACCCCGATCCGACGGTCGCGAAGAACCTTGTGCAGATCATCGCGGCGGTGCACCGCGAGCGCGCCGATCTCGGCATCGCCTTCGATGGCGATGCTGACCGCATCGGCGTGGTCGACAATGAGGGCCACATCCTGTTCGGCGACCAGCTGCTGGTGATCCTGGCGCGCGACGTCCTGAAGTCGAAGCCGGGCGGCACCATCATCGCCGACGTCAAGGCATCGCAGGTGCTGTTCGACGAGATCGCCAAGGCCGGCGGCCAGCCGCTGATGTGGAAGACCGGGCATTCGCTGATCAAGGCGAAGATGGCCGAGACCGGCAGCCCGCTGGCGGGCGAGATGTCGGGGCACGTGTTCTTCGCCGACAAGTGGTACGGCTTCGACGACGCGCCCTATTCGGCGGTGCGCCTGCTCGGCATCGTCGCCCGGATGGATGGGCCGCTGTCCGCCGTGCGCGCCGCCCTGCCGCAGGTGACCAACACCCCCGAGCTCCGCTTCGACTGCCCGGAGGAGCGCAAATTCGAGGTGGTGCAGGAGGTCAAGGACCGCCTCGCCAAGGCCGGCGCCAAGGTGCAGGACGTCGACGGCGTGCGCGTGCTGACCGATGACGGCTGGTGGCTGCTGCGGGCGTCCAATACCCAGGCCGTGCTGGTCGCGCGCTGCGAGGCGCGGGACGAGGCGGGGCTCGAGCGGCTGAAGGCCGATCTCGCTGCGCAGATCACCGCCTCGGGTCTGGCGGTGCCGGATTTCTCGGGCGAGAATACCGGCCACTGAGCGCCGCCCCGGAAGGCGGTGCCGACCGGGGGAACAACGATGCTGATCAGCCGTCGCGGCCTCGCCGCGCTTGCCGCGCCCTTCGTCATCGGCCAGGCCCGCGCGCAAGCGCCCTGGCCCGACAAGCCGATGCGGGTGATCGTACCCTTCCCGGCCGGCGGCACGACGGACATGCTGGCGCGCCTCTATGGCCAGCGGCTGTCCGAGACGCTCGGCCAGCCGATGCTGGTCGAGAACAGGGGCGGCGGCGGCGGCTCGATCGGCGCCGAGGTGATCGCGAAATCGCCGCCGGACGGCTACAACATCCTCTTCCACAACCTGACCTTCGTCACGACGACGAGCGTGCTGCAGTATTCCAACCGCGCGCCGCACGACATCGAGAAGGATTTCATCGCGGTCTCGGTCGGCGCGATGGTGCCGTCCATCATCCTGACCCAGGCCTCGCATCCGGCGAACAACCTGCGTGAGTTCGTCGAATGGGCGCGCGGGCGGACCGACGTGTTCTACGGCTCGACCGGGCCGGGGTCGGGGATGAACCTGACCGGCGAGACGCTGAAGCGCGATGCGGGCATCCAGATGGAGCACGTGCCCTATCGCGGCGCGGCGCCCCTGGTGCAGGAGCTGATCGCCGGGCGCATCCAGCTCGGCGGCGACCAGATCTCGACGGGCATGATCCATGTGCGGGCGGGCACCTTGAAGGCGCTGGCGACCTTGGCGCCGAAGCGCCCGCGGGTGCTGCCGGACGTGCCGACGGTGCGGGAGCTTGGCTTCCCCAACCTCGAGCAGCAGGGCTGGAACGGGTACTTCCTGCCGGCGGGCACGCCGCGGCCGATCGTCGACCGGCTGAACCGTGAGGTGATCGCCGCGGCGGCGGTGCCGGATATCGAGAAGCGCATCCTCGATGCCGGCGGCGAGCCTGGCGGCGGCGGGCCCGAGGAGTTCTCTGCAATGCTGGCGCGGCAGATCGCGCAGATCCGGCAGCAGGTCGCGGCGGTTGGCCTGAAGGCGGAGTGAGGCTGTTCCTCTACGGCACGCTGCTCGATCCGCGGGTGCTGGCGCGGATGAGCGGCGAGCGGGCGTTGGCGCGGCGGCTGCGGTCGGCGCGCCTTGCGGGCTATGCGCGGGCGCGGCTACGGGGGACGCCCTATCCGACGCTGGTCCGGCGCGAGGGCACGGCGGTGGAGGGCGCGGTGCTGCGGGTCGGTAGCGCGGCGTTCCGGCGGCTCAGCGCCTATGAGGGCCCGCAGTATCGCCTGGTGCCGGTGCGCGTCGCGACGGCGCGCGGGCCGGTGAACGCGCGCGCCTGGCTGGCGCCACGCTGGCGCGCTTCCACCCTGCCCTGGCCGTAAGGCCGGGCGCCAACGGCGCGCTCGACCGCGTCGAGCGCCCCCAAGCCATGGCTACCCGCGCCCGTAGAGCTCCCGCGCAGCGTGCTCGCTGACATAGCCATCCAGCAGGTCGCTCTCCAGCATCGCCGGATCCCGCGCCGACGGCGGCCCGAAGCCGCCCGAGCCCGGCGCCTCCACCACCACCTTCGCCCCCGCCGGCGCGGTATAGGCGCCCTTGCCCGGCAGCATCCGCGTGGTGCCGTCCGGCAACTCCATCCACAGCTTCGCATTGCTGCCGACACTGCCGCCCGCCTGCCCGAAGGGCGGCGTCACGCAGCGCTCGAAGCAGAGCGCGCCGCGCACCTCGTTCCCCAGGATCCGCCAGGCCCGCCGCACGCCCAAGCCCCCGCGCCAGGTGCCGGCGCCGCCGCTGTCATGCACCAGGGCGTATTCCTCGACGCGCAGCGGGAAGGACATCTCGAGCACCTCGATCGGGGTGTTCAGCATGTTGCTGATCACCGCCGAGACGGCGTTGATCCCGTCCT
>Ga0114976_10001231_pt1 | contig 15935 bp, 16 predicted proteins | sample S_130805_EF_Meta_FD_87319 | JGI IMG/M metagenome (GOLD analysis project Ga0114976, IMG submission 87319) | Freshwater microbial communities from Lake Simoncouche, Canada to study carbon cycling - S_130805_EF_MetaG | ecosystem: Environmental > Aquatic > Freshwater > Lake | place: Lake...
CGGGGAACACTTTGTTTCCGACCGTGGTGAGAGCATATCAGGCAGGTGGTGCGGTGAAGCTTGGGACGAGTAATGTCATTGGATCGATTACCAGTAAGACCATGGATTTGAGTAGCGGGCCATTCGACGTGAGTTTTGATGTCAAAGGGTGGAATTCGGCAGGTGAGATCACTGTGACCGCAAATGGCCAAACACAAAATGTGACATACACGAGCATTATGAGTGGAAGTTTCGAAACCAAGATTTTGCGTTTTTCGGCCGGTACGGCAAATACTACGATTACTCTCTCAACCACTAGCGCAACGAAGAGGGCTTTTTTGGATAACATCATTGTGACGAAAGCGGCCTCGGCTGTCAGTGTGCCTGTAATCAGCAGCTCCCTGACACAGACGGGGACGGTGGGTGCCGCGTTTAATTATCAGATCACGGCCTCTGGAAGCCCGACCTCTTATGGAGCAACAGGGTTGCCCGGGGGGCTCGGCATCAACACATCAACGGGGGCAATCACAGGAACTCCGACAGTGGCGGGAACTTCGAATGTGACGATTTCCGCAACAAATAGTTCGGGAACAGGTTCGGCCACATTGGTGATTACGGTGAACTCTTCGGCCTCTGCCCCTGTGATCAGCAGTTCCTTAGCAGCAAGCGCCACAGTAGGTACGGCCTTTACTTATCAAATTGAGGCTAATGGCAGCACTCCGACCTCTTATGGGGCAACAGGTCTGCCTGAGGGTTTGAGTGTCAATGCATCGGGAACAATCACAGGAACTCCAACAGTGGCGGGAACCTCGAATGTGACGATTTCCGCAACAAATGGTTCGGGAACAGGATCGGCCACGCTTGTGATTACGGTCAGTCCGAGCGGGGGTGGTGGGGGGAGTAGCGGATTGATTGCGGGCTGGGATTTTCAGACCAGTACAAGTGGAGGAACGATTGTAACCGTATCTCCGAATTCTCCGCTTTCTTACACCGCAAATTTTGGAACGGGCACAATTTATCTGGATGGTTCCAACGGTTCATCAACCTGGACATCGTTGGCGAGTAACCCAGAAGTTACGAGTTTCTCAGGAACAGCGGTTAATGCAGGAACTGGTTTCTCAACTACAACAACTTCTCCAGCTTGTCTGGCCTTGGCCAACAGCTCTGCCAATGGAAAGAAAGTTATTTTTAAGTTCAGCATGTCGGGTCGCAAGGACCTAATTATTTCCTATGCAACGCAGAGAACTGGGACCGGCTTTACTACCCATCTATGGGAAACCAGTGTGGATGGATCGAACTGGACTCCTGCACAAACCATGGCAATTACGGCAACTTCTTTTGCTGTAACAACGCTAACAACAATTAGCAGTCTTGATAATGCCTCATCTGCTTATCTTCGTCTGACCCTAACTGGGGCAACTGCGGTAGCAGGAAACAATCGTTTAGATAATATTCAGCTTAATGCGACTGCAGCAGCAACGACACCCACAGTCAGCGTAAGCGGGACGCTAGCGGCTGTGAATACGACATATGGAACTGCATCCTCCGCACCGACAAGTTTTACGGTTTCCGGTTCGAATTTGACGGCAGCAATTTTGGTTTCCGCGCCCTTGGGTTATGAAATCTCCCAGACCCCGGGAGGTGCTTCTGGTTATGCCCCCACGCAGACAGTAGGTGCGCCAGGGACGGTGGCGGGGACTACGATTTACGCGCGCTTGCAGGCGACGGCCCCCGTGGGCACGTATTCCGGAAATATCACCTGCAATAGTGCTGGATCGGCCGGAGCCAATGTAGCCACGGTGGGAAGTTCTGTGGCAAAGAAGCAGATTACGATCAGCGGTCTCGTTGGGTTGGATAAAGAGTACGATACAACCAATTCAGCAGGAGTTACCGGAACGCCAACTTACGTCGGATTAGTCAACGGTGATGCCTTAAGTGTAACTGGGGTGGCCAATGCTACTTTTGCAGACAAAAACGTGGGGATAAATAAAACCGTTACCATCTCAGGATTTACCGACCCAAATGGAAACTATACAGTCACAGCTCCGACAGTGACGGCCAGTATCACGCCCAAAGAGGTAGTCATCTTGGGGTTAAGCGGGGTTAATAAAACCTATGATGGAACGTCTTCAGGCGCCTTGAGCGGAACGGCCAGCTTACTGGGGGTTGTGGCAGCAGATCAGCCAAGTGTGATTTTAGGTGGAACTCCATTGGTTTCGTTTGTCAGCGCCAATGCCAGCCCAGCGGTAGAAATGGTGGTCTCCGGATATGCGTTGAACGGCGCAGAAGCAGCGAATTATACATTAATACAACCGATCGGTTTGGCTGCGGATATCACTCCCAAGCCGGCCACGATTGTGGCGAATGATCGTTTCAAGGTTAGCGGTACAACGCTGGTTTTAGGATCAGGCCAGACAGAATTCACCTCAAGTGGCCTCATCAGTGGCGAACGAATCGGGTCGGTGACGCTAATGGCGAGTGGGGGGACGGAAGCGGGTGCACCTCGAGGTATCTATTCCATCACCCCCTCTGATCCCGTGGCTGCGATCACCATTCCTTCAAACACATTCCGTCAGGGGAACTATGAGATGACCTACATTCAAGGAATCTTGAGTGTGATCGATGCTCCGACCACTATCACTCTTTCAGATTGGGCGGATCAAAATGGTCTTACAGGGGTGGATGCCCTGCCTGATTCGGATCCTGACAAAGACGGGATGTCCAACTTGATGGAGTACTATCTAGGACTTAGTCCGACCAGTTCTTCAGGTTCAGGAGGGGTGTTCAGCGTGTCCAAGGGATCGAATAACACAGTTTCATTCACTTATCGTAGAGCAAAGGGCGTCACCGGGGTATCGGCTGAGGTTCAAGCTACCGGGGATCTTTCCAGCAGTTGGGGAACCAATGGGGTGCAGGAGACAGTGGTGGATAAGGGTACTTATGAAGAGGTGACGGCTACGGTGACGAATGCGCCGGGGGAGACGAAAAAGTTCATGAGGTTGAGGGTGACTGCGCCGTAGGGCGCGTTCATTGAACAACGCGGTAAGAGAGTCGAGGGTTTGTATTAATCCCGCTGTTCAGCGGGGACGGGTAAAATGATCGATTCGGGCTCGGGATCGGGCTGGGAGGCCAAGCGGGCTTTAATCCGATGTTGAGAGATCAGAACGACATCCTTTACGAGTCCAAGTTTTTCGAAAATCCAAATCAACCAGGCCGAGGAATCAGGCTGAGTCCAGTGCATGCCGTGCCGGGCAGAACGCGGGAAGGCGTGGTGGTTATTGTGCCAGCCCTCGCCCATGGCAAGCAGACCGAACAGCCAATTGTTTCGGCTGGCATCGGTGGTTTCGAACGAGCGCTTTCCAAAGGTGTGGCAGATTGAATTCACCGACCAAGTGATGTGCTGGTTTAAAAAGAGGCGAACAAATCCGCCCCAGACCAGACCCCCAAATGAGCCCAGGAGGACCGATTGCCCGAAGTAACCAGCGGTCAGCCCGCCAATGGCGGTAGGGATGAGAAGACCGGTAAAGACCCAGAGCCACCAGGTGTTGTTGATGGCAACAATGATGGGGTCTTTCAGTAGCGCGGGAGCGTAGCGTTGGATGTCGGGTTTGAAATTGTCGAGAATCCATCCCGCGTGGGCGTGCCAGAGGCTTTTGAGGGGGCTATGTGGATCTTCCTCTTCGTCCGAATTAGCGTGGTGTTGGACGTGGGTGGCAGCCCAGTGAAGGGCAGGACCTTGCATGGCCATCGAGCCACATATAAGAAGAAAGGTTTTTAGCCAAGGATGAGCCTGAAAGCTTTTATGGGTCAGCATCCGATGGTAGCCGAGGGTGATTCCGTAGCCACACAGGGTGAAAAAGGTGAGAAGAAGGGCAAGATCGACCCAAGTCACGTACGAGTTCCATAGAAGGAAAATGGCGGAAACGATTCCAAAAATGGGCAGCCAAACCAGAGCCAAAAGGATGATCTTGGTGAGGGGAGTCGTTGCGTGAGCGTGAGAGATGGACGAGGACAAGGTACTAGTATGGTTCAGAATATGTGTGGGGGCAAGTCTGGGGGTAAATTTTCTTCGGTACGTGACTTCCCTCTACAGCCGGGACCGAAAATCGCAAGAGGTTGAGGCTTAACGGTGACCACGGGGTGGATGCCGCATGACAGTGAAAAAGAAGAGAAACTCCAATGCATAGATCAGAAGAAGGGCTAGGAGAAAAAAGTCGAAACGGGCGAGGGGAAGGGAGGTCAGCCAGCGAAGAAGTCCATACGTAGCGAGAGGAACCCCGAACATTTTTGTCGAAAGAGCCAGACGAGGGCGGAGCTCCCGATAGCGGGGGTGGAGAACGGAGAGGGCGAGAGTGATGGCGACCGAGCCGATGGTGATGAGGAGCAAAAGAACTAACGCGATTTCCTCGGTGGCTTCCATTGTCCGAAGAGTAGCACGAAATCAGGGGTGGGGATTGATCAGGCGGGAAAGTTCTTTTCGACGGGTTTCGAGATCTTTCGGGGAAAGGGAGGCGAGCCGGTTGAGGCTAAAATCCTCTACGGCGAAGGAGGCGAGGAGAGTGCCCTCAAGAACTCCGTGGGCCAACGTCGAGAGAGTGATTTCTTTTTGGCCGGCGAGGTATCCGGTTAAACCGCCGGCAAACGTGTCTCCTGCACCAGTGGGATCGAGGACTTTTTCGAGGGGAATGGCGGGGGCCGCAAAGGCCCCCTCTTTTCCCGATAGAAAACAGCCGTGCTCTCCCTTTTTAATGGCCACGTAGCGGGGACCCCGTTCACGAAGCCAGCGGGAAGCTCGGACGAGATTGGATTCGCCTGTGAGAAGGGCAGCCTCGGAGTCGTTCAGGATCAGCATGTCGATTCTGGGGAGGAGTTCGAGGAGGCGTGGACGGGCGATGTCGATCCAGAGGTTCATCGTGTCGGCGACGGTGAATTTCGGTTTTTCCATCTGGTCGAGAACAAGGTGCTGGAGGTCGGGGGCGATATTGCCCAAGAGAACAAAGGGGAGTTTTTTTTGTGTGTGGGGAAGCTGGGGTTTGAAATCGGCAAAGACATTCAGTTCGGTGGAAAGGGTGTGCCGATTGTTCATGTTCTCTTCGTAGCGTCCGTGCCAACGGAAGGTTTTCCCCTGAGCAACTTGAAGACCGGAAAGATCGATTTTCCGTTTTTCCCAAACGGCCCGGTGATGGGCAGGAAAGTCGTCGCCGACGATGCCGATCAGACTGACTGGAGCATGGAAACTGGCGGCCAGACCGGCGAAAGAGGCGGAGCCACCCAGAAGATCGGAACGGTCTTCCTGAGTGGTTTCAATCCGGTCGATGCCGACCGATCCAACGACGAGTACGCTCATGGCTTTCCAGCATCCTTGAATGTGGGGTTGCTGCCAAGTCGGGAAAGAATTTCGCGGGCGGCATTTTCCGGATCGGGGGCAAGAAGGAGATGACTGACGACGCAGACTCGGGTCGCCCCAAACGAGACAGCTTCGTTGACGCGCTCGGGATTCAGACCGCCGATACAGAAAAAGGGAATGGTGATGTGGTTTGCGATTTCGCGAATTTTGGCGGGGCCGATTGGAGTGTAATCGGGTTTCGTCCCGGTGGCATAGAGAGGACCAAATCCGAGGTAGTCGGCCCTAAGGGCTTGCCCGGCTTCGGCCTGGCAGGGGGAGTGAGTTGAGAGTCCAAGAAGGGTCGCAGAGCCGAGAAGGCGACGGGCTTCCGGGATGCCGAGGTCGTCTTGACCGAGGTGGCAACCTGCCGCACCTGAGGGTAGGACCAGATCGGGATGGTCGTTGAGAATGAGGGGGATGCCTCGCTGGGCAAGAAGAGGGGCCAAGATTTTTGCAGAGGCGAGGATTTCATCTTTCGTGAGATTTTTTGCGCGAATTTGAAAGATTCCCGCGCCACCTTCAGCGAGTTGGGTTGCAAGGGTCGGCCAATTGGAGGGAGAGGAGTACGAGGCATCGAGAATGGCGTAGAGGCGGGCTTGATGTAAGGCGGAGCGGGCGCGGGCAGGATCCAGAGCCGGAGCCATGGATCAAGAAGGAGTTTCGACTTTGCGTTCGAAAAACCGTTCTAAGAAGTGGGTGGAATATTTTCCGCGTCGGAAGTCCTGATCGCGCACGATCCGTTGGCCCATAGGGATGGTTGTCTTAACCCCGCGGATGATTGTTTCATCGAGAGCTCGTTGCATGCGGGCGACGGCAGTGGCACGGTCCGGCCCTACGGCTATCAGTTTTCCGATCATCGAATCGTAGAACGGCGGGATGGAGTAGCCGCCGTAGATATGAGAATCCATGCGGATGCCGATGCCGCCCGGGGGGTAGTAAAGGTTGATTGTCCCGGGGCAGGGGCGGAAGTCATTCGAGGGGTCTTCCGCATTGATACGAAACTCGATGGCATGGCGGAGTGGGCGGAGGTTGTCGAATTCGGAGCCGAGTCGTTCTCCGGCGGCGATTTTAATTTGCTCTTTTACCAGGTCGACTCCGTACACCTCCTCGGTCACTGGATGTTCAACTTGGATACGGGTGTTCATTTCGAGGAAGTAGAAGTGGCCTGCATTGTCGACGAGGAACTCCATGGTGCCTGCGTTTTCGTAATGAACGGCTTCAGCGAGCTTAATGGCGGCTTTTCCCATCCGTTTACGCAGATCGTTATCGAGAAGGGGAGAGGGGGATTCTTCGAGAAGTTTTTGGTGGCGACGTTGAATCGAGCAGTCGCGTTCTCCGACGTGAATAATCTTTCCGCGCTTGTCCCCGAGGATCTGGAATTCGATGTGATGAGGTTCTTCGATATATTTTTCGAGATAGACATCGGGATTTCCGAAAGCTTTTTCTGCTTCCATACGAGCAGCGAGGAAGCCTTTAACCAAGCTGACGTCATTGTGGGCGGGACGCATTCCTTTGCCTCCGCCGCCGGCGACCGCCTTAATCATGACGGGATAGCCGATTTTTTTAGCCGCTTTGATGGCTTCCTGCTCGGAGGTTACCGGGCCATCGCTTCCTGGGGGAATGGGGACTCCGGCTTTGCGGGCATTTTCTCGTGCCAAAGATTTATCTCCCATTCGGCGGATCGAATCTGCGGAGGGACCGATGAAGCGGATATTGCAGGATTGGCAAACCTCGGCGAAGTGGGCGTTTTCCGATAGGAATCCGTAGCCGGGATGAATGGCGTCGACATCCCCGACCTCGGCGGCGGAGATGATCCGGTCGATTTTTAAGTAACTTTGGGCGCTGGGACCGGGTCCGATGCAGATCGCTTCGTCGGCAGCTTGAACGTGGAGTGAGTCGTGGTCGGCTTCGGAATAGACAGCGAGGGAACGAATACCCATGTCTTTGCAGGCGCGGATGACGCGGAGGGCGATTTCACCGCGATTTGCGATTAGGATTTTTTCGAACATGGTTGGGAGTGGGTTCGGGAGGGGGGCTCCCGAGGGGGGTTAGGCAGGGCGGATACGGAAGAGTGGCTTTCCGAACTCAACCGGCTTTCCGCTCTCCACGAGAATTTCGGTAATGGTGCCGGACATTTCCGCTTTGATCTCGTTCATCACCTTCATGGCTTCGATAATGCAGACCACGCTTTCGGGGGTTACGACCGTTCCGACCGAGACATAGGATGGGGCATCGGGGGCGGGAGAAGCGTAGAAGGTGCCGACCATGGGGGAATTGATCGATGGGAGGGATTCGGGCGTAGGTGCTGGAGATGGGGTGGGAACCGTGGCGGCGGGGATGGCCGTCGGAACGGGAACGAGAGCAGGGGCAGGGACTAGACCTGGGGAGTTGGTAAAGACTAGCGGTTTTCCGTCTGGACCCCTTTGGATCCGGATTTTGGTGCCGTCTTTTTCGTATTCGAACTCGGTGAGGCTGTTTTTCCTCATCAAATCGATCACCGCCTTAATCTCTTTAATATCCATATAGGTGCAATATTACTTGCCGTTTTAACATAAAATCAAAATAAAAATACTTTATCATTAAAGTAATAGTAAAACATGCATAAATACCAATATGAAACATGAAATTTTAGCGGATGGGCGGGTAGTTTTGCTTGGATTGGCTAGGTTAGGCCTGCGATACGCAGGCAAGATACTTCGATGGCGAGGGTAGGGTCGATATTCCGAGCGAGCGCGAGGCGGAGTTTTTCTAGGGCATCCACTTCTTGGACGATTTCGGGTCGGAGGTTCGATTCGGCGCGGGCCCAGGCAGATCGGATCAGGTGGGTAATGATATCTTCCCGGACTCGAACCAGTTGGCCTGCCAAGTTGGCCGACTGGGCGGATTCATTCTCGTCTCCTTCTTCCTCCGCTTCCGGATCGTTTTGGGTGTTCAGTCGATCCCGAGTGGAGAGAAGAAAGGATTGTAGGAGGGAGGCACGGCGGTAGGCAGCGAGGGCTGTGGGTTCAGAGGATTCAGCCCAGAGTCGGGTGAGTTCCTCTATGCCATGGATCGGGCTAGGGTTTTGGTCGGGAAGGATCGGGAAGGTCAGGCAACGGGAGCGGACGGTCGGAAGCAGCTGTTCGGGGCGGTCGGAGGTAAGAATGAGAAGGGAGTGGTCGGGGGGTTCCTCCAAGGTTTTAAGGAAAGCGTTTGCCGCCTCGGCAGGGGGTAGACACATCCGTTCCGCTTCGAGAATCAAGGCGACTTTCAGAGGGGCTCGGTGAGGTTTACGAGAGAGTGAGTGTTCCAACTGGCGTACTTGGGCGATTGAAACTCGTCGGGATTTCGATTCTGGTCGCAGAATAAAAAAGTCGGGATGTCCCTCAAGGTCGGCATCGAGAAGGTTGGCGGCCAAGCCTCGTCCGAGAGATTCCAGTTCGGAAGGGGGAGCTCCGGTCAGGAGATGAGCGTGGGCCAAGCGGCCTTCCTTGGCGGCGACTTGAAACAGTTCCTCAACGCGGGAGGGCGGAAAAGGCATGGCGCAGCTCCTTTTGGATGCGGGTAAAAGTTTCTTCACGGGAACCGGAGGCGTCGATCAGTTTGACCCTTTTGGGTTCCCGCTGGGCGAGGGCACGATACCCGTCGGAAACTTTTTGATAAAAACCGAGGTCGAGATCTTCGAGCCGATCCTTTTGTCCAACGGGCCGGGGTCGGCGGAGGGCTCGAGTGCGGGCCTCGGCAGGATCGAGATCCAGAACAAGAGTCAAATCGGGTTCGCGGTGGGCAATGGCAAAGCGGTTGATAAAGCTTACTTCTTCCATTGGGAGGCCGCGGGCATTCCCTTGAAAAACGGTGGTGGAGTCGTGGAAGCGATCGGCAATGATCCATTCTCCTCGGGCCAGGGCAGGAAGGATGGTTTGGCGTACGAGTTCGGCTCGGCTCGCGGCAAACAGAAGGAGTTCAGTTTCGGGCTTCATCGATTGGCCGGCGGGATCGTGCTTCAGCAGCTGGCGGATGGTTTCTCCAAGTGCGGTCCCTCCCGGTTCACGGACTTCATGCACAGTGAGTTTTGCGCTACGAAGCCAGGCTAGAGTCGAGGTGATTTGCGTGCTTTTGCCGCACCCTTCGCATCCCTCAAAGGTGAGGAAACGACCTGAGGCGGTCATTCGGGGACGTCGAGAGCAGCGACGGCAAGGGCGGCGATGCCATCACCCCGACCTATGAAGCCTAGCTTTTCGTTCGTCGTGGCCTTCATGTTGACGCGGTCGACGGGCAAACCGAGGGCGGCGGCAATTTTCGCGCACATGGCGGGAAAGTGAGGGAGAAGTTTAGGGGCTTCGGCGAGAAGAGTAGCGTCCACATTCAGGATCGTGGCCTTTTTTTCTTTGGCGATTCGGGCCGATTCGGCAAGGAAGAGGGTGCTGGCGACATTTTTCCATTTTGGATCGGTGTTTGGGAAGTGGGCTCCGATATCGCCTGCACCGAGGGCTCCGAGAACCGCATCGGTCAGAGCGTGGAGAAGGACATCGGCATCAGAGTGGCCTTCAAGGCCCCGTTCGTAAGGAATAGTAACGCCGCCTAGGACGAGGGGGCGTCCAGGGACGAGCGGATGAACATCATAACCAAAGCCAACGCGCAACATGAGTGGAGAATGTCTGGGGAACGGGTTGGAGCCAACGGTTTTCATAAAAGTTCTTCGCAGGGCGAGCCATCGACAGGAGCATAAAAAGGGGATAGGATTTACATATGAACGTTCATATCACGCCCCGCCACCTCCCGTTGACCGACGGGATCGACATGTATGTGCAGAACAAGCTTTCTCATCTGGATCATTTCGAATCCCGGATCATCGGCGCTCACGTGGTTCTTTGGCATGATCATAGTGCCCCGCCGAAAAAGCAGTATCGGGTGAAAGTCCATTTGGCAGTGCCCGGTCCGGATATTTTTGCCGAGGCAGGAGAAGAGGATCTCTACGCTGCAATCGACAAAGCGGAAGAAAAGTTGTCGAGCGAGCTACGGAAACGGAAAACGAAGATGGTGGATCGGAAACGCCACGTGGAGGCGCGTCGCAAGGAGAGAGCACGCCGGTTTGGGAGATAGTCGTTGGAATCGTTGATTGAACTTAATTTAAAACAAGAATCTTAATCAAAACCCTTGGAGCCATTGATTGGGTTTCAAGGGTTTTTGTTTTGCCCCCCTCCACAGGAGTATTGCTCGGGTTCTTTCTCTCGATCCGCTAGGAAGAAAGGAATGGTCGATCTCCCTTACTGGATGGTAGTGAATCTTCTGCGGGGAATTCTATCCCCCGTTTGCCGAATCGAAGTTCGGGGGGCACGGGAGGTTCCCATCGGACCATGGATCCTCGCCTGCAATCACTTGAGTCACTTTGATCCGCCTTTGATTGCGGGAGCTTTTTCGCGTCCGATCGACTTTTTGGCGATGCGGGAGCTTTTTGAGCCCGCTTGGTTCGGATCTCTGATGAGAAAGTGTCATGTGATTTCTGTAGGTCGGGAGGAGGTGGATACGGCAGCTTTCAAAACCGTTCTCAAAAGACTTCAAAGTGGTCGGATCGTTGGAGTTTTTCCTGAGGGCGGACTGCGTGCGGGAGCAACATCTGTTTTGGAGGGAGCGCGGATGAAAGAGGGGATTTCCCTTTTAGCTGCCAAATCGGGTTGCTGTGTCCGACCCGCGGTGATTGTGGGAAGCGACCAGCTTTACGTCGGAAGAAATTGGCTTCGGCGTCCTCGAGTTGTGATTGCTGTGGGTGAACCGATTCCTGCGCCTCGCGGGAAGGAGGATCGAAAAGGGTGGACTGATCAGTTAGCGAGCGAAATGCGGAAGCTGTATGCGGAGGTGAAGAGGAGTCATCGACTGGAGGAGGTCGTTCTTCCTAAAACACCACAGGAGAGATGGAAGGCGGGCCGATGATCGGGCAATTGCATGGTTTGCAGTCTCGGGTGGTGGATTCCGCAGCTTTTTTCGGGATTGGGCTGTGGCAGTTGTTGGGCCGAGGCGGCCGGCACAGTCCGGAGGAGTGGGATGATTATGCGCGAAATTGGCTGACGAGGGGGGCCGACGAGTTTTATCGGGTTCCTGAAGAAATCCCCGAAGGATTGAATGAAGGGAGGATGAGTTTTCCTTCTCCAGTTACGGGCGACCGAGAGGAGAATGATCGCTTTCATTTGCGTGTTTGGCCTGGGCCGAAAGGAATGAAGTCCCCTGCCATGGTTATGCTCCATTCGCTCTTTTCTGCGAGCGATGTGGGGTATGTTCACTGGGCTTCTGTGCTGAACCGACTCGGTTGGACGGCGGTGTTTTATGATCTGCCCTATCATTTTCGCAGAAGACCCAAGGGAACGTGGAGTGGGGAGCTGGTTTTTGGTGGGAATCTAATTCGGAGTGCGGAGGCAATTCGGCAGGCGGTCACCGAAGTTAGGATGGTGACGAGAATGCTGAAAGCGTCTGGGGCTCCGGAGGTAGGGCTTTGGGGAATGAGTTTGGGGGGATGGGTAGCTGGGTTGACGTTATGTCATGAATCAGGTTTGGCTTGTGGGTGGTTGGTGCAACCGATTCCAGATGTGGCAACGGCAATTTGGGATTCGGAGGGAGGGTGGGTTTTGCGAAGACAGATGGAGGAGCGTGGGTTGGATCGTCAGCGGGTGGAGAAACTTTTGCCTTTGGTTTGTCCGTCCCACGGGAAACTCCAACTCCCGTCGAAGCGGGTGTTGGTCGTCGGCGGTTCGCATGATTCGGTGGCTCCGCCGTTCAAGTTGAGGGCTTTATCCGAGGGGTGGGGAGGAACTCACTATCGGGAGGTGGGGCAGGGGCATATCGGTTATCAAGCAATGCCGGGCACGTGGAGATGGGGGAGAGAGTTGATGCCGGAACTCTTTATCGGCAAGTAGTTACCAGTTGGAAGAAGTTGGAATTGATAGGCGGGAAAAGGGTGGCATAGTCATTTCATACCGACATCCAGTGACCAGAGTGCTGGGTGAACCAAAGGAGCCAATCGAACATGGCATCGTCAGGAGCAAAAAAGGTAAGGTCGAAAGAGAAGCCGGGGAAATCTCCGGCGGTTCTGCCTACCCTGACACCCTCGGAACGGGTGGATTTGCTCCGCAAGATGGTTTTGATCCGCAGGTTTGAGCAGAAAGCAGCGCAAGCTTTCATGCAGGCAAAGATCAAGGGGTTTTGCCACCTTTACATCGGGCAGGAAGCTTTGGCGGTCGGCTCCATTTCCACCCTAAATCGGACGGATGCGGTGATTACAGCTTATCGGGATCACGGGCATGCTCTCGCTCGGGGAATGACATCGAGGGAGTGTATGGCGGAACTTTTCGGTAAAATTACCGGCTGTTCCCGAGGAAAAGGCGGATCGATGCACTTTTTCAATAAGGAGAAACATTTTCACGGCGGTCACGGAATTGTGGGAGGTCAGACGCCTCTAGCCGCTGGAATCGCTTTTGCCCAAAAATACAATGGCACTGGGGAGGTTACAGTTTGTTATCTGGGCGACGGAGCAGTGAATCAGGGGGCGTTCCACGAATCGCTCAACCTGGCGGCTCTCTGGAAATTACCGGTGATTTACGTGATCGAAAACAACGAGTACGCGATGGGCACGCACCAGTCGCGTAGTTCGGCGGGCTATCCTCTGGTGAAGCGGGCGGATGGCTACGACATGGCGGGAATCACGGCGAACGGAAATGATGTGGATGATGTTCGAGAAAAGATGTGGGATGCGGTGCAGTTGGCTCGGACGGAGAGCCTTCCTTCGCTAGTGGAGGTGAAGACCTATCGCTACCGCGGGCATTCGATGTCGGATCCTGGAAATTACCGGACGAAAGAGGAGATTGCGGAACGGAAAAAAGAGTCGGAACCGATCTCCCTGTTTAAAGAGAGGCTCTATAAGGAAAAGATTTTGACGGAAAAACAGTACGAAGAGATTGAGAAGGAAGCGGTGGCAGAAGCGGAAGATTCGATCGCGTTTGCGGAAAGTTCGCCCGAGCCCGCGGTGGCGACCGTGTTTGAGGATATTTTTGCCCCGGAAGATCAAATTGCGGAGTTTCGTCCTTCGATCGGGAGCTAGCCATGGCCATTTTAACAATGCGGGAGGCGCTCAATCAGGCGTTGAGTGAAGAGATGGAGCGGGATGAGCGTGTCATCCTCATGGGAGAAGAGGTGGCCGAATATCAAGGTGCGTACAAGGTGAGTTCTGGCCTTTTGCAGAAGTTCGGCGCCAAGCGCGTTCTCGATACTCCAATCAGCGAATCCGGTTTTTCCGGTTTGGGGGTGGGGGCTGCGATGCAGGGTTTACGGCCCGTGGTGGAGTTTATGACCTGGAGCTTTTCGATGGTTGCGTACGATCAGATTGTCAACAACGCCGGGGCGATCCGTTATATGAGCGGGGGACAGTACTCGATCCCGATTGTTTTCCGTGGTTCTTCGGGTGCCGGACTACAGGTCGGGGCGACTCACTCTCATACGCCGGAAAACTGGTACGCGAACGTGCCGGCGTTGACGGTGATTACCCCAGCCTTCCCTGATGACGCGAAGGGTTTGCTCAAGAGTGCAATTCGGAGCAATAACCCGGTCTGTTTTATCGAGAACGAAAAGCTTTATGGTTTCAAAGATGAGGTTCCCGAGGGGGATATTTTGACCACCATTGGCAAAGCGCGCGTCCGTCGGGAAGGAAGTCAGGTGACCCTGATTGCGAACAGTGCGTCGACCCACGTGGCTCTGGCCTCGGCTCTTCAACTCGAGGCCGATGGAATTTCGGCCGAGGTGATTGATCTGCGTACTATCAAGCCGTTGGATATTCCGGCCATTCTGGGTTCGGTGGCCAAAACAAATCGGGTGGTCATTGTCGAAGAGAACAAACCTTTCGCTGGATGGGGAGCACAGGTGGCTTTTGAGATTCAGAACCGCTCTTTTGACGATTTGGATGCTCCGATCGAGCGAGTTACCGGCTTGGATGTTCCACAGCCTTACGCCCGTGTGTTGGAACAGGCGGTGATGCCCAGCGCCGATCGGGTGACGGAAGCAGCCAAGAAAACGTTGGCGTAAGTCGGACAAGGGATTGTTGCCAGAAATTGGCTGGAGTTAAAAAATCGATGAGTGAGGCACTTTTTCAACCTGGACAGATGATTTTTCGGGAGGGAGACACTACTCAAGAAGCGTATCGTATTCTGAAAGGGCGGGTGGAAATCAGCATCGCAGGAGAGGGGAAATCGGTCATTTTGGCCCAGTTGGGGGAGGGGGATATTTTTGGTGAGATGGCGATGGTGGATGAGCGGCCACGTTCGGCCTCAGCCCAAGCGCTGGAGGTGACCGAGTGTGAGGTTTTGACGGCAGAGAACTTCAATGAAGCGGTGTTGCAGCGTCCCGAAATCTTGATTCCGTATTTGGCCTCCTTCTTCGAGCGTCTACGGACGGCAAACGATCGGTTGAGGATGGAGATGCGTTTGCGGGCCCAGGCTGAGCAGAAAGCGGCTACCCCGACTCCCAGCACGCCCACAGCCCGAGTCGTGGTGGCGCCCGTTGCGAAGCCGATTGCACCTCCCTCCCTGGAGATGAGCAGGGTGGCGGCACCCGCACCAGCGGCTACGAGTCAGGCTCCCGCTCCTGTTGCTCCTCCACCCGAAGGGGGATATCAGTCGGTGGTTTTGACCGCCTGCAACGACCACGCCCGGGCACGTTTACCGGAGAGTTCGGTGACGATTCAGAAGTTCCCTTTTCGGATTGGGCGTAAGCACGACACACCAGGAAAAGGGGCGACTGTGTTTGCGTCGAACGATTTACCGATTGCAGATGACAAGCCGTATCAGATTTCGCGGAATCACTGTTCGATCGAACGGGAAGGAGATCATTTCTTTGTCCGGGACCGAGGCAGTTCGCTGGGAACAGTGGTGAACGAAGCGGCGATCGGTTTGGCAGAAAACACTCTGACCCAAGATCTGCGGGCAGGGGAGAATCAGATTTTGCTGGGTTCAGACGACAGCCAGTTTCGCTTCAAAGTGACCCTCAGCTAATCGCTGGATCAGGAGCGACGATTGAGGTAAAGAGAAGAGCATGGACACGCAAGAAATCTCGTATGTGATTCGCTGTTTGGCCGCGATGGCAGGTTGCTTGGCATTGGCAGGGGCGGTTTTCACCTGGAACATTCTCCTCGAGCTTCCTTTTTTCACCAACCTGCTGATCCGTTTCGGTCTGAATTAATCAAAAGAATCACACGACTTTGCCCAAGTGGCGATCGTGAGTTTTGAGGCTTCTTTTGGGATGTTCGCCTTGCCCTGACTTCAGAAGAAGCCGAATATCAAAGGGTGAGCGAGGGACCTCTTCTACTTTCCTTGGCTGAAAAGTTGGCCAAGCATCCGAAACGGATTGTTTTTCCTGAAGGAACCAATGCCCAAGTGGTGCGTGCGGCTTCCCGGTATGCTCAGATGCGGATGGGGCCTGTGGTTTTGCTGGGGCAACCGGATTTGATTCGCCGTCAGGCGAAAACCCAAAAGGTGGATCTGGATCGTGTAATGATCATCGATCCGGTTGAGGGACAGGACCGACAGATGTTCAAGGATCACCTGCGAAGTGA
>Ga0114976_10001232_pt1 | contig 15919 bp, 29 predicted proteins | sample S_130805_EF_Meta_FD_87319 | JGI IMG/M metagenome (GOLD analysis project Ga0114976, IMG submission 87319) | Freshwater microbial communities from Lake Simoncouche, Canada to study carbon cycling - S_130805_EF_MetaG | ecosystem: Environmental > Aquatic > Freshwater > Lake | place: Lake...
CAGGGCCGAAGCAGCCCGAAATTCAGAAGCTCCGCGGGCTGAAAGACGACCTCTCAGCTTCCATCAAAGACTGGACAACGACCGCGCAAATCCTTTCGTGCCTTGACCTCCTCATAAGCGTTGACACAGCGTGCGTCCACCTCGCCGGGGCACTTGGTCGCCCCGTTTGGATGCTCACCCCATACTCCCCAGATTGGCGGTGGCTCCTCGCCCGCACCGATTCGCCGTGGTATCCGCGCCTTCGCCTTTTTCGACAACCAGCCGCGGACGACTGGCAAACCCCGCTCCAACAAATATCCGATGCACTACAGGCTTTATAATTTTCTCCTCCAACGCGCCGAGCAAGACGTTTACCCCGAACCGCCTTCGTCCATCCATTCGCAAATCACTGGGCACATGGCCCCGCTTTTCGTCGCTACGCTACCTAAAAACGCGGAGATTCTCGACATAGGGTGTGGGCAAGGGGGCGCGTTGCAACTCTTTGATGTGCTACGTTGTCACGCCGTTGGAATCGGCATTGGAGAAGAAGATTTAGAAGCGTGCCGAGCGAAGAATTTAGAGGTGTTCAAGATGGATCAGAACGAAATGAGTTTCCCCGAAAACTACTTCGATGGCGTGTGGGCGCGGCACGTTCTCGAGCACTCCCTTGCTCCGCTGTTTACGCTCACCGAAATCGTCCGCGTGCTCAGGCCGAAGGGAAGACTCTACGCCGAGATGCCCGCCCCGAATACATCATGCCGCCATGAATCTAACCCAAACCACTACTCAGTTTTTGGGAGCGAAGCGTGGGCGGAGTTGCTTTTCAAGGCAGGGTTCGACGATGTGCAGATGGTAAGCATCCCGCTCGAAACTGGCGCAGGCGCAGACGAGTATTACGCGTTCACCGCTACCAAATTATGATTAAAATCCACTACGCGGGCCAACCGGGGCAAGGTTTCGGATGGGGGGTGGCAAACCATTATTTGCGCACCGAGATTGCCCGTCTCACCCCCCTCGTCGACCTCCCCGAGAAAGCCGACGTGGTCGTGATGCCACTGGCAAACCACGACCTCGACCCCGCGACCCCAGCCCGCGCGCGCATCAACCTCGCCATCACGTTTTTTGAGTCGCAACTAGGGGAGAGAGCAAGGGAGAACGCCCACCGATACAACGCTGTTTTCGCGGGCTCGTCGTGGTGCGTTGCTCGCCTTGCCGAGCGCGATATTCACAACGCCTCCCTGCTCATCCAAGGGGTTGATCGGCAAGTTTTCAAATGGGCGCTCCCTCGCCCACGTGACGGGCAGTTTCGCATCTTTAGCGGGGGAAAATTTGAGTGGAGGAAGGGGCATGACCTAGTCATCGCCGCCTTCCGGCGCCTCATCGAAACTCACCCGACCGCCCACCTCGTGTGCGCGTGGCACAACCCGTGGCCCGGCTTATTCGCCACGATGGCAGGCTCTCCGCATATCGACACCGCCGCGAACGGCGGAACGCAAGAGCAATTCTTCGCAAACCTCCTCCTGATCAACGGCATCCCGCTCCACCGTTTCACGATCCTTCCTCATCTCACCCACGGGCAACTCGCCGAAGAAATGACCGCTACCGATTGCGGGCTCTTCCCCAACCGATGCGAGGGTGGGACGAATTTGGTAGCAATGGAATACGCATCAATCGGCAGGCCAATAGTTGCCAACGCGCTCACAGGGCACGCCGATATCCGCGACGCAATCACGCACAAAATCTTTGCTACCGAGGATTCGATAGGGTGGGCGGTGCAGAACGTTGACGAAATCCACGCCAAGCTCGTCATCGCCACGTCGGTAGAGCCAACGCCGATCCTCACCGCTCCCGTTTGGGAGTGGTCAACTGCCGCGCGCAAGATTGTGGAAACGGCGCAGTCAATTGACCTTCAAGCGTGGCGGTGGCACAATCTCTAGACGATGAGCAACTTCACCGACGCCTGGACAGAACTTTACAACGCGCAGACCGAAGCAACCGGCATCGCCTACGTTGCCACGGTCAATCTGATAACTGGCCCGTGCATCTTATCAACCATCGCGCTTCGCCCCAAGCTTTCCCTCTCATCGTTCACCGAAGATGGCGGCGTTCCGTTTCAAATGCTTGTCTCGACCTTTCCCAATGGTGATCCCCCAGCGCAGTGTGCGATTGAGTTGCTTGGGCTTCCAAATCTCTACCTCTACGACATGGACACCAATAACGGCGTCTACTACATGACCGCCCAAGACCGAACCAAAAAATAATGACACTCGAAGCCGCCGTTGAATCAGCTTTTTCCGCCGTGCTCCGCCTCTACCAGACCGAGCTTGCCGAGGTGCGAATCAACCTTGCATCTTCTGGCTTGTCGCAGACCGAAGTGGTCAGCGACACGCTCCCCGTCGAATACCAGCCGATGCCATGCATTACGCTGACTGCGAAGAGCGGGGAGGAGTTGGTGAGACGATCAGGAGCCTACGCGGTGACGCTCGAAATCCGCGCAGAAACAAGCGCCGTGCCCGCCGAGGGGGCGATGAGCCTTGATGACCTCTACACCTACGCCACGCGCCCGCTACGCTACGATGTGCCATCGTTCACAAGCGTAATGGATACCGCGCAAGCCGCTTTGCGAATGCACGGCGTCAATCGCCGCCAATCCTCATTTGACCAAGAGGCAGGGGATGCCTTTTACGCGCGCACAATGACGGACGAAATCATCTGCGCGCTTCGCTGATTCTGTGGGTTGCGAATAGCTCAACGCCTCCCCAATATCGGGAGACATGAGCGAGCAAATTGACGAAGCAACAAGGGCGGAACTCGAAGCAGATATTGCGATGCGCACAGCGTTCATCGCAACGCTCCCCGAAGATTCCCTCGCTTTAGTAGCTTATTCAGAGGGGCTTGCAACGCGCATTGCTCAGCTCGCCTCGCTTCTCCCACCTCCGCCAAAACCCAAGGCAGTTCTCACGCCTCCTTCTCCTCTCGACAGCAACCCAACCATCTAATCTATGGCCGCAATCACCATTACACCCGCTAACCTTGTCCCAAGCGCAAACGCCATCCGCTTTAACGGCGTCGCCGCTGAAACGATCACCCAAGGGCAGGCGCTTTACCAGCTCGCCGCAGGCACTTTCGGCAAATGTGATAACAACCTTTCGCTGATCGCAGCGACGTTCGTTGGCATCGCTGAAAGCGCAGGATCCGCCGGGCAAACAATCTCCATTCTCCGAAGCGATCCCGCTCTCGTCCTCGGCGGAACGCTCGTCACCGGCACCGCCGTCTGCACGTCGCCGACCGCCGGGGGGCTTACCATTACGCCCGCCGACAATACCACGGGAAGCTTCGTCACCGTCATTGGTATGGCGACATCAGCGACCACCCTAAACTTCGGTTCGGGTTTCCTTTCATCCACCGCAATTTAATCCACCTACCCTATGCCATCCGTCACTCTTATCGGCACCGCTGGAGCCGCTTACGCACTTCCAGCTGAAGAGCTTTTCGTTGACGCCGAAAGCGTCTCGCTCGACATCTCGCCCCAGTTCATCAAAGAGAAAAACAACGCGTTCGGAATCGTTAACGGCGTTGCTTACGGCCCGATGGAACTGAGCCTTTCTATCAGTGGCAAGACACGAGTGAAGAGCGTTACCGCCCCCTACACGGGCTCTTGTTTGCTGTCAGTGCTTGGCACCGCGTTCGTCCCACAAACCACTTACACGACGCTTTCCGCTGGCACCCCGATCACCGCAATCTTCGGCGCTCCGACTACCGGCCTTTACCTTGAAAAAGCTTCTCTAACCTACGGCGAAGGTGACTTCGTTTCGTTCAGTGCAGACTACAAAGCGCGCGGCGGAATCACCTAAGCGACATCCACCGAAACAAACAGGAGCGGGCACCTGAAAACCGCACAGAAACTTCATGGAAACAGGCACGAACAACGTCCCAATCGAGTCGCAAATTTTTCGTTGCGACAACCTCTCACTCGCCATCGCACTCTCCGCGATGGGTTGCAAATTCGCCCAATCAGACGGGCGCACGCTCGCAGGGCTCAACCAATACACCCTCGGGTTTATCCGTGGGCAAATTGACCCGAAAACAGGGGAGCCACGGGCGAAGGGGTTGACTCACGAAGACGCGATCAGGCTGATCTGGAAGCAAGGGATCCCCGGCAATGTCATCTACTTTTTCGAGCGTTGCGAGGTGCTCACCGCGTTCTGTTTAGGATGGGACGAGCAAGGGCAGACTGGCGTTGGTGACGAGGTGCCTATTGCCACCGAAGCGAAAGACGCCGGTCGCATTGCTCGCCGCTTGGCACAGACTCGAGCGGAGTTTATTGGCGACAAATACACCACCGCCCTTTGGCGTCGGCGAGACGAGGACGGCAACCTTTTCATCCCCGCCATCGCGCACAACGTAGGCACAACCTCCACCGAACCAACGGGCGACAAATCAACCCGCACAACCATCCGCGGCGCGTCGCTTCGCGCCGTCAAAATCTAATTTATGGAAACCGAACTACCAACCGCCCCGCCCGAAGCCGAATTTGGCAAAGTCTACCACTTCGGCAAGCGTCAACTTTTCCCCTTCAGCTTTGCCCGGCAAACCGCCTTCCAACGCCTCGACGTCGGATCTTCCTCACCGCTCGAAAGCGCGACGATGGTTGTCTATCTCTGCCACCAATCCCCTCGCGCAATCGACCGCGCACGGGGCGAGGAGGGGTGCAGGGCGTTTCGCTTGGCGTGTGCGGAGTGGGCGGACGCGCAGAAGATTGGCGTCAACTACCGAGATGCGGAGGGCGTTATTCGTGGCTCAGTTGCAGGAGACGCGATCAAGAAAATTGCTGATGAAATCTGGACAGACATCGCATCGGCGACGAGCGAACCGAACCTTCCTGACAGCGACTGGGCACCACCAAACCCAAACGCCTAATGCCGAGCCGCGAAGCCGCTTTCGTGGCTCGCGTTTCGGCGGTTCTTCATGGTAGCCTATCACCCGATGAAATCCTCTGGCAACTTAGCTACGCCGACGGGCTCAACTACGTTACCGCGTGGTGGGAGCTCTATTATGAGCGATGCGCTGGGGGCACGATTTACCACGGGGTGGATTGCAGGCGGGTGCGCCTGGAGAGCGAGGGAGGAGGGGAATTGATATGACGATGCAAGTGGATTTATCGAAGTTCCGCGCGGCGCTTGTGGCGGTGAAAAACCAGACGAAAAAACCAGAGGCGGATATCGTCAACCGGGCGATGAGGGACGTGGCTTTTCGCTCTGCTAGCTTCACGCCGAAGGCGACCGCATCAAGCGTCAACTCTGCACTCGGCGGGAAAAGTGGAAGGGTGCTGGCAGGGTTGGCAGCGATGGCGTGCAATAAAAAATATGGGGAAAAAAAGTGGAGTCGGGTGCAACACAAGGAGATGATGGCAAAGATTTTAAAGAGGCGAAAATCTGGTATCGGCGCGCTTCGGGCGGGGTGGATCCCAGCGATCCAGGCGCTTGGCGGAAGCTACCGCGGTGCGAAGCTTGCGAGCGGATCCGCATCGAAAGGCACGGCGAAAAAAGCGACTATCAACAACCTCGTTGGCGTCATAAAAAACGCTGTCTTTACTCGCAACAATAAGGGGGAAAAGACAGGGGTGGGGAATATTGCGGTGGCTTCGGATGCCCTCGGAAAAGCAATTCGATTTGTGGTCAACGACCGCCAAACCTACCTCGATCGCAAGCGCGGAATCGTCAAGGTGCTCAAGGCAAACTCAGACAAATAATTATGTCCACCGAATCCCTCGAATTTAAATCTTCCCTCGACTCATCCGCATTCGCTCGTGGGCTTCGAACGATGGAAGCGGGGGCGAATAAAGCGGGGAGCAAAATCGCTTCCTCTTTTGAAAATATGGCAAAGGGCGGAGTCGCTTCGCTCGCCGCCGCATTCAGCGTTGGGGCGATTGTCTCCTTTGGCAAATCAGTCATGGACTTTGCGGGCGACCTCCAAGACACGAGCGAATCAATAGGCATCACAACCGACTCTTTGCAGGGGCTCAACGCGGTTTTCCTCGCAGGTGGAAGCGATGCCGAGACGACAAAGAGGGGGTTGATCACGCTCACCCGCTCGCTCCAAGACATCGCCACGACCGCAGACGGGCCCGCTAGGAAGGCACTGGACGCGCTCGGGATCTCGTTCGCTGACATTGCCGGGCTGACCGCAGACGAGGCGATGTATGTGATTGCTGACGCAATGAAGGCGGCGACAGACAAGGGAGCGGCGTTGGATGCGGCGATGACGTTGCTGGGCAAGTCAGCGTCGAAAATGGCGCCTGCTTTGTTTGGCGGAGCGGCGGCGATGCGAGAGATGGCAAACGCAAGCCCAAAAATCAGCGAGGATGACATTAAAACGATCGCCGATGCTGGCGACATGGTCGATGCGCTGGGGGTAAAGATGAAGGTTTTCGCGGCGCAAGCGGTTGTGGGAGCGGCGAAATCCGAAGCGTTTTGGACTACGATGAGGGTTGGCACGGCTATCTCAACGATGGGAATTAGCGAGGCGATTAGAGGGATGAAGAAGGGATACGACGCGCTCAAGCCCGCAAAGCAAAACACCGAAGGTGCCGCCGCATTTGAAGCGGAATCTCTGGCGATTGGAGCAGAGACAAAAACGGTAAAAATGGCAGTGGATCCGCGCATAAAAGCCGAGCAGGACGCGAAGATGGCCGCGATTGAAAAGGAAGGGGCGGCGATGGAAAAAGCGGTGGCGGCACGAGACAAAGCCGAGGCAGATTCAGCGGCTTCGCAACTGACACTTAGCGAACAACTTCAAGAGGCAGGCGTGAAGATGCTTGATCTTCAAGAATACATTGCCAGCTCCGAAGGAATCGACCAAGTCAACGCGCAAACCGAGTTGATTAAGCTAAAGCAAACCGAAATCGATTTAGTCGAAAAAGTTGCCAAAGCAAAGGCAGACGAAGCGAAAAAAGCGCAGGATCTTTTCCAGCAAAACCTTGACCGAGAAAACGCCGCGAAAGCGGATGCGTTTAGGGATGAGATGGACAAGCAAAAGAAGCTTCAGGAGGTGAACAAAAACAGGGCGGAGGAGGATCTAAAACTTGCCGACGACAACCTTGAGAAAGCAAAACAAAGCCTTGAAGACGTGTTCACGGGCAAGACAAAGAAGCCGACAAAAGCCGAGACGAAACTGGCGGATCAAATGCGCATTGCGACGGGCGAAGACGTGGTGCAGGCGAACAAATTTGGGGCGGAAGGTGGGTTGGGGAAAAAGCAACTTGACGCCACGGGCAAAGTGATTACGGGGTTGGGCTCAACTGGTGGGCTCGGCGGACCGGCGCGCAAAGATATGCCGAAAGGATCCGCCGAAGCCATCGCCCGATTCAACCTCGCCAAGCAACGACAGGAAGCCGCCAAGGGGAATTTGCAAAAAACAAACGAGATCCTCGACCTCATCAACAAGGGAATCAACGGAGCCAAATAATGCCAGCAACCACCACTTACAAACCATCAAGCGGCGCCGGCTACGTATTCGCTGACACGACCACCCCCGTCGCCACCAAAGCCGTCTGGGGGATGGATGCGCTTGTGCGCAAGGTGCAAGGCGCGCAACCCGAGGAGGTGGCTTATATCAACGGACTCGCCCAAGGCGACGTCACAAATTTCAACGGGCAACTTTGGTATTTGCAAAACTGGGACAGCGATCACGACCCGATTTACCCGACTATCACGCTGAATTATTTGGGACTAAATGACGGCATCCCCGCCCCGTTCACGAGCGGAACGACGGTAGTGCAGACTGGCACGATTTCATGCACAACGCCGAGCAAGGCGAGCAGGACGTTCTCTTACTACACCCGGCAATCCACCTACAAATATATCAAGGCTTCTCGCCCGACGACTCCTACCTACACGACGCTGGACATCGCCTACACGCCGACGATTTTTAAGAGCGAGATCCGCAACGAAGACGGCACCGTCTACCTTGGGAGCGCACCCGCTGGGCTCGTCACCGCGTTGACCCCGGTGGGCGTCGTTCTCACAACCACTATGACCGTGACCCCTGTCTTCGGCACCCCTTACTTCGAGTGCGAGGATAACGTCGTTTCTTTGCTCCCATCTAACTAATGCCCAACCTCATCCCCATCCTACCGCGGGCGGATTCTTACCTCGAAATCAAGGCGTTGGTCAACCAGCTCGCCGACGAATTCGAGCGCGCTTATTTGGTCGATGGGCGCGGAACGACCGTGGCTAATTCGGTGACTGGCAGGGGGAGAAGCATCGACCTTGACCCGGTGGCAACGGCGGCGGGATCGATGACAGGCGAGCCCGAGGGAGCAGACCCATACGTGATGCGGTCAAAAAAATACGGATCGACTGCGCCGAGCGACGACACCGCCCCGCTCAGCCTTGACCAAGCCAACCCTGACGAATGGATGAGGAGCGACCCGCCGAGGAAAACGGCGGTGGCGATTACGGAGGTTGGATTTGACCCAGTCGAATACCCTTGCCCGATTGATGTTGCCGCAGGTCACGGAATACCCGCAACTGGTGGGCCGTTTTTTGTTTGGATTGTTGGAAGCGGAACAACTCCAAGCGCGGATGGTCTGTGGCCAGCAACCTACGTTAACGCAACCCTTTTCACTATCCCATTTCATTTAAATCCTGGCGGAAACTCGGTCGGCGTTGGCACAATGGCGATCTCCACCGCAGGCGTGACCGTCAACGAGGAGGCGCGAATCTACATCAGCGGGAGCGGCTCGGGCACGTTCAGCCAAAAGATCTTCACTCGGCAAAAGAAGTGGGACATTCGCGGCGGGCTCTACTATGTGAGCGGGGAAACGCTGGCGGAGTTTGACACCGAAAGCGGAAGTGGATCGGCAGGCGGGGGGCTTCCTTGACCGCGGTCTTTTCGTGGCGCCGCCCACCTTCGCTCCCTTTCACCCTTCACGACGCTTGGTTGTGGACGGGGGCGCTGGCTTACGCTCGGCGCGCTGGCATGGCGACTCTGCTCGTTGCCGACGCTTCGGGGTTGTCTACCTTGATTGACCGCTTGCACCTCAGCGTTGACCGCGTGGAGCAATTGCCACCCATCCCCGTTGAGCTTGATCACGTGAGAGATATCGCAAAGCTCCAGGCGTTGCGGATTGCAGGGGCAAACTCAATCCACATCGACTTCGACGTTTTCCTTCGCAAACCGCTTCCCGCCGAGATCCTTGGCGCCGACTTTGCGGGAGAGTTTTTCTATCCGACGCGCCGGTTTCTTCACCACATCAACGACTCGCTCAAGATCTCCCGCCACCAACCGCCTCCGGCGCAATGCTTGGCGGGTGGCATCATGGGCGGCCAAGCAACGCAACGCATCCAAAAGGTGATTGATCACAGTTTAGCGGTGGCACTGGATCCGCTCAACCGCCCCGCGTTGGTCGTGGCGAATGGCTATCAAGCTTCCGTGCTTATCGGCGAAGCCGCCTTCGGCGCTGAGTTTCCCGACGCCGCTATTCTCCTCCCGCGCGCCAACCAAAACCATCAAGACTACATCGACCGCGGCTACGTCCACCTCGCAGGCAACAAGGACAACCCCACGAAGCTCCACCACGCTTCAGAGATGGTCAGGGAAGACTTCCTAGGCGAATACGCGGCAACCTTCCACGGCTTCGCGGGGTTGCGAAACTAGCGACCACCTACCAAACTCCTACCTATGGCGACCCTCGACATTGAACTCTACTACGACCTCGATCGCCGGCGCTGGACGACCTCGGCGGGCGGGCTGGCGACTCAACCTTCGCTGTTCATCGGGCAATCTAACACTATTGATTTTAAGGTGCGCTTCGTGCAAGGCGGGGTGCCAATTGAGTTGACGAACCCGAGCTTTATCGCAGGGCTAAAAGTCACCGATGACCCGCTCGGCGACTACCTTTTGCTGACAACTACCGGCACGAAAACAGGACCGGGAGTGACGACGATCTACACGTTCACGTTGCTCATCGACAGCGTTGAATTGCAGGCTTATTTAGTGGGCATTACGCCTTCGACCAACTCGACCGCTTTCGAGGTGAGGGACACGGTGAACAACATCGCCACGCTCCCCGCAATCACCTGCTCAATTCTCCCAGATTACACGCTAACGGGGGCGACTCCGGCGGCGGGTTCGGGGACGCTCGTCGTAGATAGCGGGGCGACGTTTACGGTGCACAAAACCTACGCAATGCCTACCGACGATGGCACGGATGGATTTGTTTTGAAAACCAATGGCGCAGGCGTGGGGAGTTGGGTGGCAAATACCGCAGGCGCAGTGACGAGCGTAGCTCAGTCATTCACGGGCGGGATTGTCTCGGTGGGTGGCTCACCAGTTACGACATCAGGGACGCTTGCGTTGACTGTTGCAGGGACGAGTGGCGGCATTCCTTACTTTTCAAGCGGAACAGCATGGGCATCAAGTGGAGCAATGGGAGCAGGCGCGTTGGTCGTGGGCGGTGGCGCAGGGGCAACACCCACTGCACTGGCGGCGGTGGCAAGTGGGCGAATACTGACGAGCATGGGGACGCTAACGAACCCGGCTTATTCTGCGACACCTACTCTGGGGTTTGCTGGATCAATACTCGGCACGCTTAGGCTTGAGAATTTGACCAGCGGATCAATTACGATCACCCCGCCGACGGGTGCGCTCGGCACAGTGACGCTAACGCTCCCGATCACCTCGACGACCCTTGCTGGCCTGTCTGTGGCGCAGACATTCAGCGCGGCTCAGACTTTTTCCTCAACTGTCAGTCTGACCCTCGACACTGACGCAACCAGCTCGACCGCAGGCGGAACGCTGACTGTGACAGGCGGCGCGTCTGTGAGCAAAAAGTTGTTTGTTGGCACGCTCCTTGACCTTGTCGCAACGACCTCGACAGCGGGGCAGATTACGCAGGCGGGGACGCGAATACTTCACACATTTGGAGGAGGAGGAAACTTTTTTGCGGGAACAGGTGCTGGGACACTCACATTGAGCGGAACTGGACACAATTGTGGAATTGGTTATGGTTCATTGGCAAGTTTAGGAGCAAACAATGGATACAACACTGGATTAGGAAGTTATAGCTTAAATGGCGTGACTTCTGGGAGTGGAAATATGGGTATTGGGTACGGAGCAGCAGGAGGTGCAAATTGTTCAAACACTACTGCTGTTGGATTTCAATCGTTAAATGGCACTTCTGGAGGAAGCAATGTCGCAATTGGATTCAATACAGGGCAAGCAACTGGAGCAATTGGAGGATTGACGTCATTGGCAATTACAACAGGAGACAACAACACATTATTAGGAACTAATGCTGGAATTACCTCGGCAACAGGCACTTACCGCACGGCGATTGGGAGCGGTTCGCGATGCAATGTTAACAACTCGATCAAACTCGGACGCGACCACACATCCACAGTACCGGGCGATATGGTCTCGCTACCATCTGTGCTGACGGCAAATCTCCCAGTCGCAACAGCCGCGATGGCAGGCGCAATTATCTATGTGTCCGATGACGGAGCTGGTCATATTAATTTTTGCAACGGAAGCAGTTGGGCGCGGATCAACTAATTTATATGAGTACCACCACTATCACCATCAATGTTGCGTTCCTGACCGAGGAACAGCGAGACGCCGCCACGCTCCTCTTCGCTCGCTCTGGCGGGTGGCAACCGCTCGTAGACGGCGAGCCAAACCCAGTCAGCGCAGAGGATTACGGGGTGACGATGATCGCCAATTACCTTCGCCAGCGGGTGAGCGAGCAGTCAGCATACGACGCACAAATCGCGGCGGCGCAGGCGACCGCTGACCTGCTCGACGGCGTGAGTGTGACGACCCCCGCCGAGTTCGCTACGATCTTCCCAACGCCCCCGATCACCTCCCCAGTCTAATCATTGCCGATGAATGATTTACTCGGTTCGATGGGGCGGTTTTTCGCGAACGAGTGGGATGGATTTTACCAGCGCGTCGGCGTGAATGTGAGTGTGACGACTCTCGGAATCCTCACCCCGCTCGTCCACGCGGAGTTGAATATGTGGCTTCAAACCACGATGTATGTTTCGGGATTGATCGTGCTGATCTGGAACTTTTGGGGAGCGCAAAAAGAGTTGAAACGCAAACGATTGCGGGATGAAGAGGCGGCGGCGGAGTGGATGCGAGTGGCGCAGGCGGAGAACAAGTTTCCAAAGAGAAAACCCAACGAATTATGAACACGAAAAACCTCGCGGGCTACGGCTCAATCGCAACCTCAACCCTCACCGCTCTTAGCGGCGCACCCTACGCCCTCGGCGATGTGGCAACGATCATCCCGCCGCATTGGAAAGCGAAGTTGTTCGTGGTGAGCGCCATTGCCACGATGATTCTACGCTTGATTCGCGACCATCAGGGGGCTTCACCCGCCAAATGATTAAACTGCTCATATTCGCCCTCCTAGCGCAAATGCTCGCCTCATGCGCAACAAGCTACCAGACAAAGAGCGGGAACAAATTCACGCTCGAGCTTACCGGCAACCTGCTCGACTATTACCGAGCGGCGAACGGGCAGGAGCGACTTATTGAGCCAAGGGAGTACGCGAAATGAGACTCGCCCAACGCCTCGTTGAGCTGGCGAAAAAGGAAGTGGGAGTGGAGGAGGTTGGCGGGACGAATTGCGGGCCTCGAGTCAACGAATACAAAGCGGCGACGTGGCTACCTGCAGATCAACCTTGGCCGTGGTGTGCCGCCTTTATCGACTGGCTCGTGATGCGAGCGATGGAGGAGGAGGAGGAGAGCGGGCGGAAATTTACATTTGAGCGACCCCGCACCGCCGGCGCTTGGGATCTCGAAAATTGGTCGATGAAGCAGGACGGGAGCACGTGGACAAAGCTTAACCCGCAGGCTTCCGACATCGCGCCTGGGGACATCGTGATTTTTACATTTTCGCACGTTGGGCTGGCGATTGATTCGCCCGCGAAGGGGCTTGTGGCTACGATCGAAGGCAACACCGACGGCGTTGGGAGCAGAGAAGGCGGCGGAGTATGGCGCAAGTTCCGCAAGATCTCGCAGATCCGAAGCCGCATCCGCTTCACCGTATGATTGACGACGAACTCAAAACCTCCACCGCGTTCGCTCTTATTTGGACGCTCGGACTGCTCCTCTTCGGGTGGATTATTTTAATCTTCATGCGGGAAGATTGAAATAAATAATAAACTCGGCGATGGTTGGGGGAGATTATGAACCAACCATTGCCACCACTCCCCGAAGCTTCCCCTCCCCTGTTACCCCTTCTCTTCCAACGCTTTAGCGGAACGGATGGCAAGCTAATTCGCGGGGCGCAAAGTCGCATCGCCGAGCACCTCGGCGTGACCTATGGCACTGTTAGCCAATGGTTTAGCAAGGGGAGCAAATGCCACAAAAAGCATCACGGGCCGATTGCTCAATTAATTCTTTCAAACGTCGACTTTTCTGCGAGGAAAACGGGGCGAAAAGCGAAGGCTTAAAAACTTTTTCCCCTAGGTAAATGCATCTTTTTTAATCTTTTTTAAAAATAATTGTTTACAAGTTGTTCAGAGGATGGTTAATTGAACCCATGACGAACAACCAAACCAACCTGCAAATCAAAACCTTCACAGTATCTTATCCCTACGGATTTTCTGAGAAGGCAGAAACCCTCACGCTAGCAGAAATGAAACTCCGCTCAAATTCGGACACAGGAGTGATCGAGGCAGACCCTAAAGAATCGGGACGCTATCAAGAGTATCGAGTGGGGCTAAATGGAGCAGGATGGTATTTCGCCGGGACGATTAGCTAACCAACCATCCTCACCCCTCTAACCTCACCCGCCCCTCTCAAGGGGGCGGGTTTCGAGGTGCAGACAAACAACCAACCAACCTAATAATGACAAAAAAAACCGCAGTCTTAACCATCAGTGGCTTAATCGTGAACCTCCAAACAGACGACAATCTCACCCTCGCTTTCGAGGGAATGATTGAGTCAACCCCTCAATCCCTCGCCGAGTTCGTGAACATTGACTCGCTCGTGAAGATCTCCACGCAAAGCGAGGACGACAACGAGCGCATCAAGGCGGCGAAGGCGGTGGCAATCGGCGCGACGCTAATTGAGCGGCGCACCCTCACCACCCTGATTACCGACCTCACCACGGAGCTGAAAGCCGAGCGGCTCGAAAGCGCCCGCCTTCGCTCCCTCATCAAGCTCAGCGGAGGACAGCCCGTATGAATCCCGCCCCATTCGGTATTGACACCGCCGACCAACGGCGCCTCATCCACAACGCCGAAAGCAATCGCCTCCGCGCCTCCCGGCGGATGGCGGTTCGCCTCATCCTCATCATTGGCACCGTTTCCGCGGTGACGAGCGCAGTCATCACTTACTTCCTCACCCGATGATCACGATCAAAAGCGAAAACTGGCTAATGGCAGAAGCTATGGAGCGAATGCTTCTCCGGCACCCCGGCTTTAACGGCGGGCAGGGAAGAGCGCACGCGGATGAGCTATGGGCGAAGGTGATTAAAGAGCGTGGCGAGGATCCTCGCGCAAATGCGGAGCCACTCAGCCTCGAGCAACTCAGCGCCGACGTGGCCCGCCTCCGTGCGATCAATGAGCAGTGGACAGATAGGCGCACCGTGAGCTAGAGTGAGAGAAGCATTTCAAACTGCTATTCATGAAGTTATCAACCCAACGTCCCGAGTCTCTCCGTCTGCCGAGCCTTCATGCTCAGTTTGAACGGGCGGAGAGACTCGGGATTTTTATTGTTTAAAAATGAACTGGCTCAACATCAACACAACCCACATGAGAGATCCGCTATGGGTCAAAAGTGACGCTACCCAGCGCGGCGCATGGCTATCAATGCTTGGCTACTGCACCGAGCGCGAGACGAACGGGATTATCGTTGGCTCACGCCTTTGGACGGATCGCCAATGGATCCACTCGACCGGCTTGATGGCCGCCGAAGTCGGTGACTCATCACTCTGGCGTTGGGTTGGCGATGATCTGCACCTAGAGCTTTACCCGCACGAGATGCAGTCAATGGTTGTGGCCCGCAGAGAAGGCGGAAGGAAGGGTGGGCAAGCGAAGACCGAAGCCAAGGCAAACGCATCACAGATCAACGGCAAAGCCAAGCTTAACCCAAGCTTAACCCAAGCCCAACCCAAGCTTAACCCAAGCCTAAGCCAACCAAATAGTAATAGTAAGGGGAAGGGGAATAGTAAGGGTAAAGAGCAAGTAGAAGAGGAAGAGCAAGTAGAAGATCAAGTAGAAGAGGAAGTGAAATCAGAAGTAGAATCAGAAGCAGAACCCGAAGCTCCAATCCCCGCGGACGCAACCGCAGATCCCGCCGATGCTCATACGGCGCTCCGCGCGGTTGCTGATTTGGGAGTTGAGTATTTTTTAGATCTCAAGGCAAACCCGACATACAAGGCCCTCGACCTTCAACTAGAAGCCGGGAAAGCAAACGCCTGGGCTGTGGCTAACCGCAGAAAATTCACCAAACGATTCTTCGTCAACTGGCTGAACCGCGGGCTCGACCGAGCCGCGCAGGTCAACGCCGACGCAAATTTGCACAGCGCAAAGCACCCGAAATACGGGTGGTGACGAAACGATTTTCATTACCAAAACAACCCTAACCCAACCACAATGACACCAAACAACTCAACGGGAGGCTGTTGTCCTCCACCGCCTTGTTCGGCTGATCCCCTCTTGGAGGGGATCAGTGATAAAATCCGCCGAGTGGAACCTGTCAGAATCATGGAAGCTCTTGCAGCGATTGAATACCAGTCTGCAAGGAAGGTGCTTCCGTGGTGGCGCAAGGATGCGCTCGGATGGCCAATTGAAACCTTCAAGGGCAAACCAGTAAATTCCGCTATCCGCATCATCTGCCAGAACATACGCAAGGTGATATTCAAGCCGAACAGAGCAATGACAACACCGACCAACCCCAACCCAACCCCAACCCAACCACAATGA
>Ga0114976_10001233_pt1 | contig 15911 bp, 10 predicted proteins | sample S_130805_EF_Meta_FD_87319 | JGI IMG/M metagenome (GOLD analysis project Ga0114976, IMG submission 87319) | Freshwater microbial communities from Lake Simoncouche, Canada to study carbon cycling - S_130805_EF_MetaG | ecosystem: Environmental > Aquatic > Freshwater > Lake | place: Lake...
TGAAGGGTAACGGTACAACCATTGGGGATTATCATAGTTCCATCAACAACGATGGGTTTATCATGTGGCAAGTCGCTGCAGATTACTGAATCCTTATAGAAATAAGCATCTCTAACAAAACACCTTATATAAACTTCCTGAGTTTTATTATCCAAAACGAATTGAATTTTATCATTCACCCAAGTATCTTTTGCCTGAGATTTACTTTTAATAAAAATCAAAGCGCTATCACCTTTGGCAATGGTATAATCCAACAATTTATTGGTTGTAATTCCATCAATCACCAGGGAGAAATCCGAATTATCTCCTCCGCCCAATTGTATGCTTTTCACAAGTAGGTTTTTACCGGTATTATTGAAAAACATTAACCGCCGGGAAGGAGTTGGCAGGGTAGTAAAAATGGTATCAAAGGTTATAGAATCTGTAGAAAACCTTAAATCACCTTCAGTTACAGTAACCAAAGGTTTTTTACATCCTGAAAGGCAAATGGAAAGTAAAAGCAATGAAAATATTGCTTTAAGAAACAAATTCAGGTGATAAAATTTCTTTGAGAAATCCCCCATATAAGGGTCTAATTTACGGCTTTTTCCCCGATGGACTCAGGAAGAAACTCAAAAGACTCCAGATTGTATCCATTTCCTTTGGAAAGGATATGAACAATCAAATTGCTTATTGAGATTGGGGAACCTTCAGGGATATCAGTCAGGTTTGTATATTTTATTTTTCGTCCATCAACGATAACCACAAGTCCGGATCCAATAGCTTCCAAGTGCTTACCATGGGTAATTAAAATGCCGGTATCCTCCCCAAGTCCTACACCTATACAAGAAGGATTGGCTGCAACTGCCTGAAACAATCTTCCAAACCTTCCCCTTTTTACAAAGTGAGAATCAAAGATTACATTTTGAATAAATGCTAGGCCAGTGGTAATTTTCACCTGACCTTTTATTAATGCTTCAGCGGCAGACCCTTCATAAATCATTGTATTTGAAGCAGCTGCAGCACCCGCACTTGTACCAGCGATCAAGAAGTCTTCCTGCTGATATCTTAAAATAAGGGTATTGAGAAAATCGGTACCCCCAAGAACAGTCGTAAGCTTCAACTGATTGCCCCCGGTAAACCAAACGCCGTCAGCCTTTTTAATTCTCTCCAGGAATTCCGGATTTTGGGCTTCATCCCTGTTACGTATGCTGATAACCCCAATATCGGTTGATCCTAATTGTCCAAATGCGTGAATATACATTTCACCCACTTCATCAGGGATATTACTGGCCGTAGTAATAATTTCTATTCTGGAATTTTTACCCTTTGTTTCCGCAAGCACTCTTCTGAGAATTGCCAACTCAAAGAAATTCAGGTTATTCCGTTGAATCATGCTGGGTTCGGAAAGGGATCCTTTATCCTCATTTCCCCCAACAACGATCAACTTGCCTTTAGGTTCAGGAAGTGCCGTCATTCGATTAAACTGCTAATATAGGAAATGGTATTGGGAGAAGATTCCCTTAATACCATTTAAAGAACTTTAAACTGAGGGCAAAACTAAATACCAACCAAAGAGAAAGGATTAAAATTTCTTTCCAAAGTGAAATAAAACCAGCACCATCAATCATTACTTTTCTAAGCATACTGACAAAGTGAGTAAGCGGTAAAACATTGGAACCGATAGCAGCCCAGGATGGCAAATTATCCAAAGAGAAAAAAACGCCACTGAATCCAATCATGAGAAAAAACAAAATATTGTTAACCCCAATTGCGAGTTCAATGGTTGGCAGAACAGATGATACCAAAAATCCAATTGACATGAAAACAAACATGCCAAGGGAAACTGTAAAAAAGAGAGTAAGTATATTTCCTTTAATACCTACATCAAAAGCAAAGTAACCAACCAACAAAATTACCAATACCTGTGCAAGGAGATAAATATACTTGCTTGATATTAATGCTGAGATATACACCGATTTTTTCACTGGTGTTAAGGCCAATTGTTTTAAATTACCTTTATCTCTATATGCAATCAACATAAATCCTATTCCCCATAGACAGGCAGACATGATTTGCAAGCCAATCATTCCAGGAATAAGAAAATCAATATATCTATTTTGTTTAGCAGCAAATCTGGAAGGAATTTCCATAATTGTCGCTCCGGTTGTGTTTTGCAGGGATGCAAGTAAAGTCTTCTGCAAAGATTCCTTTAAAACAACTCTAATTACAGGAAGTAAATCGGCGGCATATGGATTCGGTTCGAATAGGATTCCAGGATTGCCTTTTGCAAACTGTTGTGAAAAACCAGCAGGTATGGTAATTAGTCCAGCTACACGATTTTTAACAAAAAGGGAATCAACATTTTCATCTTTAACTATTACTAAACCAAGCGGAAATTCTGAATTCTTTAGCGAATCTAAAAAGGCTGCAACCTCAGGGGATTCTTCAAATTGCTGGACGGCAACAAACTGAACTATTTTTTTATCCTGGCCAAAATATAATCCAAGAGCAGAAACAACAAATACCGGAAAAATGAATGCCCAGGCCAAGGCTCCGGGACTACGAGCATACATCACCATTTCTACCCAGAACTGTCTTTTGAAAGCATTCATCCGGTAAAGTTACTGAGAACCCAGAATCACTCCACACCTAAAGCCAGAGGCATAAAAACCATCCTGATTAAATGCAGCCACATAACCGACAGAAATAAGCCATTTGCTAATTCCTGCATAAAACTCAGCATATGCTCTTGTTTTATCATTAGAAAGCAGATTAACTCCGGCATATTCTTTGAGTTTAAGTGTTTTTATAAAGGGCAATTTATTCAACAAAAATCCTTCAAACTGATGATGCAATTGCATAGTTATCCAGGAAGAAGAAGAACTAAATGTGTAATACGGTAAAATTTGAAACTGCCTTGCACCAGGCGTATATACAATTGTTTGATTTCCAGAGAAATGTTTATAATCAATAAAATATGCATTTTCCGGATTAACAAATGTTCCTAAACTTACTATCATATTTGAGTTTCCTGCAAGTCCAAAGGATATCTTTTTTTCGATAGATGCCTGTAAATCGAGAAATATTCCATTTCCGGCATTGGTTAATTTAACACTAGAGCTGATAATAGGCCATTTAGAATCCGATAGTAAAGTCCTGTCAGGATACAAAATATATTTTCGGCCAGGTTGCCAGGTAAAATCCAACTTTACATTTTGCAAAGAGTGGGTTGAAAATTCCGGTAAGGAATCCGCTGGATTTATAGGGTTGTTGGATGTGAAATTTTTATTTTCCTTTTGTGTAAAGGAAAAAATTGTTGTATTAACTAAAGGACTTCTTTCCGCAACTTCAATACTTCCTTTAACCATCAATCCCCTTGTCAAAGCTGTTTCAAACGCACCTGAAACCCAGGTTTTATTATATGCTTTCAAATAATTCTGATTTCCAAACAAGGTATAAAATGAATTTAAAACAGGTGTAATAGGATTCGAAGGATCATATTGAAACAAATAATACCCAGCATCAAAAAAATACTTTGTGAATTTTTTGGGATTAGCAAAATAGGAAAAGGAACACATACCCCTAACTTTTTTCTCTGAAAAGGCATATCTAACAGAAGGTGATATTTCTAATTTGCGACGCGTTTCATAGCGTTTTTTATAAGATGCCGATGCTAATATAGCCCAACCTTCAATTGTATTAAACTGAATAGATGCAGGTATTGAATTAAAACTTAACTCAGTTCTTTTTTTGCTATTTTGATAAGTATATCCTGTAAGTAATGTAGACAAAACAGAAAATTTATTTCTAATCCTATCTATTGAATCTCTGTATACATCTGATTTACGGATAACTTCCATACTGTCTTTTATTCTATAATCCTTAAGTTCCTCTTCTGTTAAAGCCAATGGTCTTATACTATCCCAAAAAGCAGTATCTCTATTTATGGCTTCTGAAGAAACCTTAAACAATGTATTTTTAAATTCCTTTTTCTCAAATGAAGTATTTACAATATATTCAGTAAAAGAACCAACAATATATCCTGAGGCTTTAAATCCAAGTAAACCAAAACCAAAAGTAAATTTGCTAAGTGCAGGAAGATAAACTGAATCCAAAACAGAAGCATATTCCTGTTGAATCCTTATTGAATCCACGAATTCTAATCCTGCATCTTTATCAATAGTTAAATCAGCACCTGTTATTCTCCAGGATGCATCCTCAATATGGATTTTTCCATGAAAAACAGGGTCATTTTTTCTTTTAGGAATAACTTCAATGACATACATTTTTTTTCCATTTACAAGATTTACACCAGCCAATTTATATTCATAATAAAAAAAAGCAGATTCAGAAACCGGTGAAACGAATCCTCTTTCATTAACCATTCCCTTTAAGAGTAAATTATCATAAAAAGACAACAATAAGTTATAAGATCTGTTAAATGAGATAGATCGTGATTTTCCAGCAACTTTAGAAGAAATCATTTCTTCATATACGTTTTCTGGTTCTTCAAAATATAATTTGGATTGCGATTCAGAAAGATAAATAATTCCTTTCTTCAGAGAATCTGACACTTCTTCAATAACCACATCAACACCCATAAATTTATCTGGGAAAGTATCGAGGCGCTGAACACTTTTAACATAGGTATTGCACTGAAAATTTTTAATTTCTGATCTGAAGATTTTCCTTTTATCAATAGTTTTAGCTATAATTCCATAAGCCGGGTCACGCCCATCAGAAGTAACTACAATATCCTCAAGGGAAAGTTCATCTTCCTCCATTACAATAGCAATTGTATTGTTTTTATTACAACTTAGTTGCTTATATCGGGTCCTATATCCAAGGCAGATGACCTTTAGTTTTTCATTACAAGTATCTGGAGTTATTGAAAACTCTCCATCAATATTTGCAATCGTTCCCTTCTTACTGTTCTCAATAACCACCCGTGCAAAGGGTAACGGTTCTCCGGAAGCATCTGTAATTTTGCCTTTAACCGTAAGCACTTGTGCTACTCCCCAAAAAGGAAGTAGCACAAGAAGATAAAACAAGCAGCGTATTACTGGACTCAAATATTTAAAATTTAGAAAGCACTCAAAGATAGGCCAAATGTCACAGTTGAAAAAGGAGGTCCCTGTTCACTTTGAAACAAATCTGATAACTGGTAGTTTACATAAAGGTTAATAAAAGAATATCCGATTCTGCCTGTAAGACCATATCTAAAAGGTTCAAGCTGATAATCATCATCTTTTTTAACTTTTCCATCTCTGAGATTAACTCTTTTTTGTTTGCCATTTGTTACCAAACCAATATATCCACCAGCACTAATTCTAAATGACTTACCTGGGTTTTTGGGGTTGGATTCAAATTGAATCATTAGCGGCATATTTATTGAGCCTACAAGAAGTTTATTTTTACTGTAGGAAATCGAATCCATTGTAATCGTTAGACTATCTCCATCCGTACTAAGAATTATCGGATCTGAGAATCTGTAATTATTCCAAGTTCTGGTTAATCCGGTAATGAAATTCAATTTATTTTGAACAATGCTCGCTTTCATTTCGACGAAACGAAGGGTAAACTCTGTAGATTTTCCAATATTTTGCGAATATGCATCATAAAGCTTAGGAAGAGAAAAGCTGTTTTCATAGGTAAGGATATTAAGTCCTAATTCCATTCCTAGCCAATTAAACGATACTGGCTTAAGTTCTCTTTCGGTATTAAAAGGGTTGAGAGAGTCTGGAGCATCAGTTATAGTAAATGTGCTTTTTCCTGGCACTGTTGTTATTTTAAGTGTTTTATTTTTCATTCTAACAACAGTTGAATCCAGATTTGTTGAATCATTTTCAAAGGTTCGAATATCAATATTCACTTTCATATCTTTGGACATTTCGCGCATTTCCTGTTCCAATTCGCGCATTTCATCCTTAATCTCAGCCATATCTTCAGCAAGTTGCTTATCATCAATTTTATTTAAATCCGACTTGAGATGTTCCAGATTCTCTGTGATTTTTTCAATATACCGATCTATTTTTTCATCAGAACCTTTCTGAAATTCCTTTTCAATCTGGATTACAATTGAATCTCTTTTTTGTTCAATAATTTCAATTTGTTTTTTGTATTTATCCGTATTGGAAGGTGCCGGTGGTTGCTGAGCAAACAGATAGGCAGGAAGACAAGAGAGTAGCGCTAAACCAGTAGCTGCAATTCCTTTTTTTGCGATTGAAAACATGTGACTTATTTTAAGGTGTAATTAAAGGTAAACGTGAATGTACGGAGACAAAGGAAGTATGAAGATCCAATTGCCAGCGATTTTTAGTTTCTGATTTTTTAACTTTTTCAAGTCTGACTTGAGCATCTTTTTGCCCTAATATTTTTACCAATATGAAACTGGATATAGATTCGAAATTTGTGATGTGACGTTCCTGAGGCAACTCAGTTGTTACAACCTGAATATTTTCATCGATTGGTACGATGCTTTCAGGCAACTGTATATCCAAAGGAAGGTTTGTGATTTTGGAAGGTATTTCAGCAATATCAACAGAATATTGTTTAACTTTTTCACTTGGTTGAATCAACTCAGATACCTTTTTAGATTTCTCAAATCCTGCTTTTTGAACCAATGTATGATGTTGAAATTTTACTTTTGAATCAGTTTCCTGTGTTTCCATTTTTGAAGTCTCTGGTGTTGAAGGGCTGTGCTTTTCAGTTGCTTCAGCAATCTTTTCTGAAAGATTATAAACAGGAGTATTGTTATATTTTGAAAGCAAAATCCAAATAAAAGGTAGGATCAAAAACAGTATTATTGCTGCATAAGGTAAATAGTATGGTAATCTTTTTTTACCCACTATACCCGCCTTTTTTGGAGCCGCAAGTTCCTTTTCAATTCCCAGCCAAACGGATTCTGATGGCATATAATCAGCCTCTTCAGTTTTAGCTGCAATTTGTTTTAACCAATCAGTTTGTTCCATATTCCTTTTCATGAATGTTCATTTTACTCCGCACTACCTGTTGTAAAACCTGACGTGATTTAAAAAATTGAGATCTTGAAGTATTTTCAGAAATTCCCAGCTCTTTACCTATTTCCTGATGAGAATATCCTTCCAATGCATACATATTAAAAACGGTTCTGTATCCGGGAGGCAACATAGCAACACATTCCAACAATTCATTGGCTGTAATAGCCTGAAGCATTTCAGGATCTTCCTCTGAGAATTCCGAAACACTATCCAGAGATAGTACCGAAAAACGTTGTTTGGACCTAATCCACTCCAATGCCAGATTTATCATGATGCGTTTACACCAAGGCTCAAAGGGTACATCCTTTTTTAATTCGGGAATGTGTGTAAACACATTGATAAATCCATCTTGAAGCAAGTCTTCGGCCTGTTTCTTTTCTCCGGTATATCTGTAAAGCAAGCGAAACATTGGTCCTGAATATTTCTGATAAAGTTCCTTTTGGCATCTGGCATCACGTTTCCTGCATCCTTCTACAAGGTCCTGCAGTACTTCGGTTTCAGATTTCAGGAAAACAGTCTTCATCAGCTTTCAAAGGTATAATGCCTGAACCCTATATTCCGTTGCCTGAAATAAAAAATTAATTTTTAACTCGTTGATTATTAACATGATAAATTAATCTTACCTCTGGTCATTGTTTACAGTGAACCTGAAAAATTGCATTTTTAACCCTATGTTAAGTAAAATCCTTTTCAGTTCCCTATTTCTGCCTGCAATTTTGCTAGCATATATGTGCTCTGCTCAAAGCAATGCCATTGCCGGAAAAAGCGCAGATGGAAAATATTCCTACGTCAGCTATCAAAATGATCCTCTTAAAGCCAGGATATATACCCTTTCTAATGGTTTAAAAGTTTATTTATCTGTAAACGCTGCAGAGCCAAGGCTTCAAACATTTATTGCTGTTGGTTCAGGAAGTAAGCAAGATCCTGATGATGCAACTGGACTCGCACATTATCTGGAGCACATGTTATTTAAAGGCACGGATAAATACGGAACATCAGATTGGGGAAAAGAGGAAAAAGAACTTACTCTGATTGAAAATTTATATGAAAAATACAATAAAGAAACTGATGAATTTAAACGAAAAACTATTTACAAGCAGATTGATTCTGTTTCAACTGTTGCTGCAAAATATGCAATCGGAAATGAATATGACAACATGCTCGCATCAATTGGCGCGAAGGGTACGAATGCATTTACTAGCGTAGAGCAAACAGTGTATGTAAATGATATTCCTTCGAATCAACTTGAAACCTGGTTAACGATTGAAGGAGAAAGATTCAGAAAACCCGTAATGAGGATTTTTCATACTGAATTGGAAGCCGTTTATGAGGAAAAAAACATTTCTATTGACAGTGATGTTGACCAGGTGTATGAAACCCTTTATAGTGAACTTTTTAAAAATCATGGATATGGTACAAAAACAACTATAGGCACTATTGAACATCTTAAAAATCCTTCGCTTAAAAGAATAAAAGAATACCTAAACACTTATTATGTACCAAATAATATGGCAATAATATTATGTGGAGACCTGGATCCAGATAAAACGGTTGCTTTAGTGGACAAATATTTTGGAGGCATGGTTTCTAAGTTGGTTCCAGAGTACAATTTCAAATCCGAAAAACCATTGAATGCTCCTGTTTCGAAAACTATAACCGGACCGGAAAGCGAATCTGTAACAATTGGATTTAGATTGGGTTCAGGTAAAGATTCCTTAATTGATATTTATACTTTAATAAATGGGATATTATCTAATGGCAGTGCAGGTCTAATGGATTTGGATTTAGTAAAGCAGAAAAAAGTTCAGGATGCTTCTGCATATCTTGATCGAATGGAAGATTATACTGTGCACATTTTCGAAGGACAGCCTAAGGAAGGCCAAACAACGGAAGAAGTAGCTCAGCTTATTATTAAGGAATTAGAAAAAATAAAAAATGGCGAATTTGATGAAAAACTTATTTCTTCGGTTATAAATAATTTAAAAATTCAGCGTTTAAAAAGTTATGAAAGAAATTCAGGCAGGGCATACACTTTATTAAATTCCTTTGTGACCGGAATGGATTGGGGCATTCAAGTGCAATATTTTGACAGGTTACAAAAGTATACAAAGGAGGAAATAATGAAAGCCGCCTCCGTGTACAATAATGGATATGTAGTGATTCATAAAAAACAAGGTGAACGTATTGCCCAACAAAAAATTCAAAAACCACAGATTACTCCACTCAATTTAAATCAGGATAAAAAGTCTGCCTTTGCTGAAGAAACAAAAAACCGAAAACCCGAAGAATTAAAACCTGTATTCATTGATTATGATAAATACATGCGATTTCTTCAAACAAAAGGAGCAGGAACAATCGCTTGGGTAAATAATACAGAAAATGACTTATTTACACTTACATTGGTTTTTCATATCAGTACAGATAAGAATCCAAATTGGGAAGCTGCTATTGAATATTTAAAATTCTGTGGCAATTCAAAACTCAGTAGTGAAGAGTTAAGTAAACAATTTTATGCACTTGGTTGCACTTTTTCAACGAATTTAATCAGAAATTATTTAACAATTAGCTTAAGTGGATTAAAGGAACATTTTGTTGAAGGCTTTATTCTAATGGAAGACTTGTTAAATAATCCTCAGGTAGATTCTGTTACTTTTTCAAAGATGCAGGAATCGCTTACAAAAAAGAAAAATGAGGCGAAAAAAGACCCTGCTGAAGTTGCCAAAAGGTTATCAGCATTTGCAATGTATGGCATTATAAATCCAATGAATAAAGCCCTTACACCAGAAGACATAAAAAAACTTAATCCTGAAAAAACAGTTAAACTTCTGGGGGAACTCCAAAAAACACTGCAACGTGCTTATTTCTATGGAAATGTTGATCCAGGTTTATTAACAACGGTTTACGATCGTTTTCACAAATTCAAACCTATGGAAATAGAAGCAATTCAAGCTCCTCTATACCGTCCAATTAATCAAAGTGAAAACAAAATATTCCTTGCCAATTATGACATGGTGCAGGCAGAAATTTCCATGATAAGAAATGGTATGGCTTTTAATCAAGCTCTTGTTCCAGAAGTAAAAATCTTTAACGAATATTTTGGTGGAGGAATGAGTTCTATGGTATTCCAAACCATTAGAGAGGCCAAGGCTCTTGCATATTCCACTTATTCCTATTTCGGGTATGGTCCAGACCGTTTTGATCCATTTGTGTTTAATTTCTACATAGGAACACAAGCAGATAAGCTTCCGGAAGCCATTTCTGCTATGATGGAAATGGTTAATACCTTTCCTAAAAATGAAAGTAATTTTGAAGCAGCAAAATTATCTATCAGAAGGCGAATAGAATCAGAAAGACTACTCCGGAACGGCCTGATGATGAATTACGAGCAAAATTTCCGATTAGGGATTTTAAAAGATATTAGGCAGGATGTATACCTTTCAGCTGAATCCAAATCCTTAATTAACATTGAAGCCTTTTACAAGGACTTCATTCAACCAAAGAATTATACAATGACTGTTTTGGCTGACCTTAAAAAAGTCAATAAAGAAAGTCTTCAAAAATACGGGAACGTAGAAGAAATTAATCTAACTACCCTTTTTGGCTATTAATGTTGAGGCTTAGAAGAACGTACTGCCCTAAGTGCCAGTGCTCCTAATAACACGCATAATCCTGCGGTAAAAAGCGGTAGTCGGACATCAAATGCTGACATAAACCCTGCAATCATAGGAGGTAAAATCATACCTACCGATTGAACGGACTGGCTTAACCCGAGTATTTCGCCTTGGCTATTAGCATCCGCCTGTTCAGAAACCAAAGCCGTTAACATGGGCGTTGTAATTCCCTGAGATATTGCCAGGAAAGGGATAACCAAATAAATCATCCATCCAACTGGAGGAAGTAACAATGCCCATAATGCCAGGCCCATCCATGGAATTGTAATGTTCAACAATTGAACTGGCTTGAATTTTTTACTAACGATTCGAACAATTCCTCCTTGAGTTATTGCAATCCATAGGCCAATAAATCCGAACGTATTACCTATTTCTTGTTGGTCAAAATCAAATTTACTAATTAGATAAACTTGAAAAAATTGCGTGAAGAAATTGAATCCAAATGTTATTAGAAATACTACGAGAAATACTTCTCTCAGGCTTTTTAAAGTAAATATTCTACGAATGTTTGCAATGCCAGTAAATGCATTTACAGGTTTACTTGTCCTAGTCCCAATAGTTTCTTTAAATAAAACAGCAATTAATCCGAGGTTTATTATTGACAGAATCGCAGATGCAAAAAATGGAGTTGCATCATTGAACCAGGAAACAATTTCAGGATTGGCTAATGTACCTCCGAGAAAGGGCCCTACAATAAATCCCACACCAAAAGCCATGCCCATTAACCCAAAATTCTTAGCCTTCGTTTCAGGGGTACTTAAATCAGAAATTGCTGACAAAGCAACTGCAATATTTCCGCCAGAAAACCCACCAAGACATCTGCTTAAAAAAAGTAAATAAATGTTTCCATATAATATTCCAAAAGCAAAGATGATATAGGATATCAGAATGCCAAAAATTGAAACTGAAAGCAACGGTTTTCTACCATGTTTATCCGATAATGCACCAATCATTGGCGCACCAAAAAACTGAAATAATGGATAACAAGCAATTAATACTCCAAGTAGAATATTTCTGGTTTCATGAGTAATAGCCGGATCCAGAACACCTGAATCTTTATTTAACAAAACAGGAGCAACTATTGGAATAACTATTCCCAAGCCTATCATGTCAATAAAAATGGTGAGTAGAATTGGGCCTAATGTTTGTTTTTTAGACATGAGAGAGATCCTTTCAGCGAAACAATTCAAAATTACAAATGGTAGAGTTATAGACAGCAGAATTTCAAAATGAAAAATTCATTTTAAAAATTAGGGTAAAAAAAAAGGTTTGCTAAAAAGCAAACCTTTAAATTATAAGTAATATTTAGTGATTACATTTTCCCTTTTGCAGATTCCGGGTGTTTTGAAAAAGATCGAAGCATATTTCCACCAATAATTTCAAATTTTCCGCCCTCTCTTTCATAATTACTTTTGAACATATTAAGATTTTTAAAAACACTATGATCAATGAATTTAACTTCAGAAATATCTAAGGTAATTATCTTCCCAGAAGGAATTTTCATTAATTGATTATTCAAAGAGAAGAAATTAGAGAAAACCGCTGATTGATTAATTTTTATCACATAATGATCATTTTGATTTTCAATAAAAATTTCCATTTTAAACATATGTTTAATCTGGCCTCCCATTATAAGCTGAGCAATCAATTTAGTTAAAATCCCTGCCGCCACACCCACCAACAAATCTACTCCTAAAGTAAAGAAAATAGTTACCAAAAATACTATAAGTTGCTCTTTACCTATTTCATAGGTATGAATAAATTCTTTAGGATGTGCGAGTTTATATCCAACTCCAATTAACAAAGCTGCAAGCGCCGCATTTGGTATTAACTCAATAACAGGAACCGCTAAAACAACAAAAATCAGTAATGAAAAACCATGAAAGAAATTAGCCCATCTGGTTTTTGCACCATTTGCAACATTTGCCGAAGAACGAGCAACCTCAGAAATCATAGGTAACCCACCTAAAATTCCACTTACAGCGTTTCCTGCACCAACCGCCACTAAGTCCTTGTTAAAATTAGATTTACGATGGAATGGATCCAATAAATCAATCGCTTTTACTGTTAATAAGGACTCAATACTTCCAATCAAGGCAAACATTACAACAAATTGAATAAAAATACCCGGTTGAGATGTCATGCCTGAAAAATCTACATTCCATTTAAGAGAATCAAAAATATTTCCAATTTTTACTAAGGCGAAATCCGGCCCATTCTGTTTAAAATCAAAAAATAATCCTGCTGGTATTGAAAAAGCCAATACTACCAGTGGGGCAGGGATTTTCTTTAAAAATGGATTCTTTATTAATGGCCAAAGGAAAACAATAGCTAAAGAGACAAAACCAATTATTCCAATATTTAAATTAAAATTCAGTAAACTTTCTGGAATTTTAGCATACAATTCTAGTGGCTCCAAACCTTTTAGCGTTTTAGGATCTATTCCTAACAAATTGTGCGTTTGCTTTGAAATGATAATTAATCCTATTGCTGCTAACATTCCATGAATAACCGATAATGGAAAAAAATCGCTCAGTTTTCCAAGTTTAAAAATCCCAAAAGCCATTTGGATTACAGAGGCAACAACAATTGCACCTAATGTTAGATGCCAACCCAATTCATCATTACCCATACCAAATGCCTCTACAGCACCTGAACAAATAACAATTAATCCAGCTGCAGGTCCTTTAATAGTAAGTCTGGAACCTGCAATTAAACTCACCAGCATTCCACCTAAAATGGCTGTAAGTAAACCCATAATTGCAGGAAAACCACTAGCTTTTGCAATCCCTAAACTTAAGGGCAATGCAAGCAGAGACACAAGGAATCCGCTGAGGAGATCTTTACTCCAATTTTCCTTTAATCCAGGTAAACCATCTAAAGGAATTTTAACTCTTTGACTTTTTGACATATTAATTTATTTAAGAAGTGCGAAAAGGGGTTTCATGATAAGTCTTAATGTGTGGGCCAAGGAAAAGTCGTGCATACATCCGTATTAAGGCAATTCCTCCAACAACAAAACTTAATCCATTGAAAAAAGAGAGTAAGAACTGATCTTCGCGTATATGCGTAAAAATCAAATCTTCCCCTATGAAAGTTGCTGTAATTGGGAAACCCATTAATCCCATGCAACACATTAAAAAAATGAAAGACAATCTTGGATACTCGAATGAGTGACCATAGTATCCATTTAAATTAAAATATCTAGATTCTTTTATTTTCAATCTGTAAAGGCATATCAAACCAAATATTCCTGAAATTATAACTCCACTCATATATAATACAATATGCTCTGAATCAAAGTGTTCATTAAATGAAACTGCCAATGCTATCCAACAGTGATTCATAAAAATTAACATCCAGGCAAGCAAAGGACTTTTTCTTTCCGAAAACGATTTAAGCACCATTACCAATCCAATAAATGCAAATAGGTCTGGGATGTAATTCATAATAAAAGAAGGAATTATCCCTTCATTGAAATAAAACACCACCCCTAAGAGATAAAAAGGAATAAAATAAAAAAATACATTTTTGAACGTTAGAAAATCAAGGTTGTGCCCTAACTTTTTCAGCGGTGAAAAAATGAATTTATTCATGAAATTATCCAGATTCCATTCCTTTAGGGATAATAAATAAATAGTATTTTCCAGTCTTTTAGGTAAAGAATCTTCAAGGGAGGAAGTTTTTGCTTTAAAATGATAAAACTGCTCTCGTATTAAATAACTGACAATGGAAGGAGAAACCAATAATTGATAACTTCTCAGAAAAGCATTACCTGCAAAATGCAGTAAAGCAAGACTTTCAAGGCCAAAGGCTATTTCTATAAAAATTATACCAATTTGCGCTATAGAAGAATAGGCTATTTGACTTTTAATAGTTGACTGAACTCGGGATATTAAAATGGAAATGATACTCGTACTTAAACCAAGCAAGCCAATAAGAATTCTAACAGAAAGTTGTTCCTGCCAAAAAGGATAAGTCCTCAGTAAAAGGAAAACACCAAAATGAACCGATAAGGATCCATAAAAAATCGCACTGGAAGGTGTTGGTCCTTCCATAGCTCTGGGTAACCATGAAGAAAAAGGCAGTTGAGCGGATTTTGCTGCTGCAGCAATTAAAATCATGAGTGAAATGAAAATTCCTGTGCTACTGTGGTTTAATAAATGTTCATGTACAAGAACTTCATTATTCAACTTAAGAAATGTAATATTTTCATGCCATAGGTGTTCACTCGCCCACATGGCAAGTATAATTCCTACATCACCTATTCTATAAATTGAAAATACCTTTACAGCATTTCGGACCGGCAAATATCTGTCCCTGTAAAAGGCAATGAGGAGAAAAGAAGACAATCCCAGTATCTCCCACCCTACAAAAAGTGTTTCGAAATTCCCGGAAAAAATGGTGATATTAAATCCTAGATAAAAGAATAAAATGGTATTAAAAAATCGTTTATATCCTTCTTCTCTATGTAAATAATACCTGCTGTAAATCGTAATTAAAAATGTAAGCAAAGAGCCTACTAATAGAAATACTGCTGTGATTTTATCAAAATAAAAATCAATCAGGAACTCATATCCTTTGGTTTGATAAAGAACCATTTCCTTTACATTCAATACCGGAGCTCCTTTAAGCATCCAATACACAGAAAAGGAAAGAAAATATAAAAGGCTCAATCCGGTAGTTGTAAAAGCTACCCAGGATAAAACATCCTCTCGTTTGGATGGAACAAAGAGACTAATTAAAAATCCTATAAATGGTATGGCAATAAATACCGCAATTAAATTGTCAATCATATTATGCATGAATTTTATATACAGGGAAATTTTCTTCAGATGTTTCAATCAAATGAATCACATCAGGAATTTCTTTGATGGTTTTACAAATAGGATAATAAGATTCAAAAACCTCATTTTTGAATCTAAATAACATTCCGGTTTCAGGATGCACTACTATTAAATGCACCCATTCATTTTTGAACCACTCATAGGTTGGCTCTGATATTTTTATTGTTTGTTCGACAATATGAGGAAATTGCTCTACAATTATCATGAGTCTGATTGGATCATGCACTTCTATCATCTGACTAGGTAATCCAGGTCTTAAATCACCATCCATGCCATTTGCTACACCTATTAAGCCGATTACATTATGAGGTAGTTTTGTCCCAGCTCCAAGTTTATAATTGTCAACTCTGGAGAAATAATATTCCAGATTAATACCTCCACAAACAGGAGCA
>Ga0114976_10001235_pt1 | contig 15903 bp, 13 predicted proteins | sample S_130805_EF_Meta_FD_87319 | JGI IMG/M metagenome (GOLD analysis project Ga0114976, IMG submission 87319) | Freshwater microbial communities from Lake Simoncouche, Canada to study carbon cycling - S_130805_EF_MetaG | ecosystem: Environmental > Aquatic > Freshwater > Lake | place: Lake...
GGCTGATCGGTGCCGGTGGGGCGATCGTGTTCAAGGGTTCGGGCTTCTACAAGACCGACTACCGCAGCGACTCCTACAAGAAGGGCGCCGAGGCCGACAAGAAATCGTCGGGGGACGCGTCCGGCGGAGGCGACGGCGGCAAGAAGTCGGACTCTGTTCCCAAGAACTCCGACCGGGGCCCGAAGAAGTCGGGCGAGGGCTGATCCGATGCCGCTCTGCCCCGTCTGCGATGCGCCCGTCGATCTGCAGACGACGCCCACGGTGCCCTTCTGCAGCGACCGCTGCCGGCTGATCGACCTGGGCCGGTGGCTCGACGAGGGCTACGGCCTGCCGGAGACGAAGGCTCCCGGTGGCGACGACGAGGGTGACACCGAGTCGTGAGGAAGAGTCGGCCGGCCGCGGCCTGACGGCGGCGCCGGCAGCCCGCCCGGCTTATACTCCCGCACCCCCTCCCTTCCGGGAGCGGTCGCCGCAGCGAGGAGCATGATCCATGTCCACGAGCCCGAACCCGTCCGGCACGGTCGTCCACGAGATCCGCTGGAGTGACGCCCTTCCCTGGTGGCTCTTGTTCCGGGCCGCGGCCACCGCCTTCTCGCCGACCGTGATCCTGCTCGCCGCGCTCGGTGCGGTGGCCACGTGGGCCGGCTGGTCGGTCTGCGACCAGCTCGGTCTCGCGGGCGCCGGTGGGTTTGTGAACGTGGCCGCACCCGGCGATGGCGGACTCGTGCTGCCCGACGGCGACACCGCCGTGGCCACGCCACTGGCTCCGAGCCGCGGCGCCACGCCCTGGCTGCAGGATGTCGTCCGTCGGCTGCCCCGGCCGCTGGCCGAACTCCTCGCCATGGTGAGCGTGCCCTTCCGTCCGTCGGCCACCTCCGCCCAACTCCTTGGCGCTGCGGCCCGGATCGGCTGGTTCGTCCTCGTGTGGTCGATCTTCGGCACGGGCATCACCCGGCACGTGGCCTTGAAGCTGGTGGGCGAAGAGGCCCCCGGGCCCTTGGGAGCGGCCCTGTTCGGCTCGCGGAAGTGGCTGCCCGCGTTCAATGCGGCCCTGTTCGTGCTCGTCGGCATCCTCGCGCTGAGCGTGCCCGGGGCGCTGCTCGGCCTCGCGATGCGGACCGAACTGGGCCTGGCCTTCGCGGGCGCCGTCTGGCCGTTCGTTTTGCTCGGGGCCGTGGTGCTGGCCATTCTCGCGATCGGCGTCGTGGCCGGCTGGCCGCTGATGGTGGCGGCGGTGGGCGTGGAGCGGGGCGACAGCTTCCAGGCGATCTCGACCGCGTTTTCCTACCTCTACCAGCGGCCGCTGCACTACGCCTTCTACGCGCTGGTGGCGCTCGCCGTGGCCGTGCCGACGGTCGCGGTCGCCAGCCTGTTCGCCGATGCCACCGGCACGCTGGCGATGTGGGCGGCGAGTTTCGGCATGGGACACGAGCGCACGGCAGCGGTGCTCGACGGCCTGTCGGGTGTGGGCAGCGAGGCATCGCGCTTTGGCGTGAAGGCGATCGGCTTCTGGAGCCGGGGCCTCGCCCATCTCCTGGCGTCGTTCGGCTGGGGCTACTTCTGGGCGATCGCCACGGCGGCCTACATGCTGCTCCGGCAGGACGTGGACGGCACGGAGCTCGACGAGGTCGTGATCGACGAGCCGGGGGGCGAGTAGCCGCGGAGCGGCGGCTGAGCATTCCGCAGGTTAAAAACTGGCCCACGTGGGTGCAGGTTTGCAACCTGCACATGCACCACGCCGGAGTTGGCCGCCCCGCAGGTTGAAACCCGGCCCACGTCGGTGCAGGTTTTCAACCTGCACATGCACCACGCCGGAGTTGGCCGCCCCGCAGGTTGAAAACCTGCGGCCACTTTCCGGAAAACCTGCGGCCACTTACCGCGGGGTGATGCGATCAAGCAGCGCCATCAGCCCCTCCATCACCTCGCCGCGGGTCGCCGCCGCATCGGCGCCTGCGGCGACCGCCGCCTCGAGCCGGTCCTTCCAGACGTGCGGTCCGAAGGCGATCACCGTGCCCTGCGGGCCGGCGGCCTCGCGCACCTGGCCGATGGCGGCCGCCGGATCGGGGCACGACTGGATATCGACGAGCACCACGTCGTAGGTCGAGCCGGCCGGCACCCCGGCCAGCGTGGCCTGCACGTCGAGCGTGCCGCCTCCGCCGCGGACCACGCCCGCGAGCCGGCTCGACGCCATCAGATCGCTCGACACGAGAAGGATCCGCCGGGATTGCATGGGCTGCCTCACACCGCCTCGGGGCCGCGAACCGTCCGATAGACCTGCACCGCATCGAGCATCGGGAGCACGAACACGCGGCTCGTGCCATCGCCCCCTGCCGCCAGCACGGCGGAGATCGCCGCCACGGTGCGGTCCACGAAGTCGTCGTTGACGGCGATCTCGATCATCGTCTGCTGGGCGAGCGAATCGGGGGCGGCCAGGTCGTAGCCGTGGGCGTCGCAGAGCGTCATCCGGGTGACCTGCACGGCGGCCAGCGCCTGGCGGACACTCTCCACTTCGGCCGGCTTGATCTCGGCGACGACCAGACGCATACGGCCTCCTGCCGACCGCTTCAGGGACGCGGCATCACGACGCTGGCGTCGAGCGCCTTGGTGATCCGGGCGTCGAGGTCCACGAGATGCCCCCGCGAGTAGTCGTCGAGCTTCACGTCGCCCCGTCCGAGCAGCCCCTTGATGGCGGCCGACAGCTCGCGGAGCTGGAGCGCCGCCATCGCCTGGGCATCGGCCGAGGCGCTGGTGCCGAGCACGAGCCCGCAGAGCCGGGAGACGTAGGTCCGCTGCAGCCCGCGGCGGAGGCTGGAAATGGCCGGCTTGCGCACGGTGTAGTCGCCGGGGCCGACCGCGTGCACCTCGGCCATCACGCCGCGGGAGAGCCGCTCGAGGAGTTCGGCCACGGTGAACGCATCCTGGTTGGCGGCCACCTTCAGCTCGCTGTCGTGGATTCGGTCGAGCGTCCGCGGGTCGAGCAGCCGGCCGAGCACGCGGTCCTGCCACATCAGCACCACGTCGTGCACGGGATAGTCCTCGCGGTCCACCTCCGTGCTGCCCCAGTGCGACCACCGCGTCGCCACCAGCTGGTTGACCAGCTCCGGCGGGAAGGAGAACGGCTCCGCGGCGAACATCTGCTTGTCGAGCAGGTCGAGGGCCTCCCGCTGCTTGGCCGCGTCGACCACGGCGAACGGCGGCTTCGCGTCGGCGTCGCCGCGATGGCTCCGCGACGTGACCACGCCGCCGACGACTCGCGCCGCGAAGGCCATCGCCTGGCCATGCGCCGAGAGCAGCACGCCGAAGGCCTGCCGCACCCGCTCGTAGCCCGGCGCTGGTTCGTCGCCCTGGCGGGCGGTGAGCCGCTCCGCGATCTGGGGCATCAGCTGGGCCACGAGCTCGGCCCGCGTGCGGGCGAACTCGAGCGGGTCGCTGCCAAAGTCGAAGCGATTGGAGAACGGATCGGGATCGCCCGGCTCGGTGTCCTCGTCGGTTGCGTAGGCGAGCGCAGGGTCGCCGCTGCGGGCGGCGATCGTGGCGAGGTCGCCCCGCTCGGCTTCCGCCGAACTGCCGGGCAGCGGGCGATAGCCATACTCGATCGCCCACAAGTCGTAGGGCCCGAGGCGGGCCGCGTAATAGTCTCCCTGCGGCTTGCCCTTGGGCATGATGTTGGCGGGGAGGTAGTCCATCACGCTCGTGCTGGCCCCTGCCACGGCCGTCTTTGCGGGGTCGTTCATGTCGGCCAGCGAGCGGAACGCCGAGCCCTTGAAGTTGTGCCGCAGGCCGAGGGTGTGGCCCACCTCGTGCATCGCCACCAGCTTCAGCCCCTGCGCGACGAGCTTCTCCTGCTCCTGCACGGAGAGCCCCCCGCCCGCGTTCACGGCCAAAGCAGCCGCGGCCAGCGCCGTCTCGCGGGCGTGGCCGTCGAAGAGCTGGCAGCCGCAGGCGGCGCCGAAGCCGGCGCGGCCTGCCGGGGCGTCGCCGGTGAGCTGGGCCACCGACTGGGGCGTGAAGGTCTCGTACTGCTGCCGCCAGAACTGGAGGAAGTCGCCGTCGAAGATGATGTCGGCGTCGAGAATCTGGCCCGTCCGCGGATTCACCCGCGACGGCCCCATCGCGAAGCTCTGGCCGGCGGTGATCCAGCGGAAGGTGTTGTAGTTGACGTCCTCGGGATCCCAGTCGGCGGCGTCGGGCTGCTGACGGACCTCGATGGCGGTGGCGAAGCCCGCCTTCTCGAACGCCTCGTTCCAGGCCTCGATCCCCTCGCGGATCGCCTGCCGGTGGCGGAAGGGCACTGTCCGCTCGATCCAGAACACGATCGGCTTCTTGGGGGGCGACACCGCCGCTGCCGGATCGGCCTTCTCGAGCTGCCAGCGGTTGATGTAGCGCACGAACCGGTCTTCGTCCACCTTCTGGGAAAAGTCCTTGAGGGCGGTGACGAAGTAGCCGACGCGGTCGTCGGCCAGCCGCGGCCGGTAGGAGTTCTGCGGCAGCAGGCTGATCGAGTAGTGCACGTTGACCGTGGCGCCGCGGGAGTCGGGAACGGTGTCGAACTCGGCGGTGCCACCCGAGGCGTAGGTGGCGGCCACCTGGAGCTCCACGTTGTCGGGAAACCCCTTGGCGCTCGCCCACGTGGAGCGGTCGGCGGCGAAGGAGAAGCCGGGCAGCGACCGCGAGATCTGGGGCAGGTCGGTGAAGAAGATCTTGGCGAGGTCGATCACGTGGCCGCCGCCGGGCCCGGTGGTGAGGATCGGCACGCTGAACAGCACGCTGTCGGTGTAGGCCAGACCAACCGCCCGCTCCTCCGGACTCCCCTTGTCGGCGAAGAACCGCACGTTCTTGCGGACCACATGGATGGCGTCGTCCACCTTGCGGAGCGTCCAGATCCAGTCGTCGCCGCCGCCGACGCTCATCCCGCCGAGGATCGAGCGGTCGCCGATGCCACGGGCGATCGAGATCAGCACGAACAGTTCCCGGCCGAGCAGCGACTCGGGAATCTCGGCGTAGACCTTGTCATCCTTCCGCCAGAGCGGGATCAGCCCGTCCGTCTTCCGCGCGTCCTTGAAGGCCACCGCGAAGGCCGGCTTGGCAGGTTTCTCGCCAGCCGCCGGTGCCGCGGGGGGCGTGGCGGCTTGGGCCGGGGCGGCTGCCGGTGTCGCGGGAGCGGGCGTGTCGGCCTTGGCGGGTTCCGGTTTCGCGGCATCCTGGGCCACCGCGCCGGCTCCCGGCGCTCCCCAGGTCAGCGCCACAGCCAGGACGGCGATCACCGCCGTTCCCCGGATCGGCCGCCACAGGATCACGTCGCCTACCGCCATGCGAAACCTCCAGACTGCCCGAAAACCATCGACGCCCATGCTGATCGAAGCGTAGCATCGCCCTGTCGGGTGGACCAATTCCAGGTATGGCGGCGGCGCGATGCTGCTTTCCGAGGTGAACGACGCGGGGCTCCGCGCGGCCGGTGCCGCGTGGCTCGGCGACCGCACGGCGGTCGTCGAGGGCCTGGAGGGTGACGGCTTCAGCGGCGGGGTGATCGTCCGGCTGCGCAGCGGCGATCCCACCGGAGACATCGTGCTCAAGTCGTTCCCTGCAGCGTCAGGATCGCGGATCGCGTGGACTCATGATCTGATGGCCCACCTCCGCGCGGCCGGCTGTGGCGAGGTGCCGCCCGTGGTGGCCGCGAGGAGTGGCCGCACGATCGTGACGGGGGCTGATGGGCGAGCCTGGGAGGCGGTGCGGTTCGTCGAGGGCTCTGCCACCGCCGCGCCAGACGCCGCGCGGGCCTGCGCGGCCGCCGCCGCCGTCGCGCGTCTCCATCGGGCGGCGGCCGAGTGGCCGGCGGCGCCGCCCCGGTTCGACGTGCCACCAGCCGTGACGCGGCGGATCGAGCAGGCGCGGCGGATGCTGGCCGAGCCCTGGCACACGCTCGTGCCTCGCGCCGACCGCGGCCCGTTCGGCGACGCGGTCGCGGCCCGCGTGGCGGCGGCGGCGTCGGTCGCCCGTGAGGGCGGGCTCGAGCCGGCGCTGCGGGGCATCGCGGCGACGCCGCCACTCCCCGGGATGCTCCAGGCCGTGATCCGCGACGTCTGGTCGAGCCACGTGCTGTTCGCGGACGACGAGCCGGCGCAGGTGTCCGGGATCGTCGACTTCCATGCCGCCGCGATCGATACCCCGGCGACCGACCTCGCGCGGCTGGTGGGGAGTTGGACCCGTGATCCCGCACGCCCGCTCGCCGAGGCGTGGTGCGAGGCCCTCGATGCCTACGAGCGAATCCGCCCTCTCACCGATGCCGAACGCCGCCTCGTGCCCTGGTTCGACGCCACGGCCACGATCTTCGCGCTCGACAACTGGTTCAGCTGGACGGTCGTCGAAGGCAGGCGGTTTGAGCGGCCTGCGCGGGTTTTGGGGCGGGTGGATCGGCTCCTGCGGCAGCTACCGGGGGCCCTCGCGTCGCTCCACGGACATGGAGCCCGAGTTTGACCGCCGAAAAGTGCAGTTTGTAGACTTTCATCGACGAAAACACCCATGGATCGGGTCGTTCGGCTTTGGGAGTCACCTCGGCTTCCCCCTCCCCTCTTCCCAGACGGATCGCATGGCTTCCGACGCTCACTCGATGGTCCGGGGAGCCGCTGGGCTGCTCGGTGGGTTTGCCGCAGTCGTGGTCTGGGGAGCCAGTCTGGCCCTGGCCGGAGATCTTGCCGGCCCCCTGGGGGTCCAGCCGACGCTCTCCCCAAACCCGCTGGCGGATGTGACCGCGGCCCTCGGCGAACCCGTGGCGATCACGGCGGCCGTGGAGCCAGGCCAGGGCGGCAAGCCCGACACGCTCGCCGTCACCGCCACGCTCGAAGAGGGCTGGCATCTCTACGCCATCAGCCAGAAGCCCGGTGGGCCGATCGCCACGCGGGTCAAGGTGGCCGAGGATTCGCCCCGGCAGGTGGCCGGCGGCTTCGCCCCCGATTCCGAACCGCACAAGCGGACGGTGGACGACGTGCCCGCCTGGAAGGGGCTCGTGATCGAGGAGCATTCGGGCACCGTCACCTGGCGGGCTCCGCTCCGGCCCGGCGCGGGCGAGGTCCGCGGGGCCGTGAGCCTGCAGCTCTGCCAAGACACCACCTGCCTGCCGCCGAAGTCGATCCCGTTCACGGCCGTGCCCGCCGCCGCTGCCACAACCACCGCCGCTGCCACAGGCGCCGCCGCTGCTGGAACGTCGGCCGCGGGAGCGCTTGCGTTCGTCGATCATGTGCCGGAACGGACGCACGTCACACTGCGGGCGGCGGTGGGAGCGGCGGCCGACGGGGTGCTGCCGGTGGTCATCGAGCTGGTGCCGAACGAGGGCTGGCATCTCTACCGGCCCGCCGAGACCGCCAAGACGGCGGTGGGCCAAGGAAAACCCACGATCGTCTCCTCGGGCACCGCCGCCACGTCGTCGATCGTGCGGGCCCGCGTGACGAGCGTCACGCCCACGACGCACGCCGAGCTCATCGAGGCCGGCGCGGTGGACGGGCCGATCGTCCTCGAACTCGCGCTCAAGTCGCCCGGGGCCGCCGATCCGCTGGAGGCGGTCATCGGCTTCCAGACGTGCAGCGACCAGACCTGCGATCCACCGACCGCGGTGCGGCTCACGGTGTCGCCCGCCGCTCCGGGCCAGGCCGGCGGCACGATCGCCTTCGAGGCCGCGAAGTATTCCGAGGCGGCCAAAGGGGCGCGGCCGCTCGCCGCCGCGGCGCCTGCCACCAGCGCTCCCGGGTCGGCCATGCCGCCGGCCGTGCCGTTGATCGGGGCCGCCCCCGCGACTGCCACCATGCCGGCGGCGGCCACATCGGCCGCCGCGCTCTCGCTGCCGCTGGCCTTGCTCATGGGGCTCGCCGGAGGCCTGCTCCTCAACCTCATGCCCTGCGTGCTTCCGGTGCTCGGCCTCAAGCTGATGTCGTTCGCCCAGCAGTCGGGACGCGACCGCCGCGAGGTCTTCCAGATGAACCTCTGGTACTGCGCGGGCGTGTTCGCCGTGTTCTTCGCGTTGGCCACCGCGAGCGTGGCGGCCAACGTCGGCCTCGGCCGGGCCAATCTCGCCTGGGGCGAGCAGTTCACCTCGGCCGGCTTCAACATCACGATGATCGCCGTGGTGTTCGCGTTCGCGCTGTCGTTTCTCGGCATCTGGGAGCTGCCGATCCCGGGCTTCATCGGTGAGAAGGCGGGGCACGTGCAGTCCCAGGAGGGGCCGGTCGGCTCGTTCCTCAAGGGCGTGCTCAGCACGGTGCTGGCCACCCCCTGCAGCGGTCCGTTCCTCGGGCCGGTATTCGGGTTCACGCTCACGCAGCCGACGGTCGTCACCTACGCCGTGTTCGGGGCGATCGCCACCGGCATGTGCCTGCCCTACGTGCTCGTCGGCCTGATGCCCGGGCTCGCCAAGCTCCTGCCGAAGCCCGGGGCGTGGATGGCCACGTTCAAGGAACTGCTCGGGTTCGTGATGCTCGGCACCGTCGTCTACCTGTTCACGATCCTGCACCACGAGTGGTTCGTGCCCACGCTGGCGCTGCTGGTGGGCATCTGGGCGGCTTGCTGGTGGGTGGGCAAGGGGCAGGAGACGACCGGCACCGTCGGCTTCGGCCGCTGGGTGCAGGCGGCAGCCACCGCGGCGCTCGTCGGCTGGGGGGCGTTCACGCTCCTGGCTCCGGGCGAGTCGGTGATCGAGTGGCAGCAGCCCTTCAGCCGCGACCGGATCGCCGAGCTCCGCAGGAGCGGCGCCACCGTGATGGTCGACTTCTCGGCCGACTGGTGCCCGACCTGCAAGTTCAACCTTGCCTACGCGATCGAGACCGACCGCGTGAAGGCAGCCATCGAGCGGAACCGGGTGGTGCCGGTGCTCGCTGACTGGACCGATGGCTCGAACGAGATCAAGGTGGCGCTGGAGTCGCTCCAGAGCCGGTCGATCCCGGTACTCGCGATCTATCCCGCGGCGACGGCCGGCGGCGAGTGTCCCGAGCCGATCGTGCTCCGCGACCTGATCACCGAGGCGCAGGTGCTCGAGGCTCTGGAGAAGGCGGGCCCGTCGAAGCCCGGCGCGGGTCCGATCCGCTCGGCCTCAGCCGCCGCGGGCATCACCGCCTCCGCGGGCCGCCCCGGCGGCCACTGACCGGCCGCGGCTGCGATCAGTGCAGTACGACCCGCTCGGCGGCGGCCGCCGCCGACGTCACGCGGCCGATCCTGGAGGCGTGGTGGCCGAGGTCGGCCAGCTGCTTTTGGATGCTGTCGGCATAGTGGGGCGAGACGACCAGCACCATGCCGATGCCCATGTTGAACACGCGATCCATCTCGGCGGCGGCGATGCCGCCCAGCGACTGCACCCAGGGGAACACCGCCGGCACGGGCCACGAGCCGCGGTCGAGCACCACCTGCGCGGTCTCGGGGACGATCCGCGCCAGGTTCTCCACGAGGCCGCCGCCGGTGATGTGGGCGATCCCGTGGACGACCTGCTTCACGCGGTAGTGGCCGAGCACCGCCCGCACCGGCCGCGCGTAGAGCCGCGTGGGGATGAGCAGCGCCGCGCCCACCGTTTGGCCTCCCAGCTCGGGCACGCGGTCGTGCACGTACAGCCCGCCGATCTCGAACACCGCCTTCCGCACGAGGCTGTAGCCGTTGGAGTGGAAGCCGCTCGACGCGATCCCGAGGGCCACGTCGCCCGGCTGGATCTGCCGGCCGTCCACGAGCCGCTTCCGCTCGACCACGCCCACGCAGAAGCCGGCGAGGTCATACTCGCCGGGATGGTACATGTCGGGGAGGATGGCGGTCTCACCGCCGACGAGCGCACAGCCGCACTCCACGCAGGCATCGGCGATGCCGCGAACGATCTGCTCGAGGAGCTCGGGATCGTCCTTCGCCAGGGCGACGTAGTCGAGAAAGAACAGCGGCTCCGCCCCGGTGCAGAGGGCGTCGTTCACGCTCATCGCCACCAGGTCGATGCCCACCGTGTGGTGGACCCCGGTCTCCACGGCCACCTTGAGCTTCGTGCCCACGCCGTCGGTGCAGGAGACGAGCAGCGGATCCTCGTAGCCCCGGGCGAACAGCCCCTTGAAGTCGAGGGCGAACAGGGCGGCGAATCCACCCTCCTGGCTGAGCACGCGGGGGCACTGCGTGCGCCGCATGTGCGCGGGGAGACGGGCCATCCCCTCGCGGTACAGCTCGAGGTTGACGCCGGCGCTGGAATAGGTGGCTCCGCTCACGCCGGTATCATCGCCGCCCGCCGGAGCGTCGCAAGGCCCGGTGGTATCATCCGGGCATGCCGCCGCGCAAGCCCTCGCCGCAGAAACGGGCCCTCGCCCGCAAGCCGCTCCCACCGCTCCAGTTCACCCAGCCGCTCCCCTACGGCGCGATCCTCCGCGACGGAGGCGTGCAGTTCGTGGTCTACAGCCGCTCGGCGACAGCGCTGCGGATTCTGCTCTACGATGCGGCCGACGACGTCGCGCCCGCGGAGACGATTTCCCTCGACCCCGCCCGCGATCGCTGGGGCGACATCTGGAGCGTGTTCGTGCCCGGGCTGGCGGCGGGCACGCTCTACCACGTCCAGGCCGATGGCCCCTTCGACCCCGAACGGGGTCAGCGGTTCGACGGCCGGGCCCGGCTGATCGACCCCTACGCCCGGGCGCTCGCCGGCGAGTTCGCCTTCGCCGCCGACGGCCTGCTCGTGCCGCCGCGGTGCGTGGTGATCGACGACGCCTTCGACTGGCAGGGCGACCGGCACCTCCGCCGCGGCCTCTCCGACACCGTGATCTACGAGATGCACGTCCGCGGGTTCACCGCGGGACCCAGCAGCGGCGTCGAGCACCCCGGCACCTACCTCGGGGTGATCGAGAAGATCCCCTACCTCAAGTCGCTGGGCGTGACCGCGGTCGAGCTCATGCCCGTGCACGAGTTCGCTGCCGCCATGCCCTCGGCCGACGGCGTGGTGCGGGGCAACTACTGGGGCTACGATCCGCTCGCCTTCTTCGCGCCGCATCGCGGCTACGCCGCGGACCCCGCGCCCGGGGCCCAGGTCCGCGAGTTCAAGGAGATGGTGCGGGCCCTGCACGCCGCCGACATCGAGGTGATCCTGGACGTGGTCTTCAACCACACGGCCGAAGGCAACCAGCTCGGCCCCACGCTCTCGTTCAAGGGGCTGGAGAACCGCGTCTACTACATGCTCGGCGACGGGGGCTCGAGCTATCGCAACTACACCGGCTGCGGCAACACGATCAACGGCAACCATCCGATCGTCCGCGAACTCATCTTTCTCTGCCTGCGGAACTGGGTGCACAACTACCACGTGGACGGTTTCCGCTTCGACCTCGCCAGCGTGCTCAGCCGCGACCGCAACGGCGACCTGCAGCCGAATCCCCCCGTCGTCGAGGTGATCACCGAGGATCCCGCCCTCGCCGACACCAAGATGATCGCCGAGGCCTGGGATGCCGCCGGGGCCTACCAGGTGGGCTCGTTCGCCCGGCTGCGCTGGGCGGAGTGGAACGGCCGCTACCGCGACGACGTCCGCCGATTCTGGCGGGGTGACGCCGCCCAGGCCGGGCACCTCGCCACCCGCCTCGCCGGCTCCAGCGACCTCTACGCGGAGCACGGCCGCCAGCCCTGCCACAGCATCAACTTCGTCACCTCGCACGACGGCTTCACGCTCGCCGACCTCGTCAGCTACCGCGAGAAGCACAACGAGGCCAACGGCGAGGGCAACCGCGACGGCGACAACAACAACTTCTCCGAGAACTACGGCGTCGAGGGGCCGACCCGTCAGCCGGAGATCGAGCAGGTGCGGGCCCGGCAGGTCCGCAACATGCTGGCCACGCTGCTCCTCAGCCAGGGCGTGCCGATGCTCCTCAGTGGCGACGAGTGCGGGCGGACGCAGCGGGGCAACAACAACGCCTGGTGCCAGGACAACGAGGTCTCCTGGCTCGACTGGGGGCTGATGGAGTCGCATGTCGACCTGACGCGATTCGTCCGCGAGCTCGTCCGCTTCCGGCTCGGCAACCCCACGCTCCGCAACCGTTCGTTCCTCGTTGGCGGGTCGAGCGCAGGGGGCGCGCTGCCCGACGTCGAGTGGTTCGGTGCCGATGGGCAACCGATCGATTGGCACGCGGCCGACGGGTGCATCACCTGCTTCTTCGCCGCGCCGTCGGCGGAGCGGCTGGCTGTGGGCAACAACCTCGACGCCGGGGGCCTGGAGGGCACGCCGCGGCATGTCCTGATCGTGGCCCACGCCGATTCCCGCCCGGGCACGGTGGTCCTGCCGCGGGCGGCGGCCGTCCGCAGCCTCCCCTGGCGGCTGTTCGTGCACACCGGCAAGCCGGCGCCCGATGACATCTACGCCGATGGCAACGGGCCGCTGGTGGACGGCTCGCAGCCGCTCACCCTGCCGGGCCGCTCGCTGGTCTGTCTCGTGGCGAGTCCGGCCGAGGCCGTCGCCGTGGTCCCGGGGGCGGTTCCGCGGAAGTGATGGCGGCGGGTAGGATGACGAGTCGCCAGCCCGTCCCCAGCCGCCTCCGGAGGATTCCATGCCGATGCACCGCCCGCCCGTCCGTCTGGTTCCGCTGCTGCTCATGGCCGTTGTCGTCGGGTGTGCCCCGGCCGCGGCCCCGTCGCGGCCGGCCGCTCCAGCCGCCCAGGCCCGCGATCCGCACGCAGGCCACGGTCACGCCCACGAGCACGATGAGCCGAAGTCGTTCGCGGACGGCGTTGCCGCGCTCCGCACGCTCGGCGGGGAGCTGGCGGCGAAGCTCGCCGCCGACGCCGGCGCCGAGGCCGACGGGGCCGTGCACGAGATCGGCCACCTGCTGGAGAATGTCCGCGGGATGGCGACGAAGGAGGGGCTCGCCGAGGCTGCGGCGAAGGGGCTCGATGAACTGGAGGAGTGTTTCGGCAAGGTTGACGAGGCCTTCCATTCCGGGGACGAAAAAGCCGATCCCAAGAAGGCGCTGGAGTCGGTCAAGGACCGGCTCGAAGCCGCATTCCAGGCGCTGGGGGAGGTGAAGTGATGCGATCGAGCATGCAGCACGTGGTGGTCGTGGTGGCGGCCCTGGCCACCGTCGTCGGCGGGGTCGCCGCGCGGGCCGAGATCGACGTGGCGGCGCTCCGCGGAGCGGTGCTGATCGCGGAGGAGCCTGCCGGGGCGGTCTCGATCGCCGAGGCGAAGGCGAAGCTGACCGCCACGCCGCAGCCGATCGTGGTCGCGGGCCGGATCGGCGGGCGGGGCACGTCACCGTTCGGGAAGAACGAGGCCACGTTTTCGATGCTGGAGATCCCGGCGGCGGACGATCATGCGGCCAAGCCCGGTCACAAACCGGACGATTGCCCGTTCTGCAAAAAGCGGGCTGCCAACTCGCCGATCGCGGCGGTGAGCGTGGCCGGCGCCGACGGCAAGGTGATCCCGCTCGACGCCCCGAAGCTTCTCGGCGTGGCCGAGGGCCAGGATGTGGTCGTGAAGGGAACGGCCTTCTTCGATCCCAAGCTCGGCATTCCGGTGATCCAGGTCAACGCCGTCGGCATCCACGTGCGTCGGCCGAAGTGATCCGATGCGGACGGCATTCAAGGAATGGGCCGCCATCTGCCGGGCCCTGGCCGCGGGCCGGCAGGACGTGATCCTGCGGAAGGGCGGGATCGTGGAGGACGGGGGCGAGTTCCGCCCCGATCATGCCTCCTTCCTCCTTCTCCCCACGTTCCTGCACCAGGCTCCGGAGAGCCTGATTCCCGAGGCTCGCGACCTGCTCGTGGACATCGACGCCGACCGGCCGCCGGAGGGCCTGGTGGTGTTCCGTCACGCGGCCACGGTCCGCGACGCACGCCGCGTGCACCGCCTGGAGGATCTGGCCGCCTACCGCGGCCGCCACGTCTGGTCCGACGCCGTGGTGGCCGAACGATTCCACCGCTGGAAGCACGAACTCCACGTGCTGGAGGTGGACGTCCGCCCCCTGGCCACGCCGCTCACGCTTCCCTGGCGCGAGTCGTATGGCGGCTGCCGCTCATGGGTGGAACTCCAGGCCGACGATTCCGCGGGCTGAGGCGACCGGCCGCTACCGCACGACGCGGGCGCCGCCCCCCTTGATCTGCTTCTCCACTTCGGCCCGGGTGGCCATCGAGGTGTCGCCGGGGGTGGTGCTCGCCAGGGCGCCGTGGGCGGCCCCGTAGTCCACCGCCTTCTGCGGGCAGTTGAACTCCAGGAAGCCGAAGGCCAGGCCGCTCGCGAAGCTGTCGCCGCCGCCGACGCGGTCGAGGATCTCCAGTTCGGGATACTTCCGGCTGTCGTAGAACTTCCCGTCGTGCCAGCAGATGGCGCTCCAGTCGTTCTTCGTGGCCGTGATCACCCGGCGGAGCGTGGTGGCCGCCACCTTGAAGTTGGGGAACTCCTTGACGGCGGTCTCGATCATTGTCCGGAAGGCGTCGGTCTCGATCGCGCTGATGGTGTGATCGACGCCTTCCACCTCGAAGCCCAGCGAGGCCGTGAAGTCCTCCTCGTTGCCGATCATCACGTCCACGTGCCTCGCGATCTCGCGATTGACTTCGCGGGCCTTCGGCTGGCCGCCGATGCTCTTCCAGAGGCTGGGCCGGTAGTTGAGGTCGTATGACACGATCGTGCCGTGCTTCTTGGCCGCCTTGACGGCCTCGATCGTGAGGGCTGCGGTCGTCTCCGAGAGAGCCGCGAAGATGCCCCCGGTGTGAAACCAGCGGACGCCGAGCCTGCCGAACAGGTGCTCCCAGTCCACATCGCCCGGCTTGAGCTGGCTGGCGGCCGTGTTGCCCCGGTCGGGCACGCCCACCGCGCCCCGGATGCCGAAGCCCCGCTCGGTGAAGTTGAGGCCGTTTCGCACCGTGCGGCCAATGCCGTCGTCGGCCCGCCACTGGATGAAATCGGTGCACACGCCCCCCTGCATGATGAAGTCTTCGACGAGATGCCCCACCTCGTTGTCCACGAAGGCGGTCACCACGGCGGTCTCGAGACCGAAGCACTTCCGCAGGCCGCGAGCCACGTTGTACTCGCCGCCTCCCTCCCAGACTGTGAACTGCCGGGCCGTGCGGATCCGCCCCTCGCCCGGGTCGAGCCGGAGCATGATCTCGCCGAGCGAAACCTCGTCGAAGGCACAGGAGTCTTTGGGCTTGATCGGGAGCGACATGGCGAGCCTTTCATGGAAGAGTGGTTTGGTCGTAAGAATCGAGGTCCCCATCGCTCACGCGATTGGGCTTCCTGAGCCAGGAAGCGTCACGCCGTCAGGCAACCGGCAGGGCCGCGGGGTCGAGCGGCGCGAGGCCCGCCTCGTGGGCGATCTCGTTGAGGGCCTCGACCTCGGCCTTCGAGAACAGCAGGCCGCCGGCCTTGTCGCTCCGCCTGGCCGCCTCGGCCTCGAGCTGTCCGGGCAGCATGCACGTCTCGTTGCCGTGGCCAAGAATGTCGGCGAGCACCGCCTTGACGTTGTCGGCCTGGGAGCGGCCCTTGGCAAACGCCCCGCCGCTGAGCGCCTCGGGGTGGATCACCTGGAAGAAGAACGCGCAACTCTGCTTCTCGCCCGGCACCGAGGCGCGGCTGCGAATCGTGGGCAGCGAGCCGCCGATGAAACCGGCCACGATCTCGTTGATCAGTGAGAGCCCGTAGCCCTTGTGGTCGCCGAAGGGAAGCAGCGACACGGCCTTGGCGGGGTCGGTCGTCGGCTGGCCGTCCTTGTCGACCGCGGCGTTCGGCGGCAGCGGCTTGCCCTCCCGCTTGAGCTGCTGCACGCGGCCCATGGCGATCACCGACGTCGCCCAGTCGATCACGATCGGATAGCCGATCGCGTCGGTGGTGGGAAAACCCCAGGAGTGCGGGTTGGTGCCGAGCGTGGGGAACACGCCCTTGAACGGCACCACCTCCGCCAGCGACGCCGTGCAGTTGGTGTAGGCGATGTA
>Ga0114976_10001238_pt1 | contig 15891 bp, 15 predicted proteins | sample S_130805_EF_Meta_FD_87319 | JGI IMG/M metagenome (GOLD analysis project Ga0114976, IMG submission 87319) | Freshwater microbial communities from Lake Simoncouche, Canada to study carbon cycling - S_130805_EF_MetaG | ecosystem: Environmental > Aquatic > Freshwater > Lake | place: Lake...
CGATGCGCAACCCTTCCCGGAAGCGCGCAAGCCCGCGATCAAGCTATGGATCGATTTCGGCGGCGAAATCGGCGTGCGCAAATCTGCGGCCCAGCTCACCGCGCATTACCAGCCGGACCGGCTGATCGGCCGGCAGGTTGTGGCCGTCCTGAACTTCGCGCCGCGCCAGATCGGCCCTTTCATGAGCGAGGTGCTCACCCTCGGCGTGCCTGACGAAAACGGCGCGGTGGTCCTGCTGCGCCCGGACCTGCCGGTGCCGAATGGCGGCAAGATGTTCTGAGGCCAGGGCGATGGGCACGACATACCACACCGTGGGCTGGGAGCAGCTGCACCGCGACGGCAAGGCGCTGGCCTGGCGGCTGGTCGAGCGCGGGCCCTTCAAGGGCATCGTCGCGATCACCCGAGGCGGGCTGATCCCGGCCGCGATCGTCGCGCGCGAGCTCGAGGCGCGGCTGATCGAGACCGTCTCCGTCGTCACCTATGACGAGCAGAACATGGGTAAGCCGCAGGTGATCAAGCCGCCGGCAGCGGCCGGCGATGGCGAGGGCTGGCTGCTGATCGACGACCTCGTCGATACCGGCACCACGGCGCGCGTCGTGCGCGCCCTGCTGCCGAAAGCCCATTTCGCCACGATCTACGCCAAGCCCAAGGGCCGGCCGCTGGTCGACACCTTCATCACCGAGGTCAGCCAGGACACCTGGATCCTGTTTCCCTGGGACACCGAGGCGCAGTTCATCCCGCCGATCGCGCGCAACCACCAGAAATAGCTTGCGCCGGCGCAAGGCGTAGCGGCCGCGGGTGGTGCAGCCTTCGCCAATGATCCCCGCCATCCATCTTGCCGACGCGATCCGGGACTTAACGACCCTCGTCGACACCAGACCGAGTACGGCTCGGTTCCTCGCCGAGGGCGGCGTCATCATCCGCAGGCTGGTCTCGCGTGACGACTGGCTGCCGCCCGCATGCGCGGTGCCGGGCGAGACCTACCGGCAGTATCCGTTGCACCGCGACGCCGAGCACCGCTTCAGTCTGGTCAGCTTCGTCTGGGCGCCCGGCCAGGGCACCCCGGTGCACGACCACCTTATGCCCGGCATCATCGGCATGCTGCGCGGCAGCGAGGCAGCGACCGCGTACGATCCGGGCCCGCCGCTGCGACCGCTCGGGCGGGTGGTGCTGCGGCCGGGCGACATCGCAACGGTCGATGGCGACCGCTACGACCTGCATCGGGTCGAGAACCTGCTGCAGGACGCGGTCTCGATCAGCATCCACTGCTACGCCGGCGACATCGGCACCATCCACCGGCATGTCTGGGATGCGGCGACCGGGGCGCGGCGGGACTTCGTCTCGGGCTACACCGAGTGGGTGACCACGCCACATCTCCCCTTGTAGTCGGCGCCTGCGCGCCCCCATCCTCCCGGCACGAGCCGCAACTGGCCGCCTGGGAGGAAGCAGCACCATGCCGTCACGCCGGGAATTGGCGCAGGTCGCGACTGCGCTCGGATTGGGCCTCGCCGCGGCGCGGCCGGCCCTCGCTCAGCCAGCGCCTTGGCCGGACCGGCCGGTGCGGGCGATCGTCCCCTTCGGCCCGGGCGGTGCGCCAGACATCCTCGCCCGCATCATGTCGCGCTATTTCCCGCAGGTGGCGCGCGGCCAGCAGCTGGTGGTGGAGAACCGCAGCGGCGGCGGTGCCACCATCGGCGCCAGCCTCGTCGCGCAGTCGCGGCCGGACGGCCAGACCGTGCTGCTGGCCGAGCAGGGCGGCGCGGCGCTTGCGCATGAGTTGCACCAGGACCTGACCTACGACCCGCGACGCTCCTTTACGCCGATCATCTTCCTGGTCGACCTGCCGATGGTCCTCGTCGTGCGACCCGGCCTGCCGGTGAAGGACATCCCGGACCTGCTCGAGCAGGCGCGCAAGCGCCCGGGCAGCCTGAGCTATGCCAGCGTCGGGGTCGGCCACAGTGCGCATCTGGCGACCGAGCTCATGCTGCGCCGCGCCGGCGAGGAGGCGCGCATGCTGCCCGTCACCTATCGCAGCGGCGGCGACATCATGGCGGCACTCGTGAAGAACGAGGTCGACCTGAACATCGCCTCCTACGCCAGCGCGCTCAGCTTCATGCAGTCGGGCGCGGTGCGGCCGCTCGCGGTGACGACGGCGCAGCGCTTGCCGGAACTGCCGGATGTGCCGACGATCGCCGAGACGCTGCCCGGGCTGACCGCGACGCTCTGGTATGGCCTGGCCGGCCCGGCCGGCATGCCGGTGCCTCTGGTCGCCGAGATGAACGCCACCTTCAACGCCCTGCTGGCGGTGCCGGAGCTGCGGGAGGCGGTGCGCCGGCAGCTCGCCGCCGACCCGGTCGGAGGCCCGCCCGAGCGCTTCGGCGAGCACCTGCAGGCCGAGATCACGCGCTGGACGCCGGTGGTGCGGGCGGTCAGCGCGCGGCCGCAATAGGGCGCCCGGTCAGTCCACGCTGGCCCCCGAGCGCCGGACGATCTCCGACCAGCGCGCGATATCGGCTTCGTGCACTCGCCGGAAGCCGGCCATGGAGGTATCGGCCGGCGGCGTGATGCCCTGGTTCTCGACCAGCCACTTCGAGAATTCCGGTGAGGTGATGATCCGCGCCACCTCGGTATTCATCCGCTCGGCGATTGCCGCCGGCAGGCCGGGGGGGCCGAAGAGGCCGTACCAGGTGCTGCTCTCAAAGCCTGGCAGGCCGCAGGCTTCGGCGACCGTCGGAACGTCGGGAAGTGCTGGGATGCGCCGCGCGACGGTGACACCGAGCGGCTTCACCTGGCCCTGCTGGATCGGGCCGAGCGCCGGCCCGACCTGGTTGAAGAACAGGTCGACATCGCCCTTCAGCAGCGCCTCCATGGCACCTGGCTGGCCGCGATAGGGGATGTGGGTCAGCTCGATCCCCGCGGCGACCGCGAATTGCGCGCCGGCGAGATGCGTCGAGGCGCCGTTGCCGGTGGAAGCGTAGTTCAGCGCGCCAGGCCGCGCCCTGGCCGCCGCGACCACGTCGGCGCAGGCACGGTATTGCGGCTTCTTCTCGGGGTTCACCAGCAGCACGTTCGGCACGTCGCCGAGCAGGGCGATATGCGTCACGTCGCGCAGCGGGTCGAAGGGCAGGCTCTTGTAGAGCGTGGCGTTGATCGCGTGCGTGCCGGCGGTGCCGAGCAGGAAGAGGTAGCCATCCGGCCGCGCCTTGGCGACGTGGTCGCTGGCGATGTTGCCGCCGGCACCCGACCGGTTGTCCACCACGACCGTCTGGCCGAGCGCGCGCGACAGCGGCTCGGCGAGGCGGCGGGCGTAGATGTCGGTACCCGCGCCGTTCGGGAAGCCGCCCATGATCACGATCGGCCGCGCGGTCGGCCAGTCCTGCGCCCGCGCGGCGAACGGCAGCAGCAGCAGCGCGGCGAACAGCCAGCGGAGCATCCCGGTCTCTCCTGTGCTTTTCGGCGCGCAGCATAACCGGCTAGCCTGCCGGGATGAACAGCGACACCATCGCGCGCGGCGGCCGCGCGATCTACGGCGCGCCGCTCGGCATCCTGATGCTCGAGGCGCGCTTCCCGCGCATACCCGGCGACATGGGCAATGCCGGCACCTGGCCCTTCCCGGTGCTCTACCGGGTCGTGCGCGGCGCCTCGCCGGAGCGGGTGGTGCTGCAGGGCGCGCGAGGGCTGCTCGACGACTTCATCGCCGCGGCGCGCGACCTGGTCGATCTTGGGGCCGAGGCGATCACCACCAATTGTGGCTTCCTCGCGCTGTTCCAGGCCGAGCTGGCGGCGGCGGTGCAGGTGCCGGTCGCGACCTCATCCCTCATGCAGGTGCCCTGGGTGCAGGCGACCCTGCCGCTCGGCAGGCGCGTCGGCGTCGTTACCGTGAGCAAGGCCTCGCTGACGCCCGCGCATCTCGCCGGCGCCGGCGTACCGCTGGATACACCGGTGGTGGGGACCGAGGGCGGGCGCGAATTCTTCCGCGTGCTGATCAAGGCCGAGAAGCAGGACATGGATGTGGCGCTTGCCGAGCAGGATATCCTCGACGCCGGCCGCGCCCTGGTCGCGGCCAACCCCGACATCGGCGCCATCGTGCTGGAATGCACGAACATGCCGCCCTATGCCGCGGCGCTGCGCGACGCGGTCGGGCTGCCGGTCTACGACATCTACTCGATGATCAGCTGGTTCCAGGCCGGGCTACGGCCGCGGCGGTTTCAGTAGCCGCGGCGCGGCCCCGCGATCGGCGGCAGGTCGGCACCGGGCTGCGGCAGCATGTCGCCGCGCGGCGGCACCGGCGGCGTCACGTTGAGGAACATGCCGGGCGGCAGCTGGGTCTGCGGCGGGTTCATGTCTGCCGGCACGGTGCCGCAGCTCGGCCGGAAGGCCCCGCAGTCCCAGCGGAAGCCGGAGGGTCGGCCGGTGAGTTGGCCGCCCTGGTCGTAGCGGCAGGCGCAGAGCTTCTCGCCGAAGCAGGCGGTCATGCCCTCCCGCTGGGCGTTGCAGGCGGGCGGGTCCTGCGCCGCGGCGGCGAGCGGGAAAAGCAGGCCCAGAATCAGAAGCGCGCGCATCCCGGCAGGATGCGCGCGTCTTGCTGAATGAAGCGTTGCCCTGCCGAGCAGGTTGATCCCTTCGGGCCCGTTCGGCGCAGGCGCCGCACCCGTTCGACGATCTGCGCGGCGCGTTACTTCAGGTTGACGGCCTGACGCCCGCGCTGGCCGTCCCGCACGTCGAGCGAGACCTTCTCGCCCTGCTGAACGTCCTGCCGGCCCGCGCGCTGCAGCACGGAGGAGTGCAGGAAGACGTCCTGGCCGCCATCCTCCGGCGTCACGAAGCCGAAGCCGCGGACCTGATCGAACCACTTCACAGTGCCGTCGACCGCATAGGTCGGGCCGCCGGCATCGCGATCAGCGAAGTCGCGCCGCGGCGGCGGCCGATCGCCGAACTCGCGCCGCGGGCCGCCGAAGCCGCCACCGCCACCACCGCCGAAGTCGCGGCGCGGCCCGCCAAAGCCGCCGCCACCGCCGCCGAAATCACGCCGCGGGCCGCCAAAGCCGCCGCCACCGCCAAAATCCCGCCGCGGGGGCCGGTCGCCGAAGCCGCCACCGCCGCCGAAGTCGCGCCGCGGCGGCCGGTCACCGAAGCCGCCACCACCGCCGAAGCCCCGCTGCTGCCCGCCGCCCTCGCCGCGCTTCATCGAGATGATGCGCGTCACGAGGCGCCGGCCCTGGCGGTCCGCGCCGATCTCGCAGGTCAGGGTGTCACCCGTATCGGGCGGCTCGATTCCGGCCTCGGTCAGCGCCGAGGCGTGGAAGAAAAGATCCTGGCCGTCCGGGCCAAGAACGAAGCCATAGCCCTTGCGGGCGTTGTACCACTTGACCTCGGCTTCGATGGGCTCGGCCGCGCCTGGGCTGTCAGTGTCGGAAGGCACCTGGTCTAATCCTAACTCGTGACTTGGCCGACAGAGTTTTCCGACGGCCCGTGTGGAAGCATGGCACCCTGCAAGGGGCAATGCGAGAATTAAATCACCTGAAACGGCCTGGACTATAGGGTTGCGGGTCAATCTCCGGTGTCCGTCCGGCCAGGATGGCGGCGACCATTCGGGCGGTCCGTGGCCCAGCCACCAGCCCGACATGGCCATGGCCGAAGGCGTGCACGATATCGTTAGTGGCGCATGCCAGGCCGATACAGGGCAGCCCGTCGGGCATGCTGGGGCGGTGGCCCATCCAGACCTTGATCCGCTCCGCCGGCAGGTCGCGCGGCAGGCCGGGGAAGCTACGCAGCAGGTGGTCGCGCAGGATCTCGGCGCGCTTCCAGTTGGGCGCTGCCTCGATGCCGGCGATCTCGACCTGGCCGGCGCAGCGCAGGCCGCGATCGGTCATGGTGATCGACATCTTGCCGTCCGACGGCATCAGCGGCGTGCGCGGCCCGACGAGTTCCTCGCCCGGGACGGGCGCGATCATGGCGTGGTAGCCGCGCTCGCTCTCGAGTGGGAGGGCGTCGCCGGCGGCCGCCGCCAGCGGCTTCGAATAGGCGCCTGCGCTGATCACCGCGCGGTCGGCCGCGATCTCTCCGCCATTGGTCTCGATCGCCTTGAGCCGCCCGGCCTCGATCCGGAAGCCGCTGGCATGGGCCCGCACGCGCTTCGCGCCCTCGGCTTCGGCGAGCGCGACGAGGGCCGCAACATAGGCGCCGGGGTCGCGGCAATGGCCACCCTCCTCGACCAGCGCGGCGAAGCCGTAGCGGCGATCAAGCGCCGGCTCACGCTGACGCAACTCGTCGGCCGACAGCTCGACCCATTCGATCCCGGTCGCCTTGCGCACGCGCCATGCCATCGCCTCGGCCTCGAACTCGGCGCGGCTGGGATAGATGTACATCAGCCCGCGCCGCTCGATCAGGTGACCGACGCCAGCTTCCGCGGCGAGTGCTGCGTGCAGCGCCGGTGCGTCCTGCAGCATGGCGCGCAGCGCGAAGGCGGTCTTCTGCACCTTCGCCTCGGTCCAGCCGGCGGCCAGATACTGCGCCAGCCAGGGCAGCACGCGCGGCAGGTAGGACCAGCGGATCGCAAGCGGCCCGAGCGGGTCGGCGATGAAGCCCGGCACCTTCTTCCAGGTCCCCGGCACGGCCGGTGGAATCACGCTCATCGGGCTCAGCCAGCAGCCATTGCCATAGCTCGCCGCCTGCTCGCCGCCGGGCGACCCGGGCTCGAGGATGGTCACCTGATGGCCCTCGCGCAGCAGGGCGAGGGCGGTGCAGGCGCCGACGATTCCGGCACCGATGATGACGGTATGGGTCACGGTGTCTGGACGGCTTCGCCGCGTAGCGCGGCCTCGAGGAAGAACAGCCGGTCCTGGCCCCAGAGCCAGAGATCGCCGAGGAAGAAAGTGGGCGAGCCGAAGACGCCGCGGGCCTTCGCGTCCTCGCTGTTCTGTCGCCATTCGGCACGGATCACGGGGCTTTCCTCGGCCTCGACCAGCGCCTGACCCGGCATGCCGAGCGCATCGGCGATGGCGGCGCGCTCATCGGGATCGGCGATATCGCGCTCCTCGACCCAGAGCGCGGTCAGGATCGCCTGCGACAGCACCTGCGCATCGAGCCCCTGCGCCTGCGCCGCCATCACCATCCGCCCGGCGGGGCGCTGTTCGGCCGGCGGGTAGTGCTTCGGCCGCAGGTTCAGCGGCATGTCGAGATGCCGGCGCCAGCGATCGAGTTCCAGCGCGTGGTAGTCCTGGCGCGGCTGCGGCCTGGTACGCAGCGGAATGCCGCCGGTGGCAGGCACCACCTCGGGGAAGTCGAATGGGCGGAGACGTACCTTTGCGCCATGCCGCTCGGCCATCGCACGCAGGCGCGGCGCGGCGAAATACATCCAGGGGCTGGAGAGGGTATAGAAGCACTCGATGATCGGCGCGGACATACGACGAGGATAGGCGGGGGCGGCCGTCACGCAAAGGTCGCACACAGGACGCTTCGGCTGCCTAGACTCCGCCGCCTGTCGCCATCAGGGAGACCGTCATGACCCGCACCCGCATTCCGCGCCGCAGCCTGCTGGCCGCCGCCGCGCTCGCCAGTCCCTTGGCCGCGCCCATGCGCGTCGCAGCCCAGGCCGAGCGGCCGCGCGCGGACTGGGGTGCCGCGACCGGCGACGTGACGGCCGACCGCGCGCTGATCTGGAGCCGCGCCGATCGCAACAGCCGGATGGTCGTGGAATGGGCGACCGACGAGAGCTTCCGCAACGCGACGCGCATGCAGGGGCCGGTCGTGACGGAAGCCACCGACTACACCGCGCGGCTGGACCTGACAGGCCTGCCGGGCGATGCCGAGATCTTCTACCGCGTGTCCTTCGTCGGGCCGGATGCCGGCGGTGCGCTGTCGGCGCCCGTGCCCGGCCGCTTCCGCACCGCGCCCGCCAGCCGGCGCGACGTACGCTTCCTGTGGTCGGGCGACACCGCCGGCCAGGGCTGGGGCATCGACGAGGCGCGCGGCGGGTTCACCACCTACGAGTCGATGCGGAAGACGGGTGCGGATTTCTTCATCCATTGCGGCGACACCATCTACGCCGACGGCCCGATCCAGCCCGAGGTGAGGCTGCCCGACGGCACGCTCTGGCAGAACCTGGTGATCCCCGAGGTCGCCAAGGTTGCCGAGACGCTCGGCGAGTTCCGGGGCCGTCACCGCTACAACCTGATGGACCGCAATGTCCGCGCCTTCCACGCCGAGATCCCGCAGGTCTGGATGTGGGACGACCACGAGGTGACGAACAACTGGTCGGACAGCAAGGTGCTCGACCAGCGCTACACCGAGACGCGGATCCGCGCGCTGTCGAACGTCGCGACCCGCGCCTTCCTGGAATACGCGCCGATCCGCCCGCACGGCGCCGATGAGAGCGAGCGAATCTACCGCAAGCTCGGCTATGGCCCGCATCTCGACGTCTTCTGCCTCGACATGCGCAGCTACCGCGGACCGAACACCACGAACCGGCAGGAGGTGGCGGGGCCGGAGACCGTCTTCCTCGGCCGCGAGCAGGTGCAGTGGCTGCTGCGCGGGCTGCTGGCCAGCCGGGCGACCTGGAAGGTGATCGCCGCCGACATGCCGATCGGGCTGCAGGTGCCGGACGGCAAGGACGCGCAAGGCCGCGACATGTTCGAGGCGGTGGCGAATGGCGACGGCCCGGCGCTCGGCCGCGAACTGGAAATCGCCGGCTTGCTCGCGGCGATCAAGGATGCCGGGCTGCGCAACATCCTCTGGGTCACGGCCGACGTTCACTATACCGCGGCGCATCGCTACGACCCGGCACGTGCGCAGTTCCGCGATTTCGCGCCATTCTGGGAGTTCGTCAGCGGGCCGCTCGCCGCCGGCGGCTTCGGGCCGAACCCGCTCGACAACACCTTCGGGCCGGAGGTGGTCTGGCAAAAGGCGCCGCCCGCCGGGCGTGTGAACGTCTCGCCGGCCGAGGGCGGGCAGTATTTCGGCGAGGTCGCGATCGAGGGCCGCAGCGGCGCGCTGACAGTATTCCTGAGGGACGGCGCCGGCGCCGCGCTCTGGCAGCGAAGCTTCGAGCCCGAACGGGGGTGACGGCGTCCTGCACCTTCGGAGCAAGCCCGGGCATCGCATGTGGTGACGCAGTCCGCGCAGGAAGTCGTCACGTCATCCTGCTTGTTTGATCTTGGCTCGGATGGAGCCTGGGCCGGTATCGGCCTGCAGGAGCGTCAACATCCGGCGCAGCAGCGCCCACTTCGAGCCTCCGGACCCGGCCATCTCGGCGTACCTGTCGGCGCCCGCCTGTGTCGCCGGAGAGGCGACTAAGGACATCTCCGACGGGTCATGCCGGACATTGGCCGCACGCGGATCCGGCACTGCAGCCAACATCAGACCAAGAGCCCTTACCAAACCCTCCGGCCCGTGCCTTCAGGTCAGCAGCAGATCCATGGATCACGACACCGCCAGCAGAAATCACCCAGGCCCTACGCGATTCCCCCCGGGTTGCGGAGCGAGGGTGTCATGGCTCAGCCGAGGCCGAGCAGCTCCACGTCGAACACGAGCGTGGCATTCGGCGGGATGACGCCGCCGGCGCCGCGCGCGCCGTAGCCAAGCTCGGGCGGGATGGTCAGGCGGCGCTGGCCGCCGATCTTCATGCCGGCGACGCCCTGGTCCCAGCCCTTGATCACATGGCCGGCGCCGAGCTCGAACTGGAAGGGGTCGCCGCGGTCGCGCGAGCTGTCGAACTTGCGGCCCTTGGTCTCGGGCGCGCGGCGATGATCCGCCGGTTTGGGTCGAGCGGGATGGCGCGCCGGGCCGGCTTGGCGAAACAGGCCAAGCATGGCATGTCGCGGCCGCCATCCGTTTTCCTTGCGATAGAGCATGTTCGAAGCACCGCCTCTCCGCCGGCACCAAGCTGCGTTCCTTCTGATCGCTACCGCATCCGGCTCGGTCGCCGCGGCGGCCGAGGATGACCTGGCCACGCTGCGCGACTTGATCCGGCAGCAACAGGCCGTCATCGCAGCGCAACAGCAGACGCTGAAGGTGCAGCAGCGGCAATTGCTGGACCTGTCCCGCCGGGTCGACGCCATGCAGGCCGAGCGGGCGACGCGCGCGCCCATCGCCGCCGCGGCTGCCCCGGCGACACCTGCCCCGCAGCCTTCAGCGCTCGGCGGGATGAGGCAATCCGGCCTGCGGCCCGCGGCACCGCGGGTCGCACGATCCGGCGCCGCCGAGGCCAGCCCGCCCGCAAGCGCCGAGGCGAGGCCGGTCCCGGCCGTCGGCGAAGCCGCCGCCCCGACCGCCCAGCCACCGGCCGCTTCGCGCGGGCCCATCCCCGGCGCTGGCCTGCTGGACAGGGTCGCAAGCCTGCCGCGCGCGCCCGTCACCTCGGACGCACAGGTGCGGGGCATGCCGGCCAACCCGGCCGCGGCAGGCGGCGTCAGGCTTGTCGATGCCGAGAATTTCAGCGTCACCCTCGGCGGCACCTTCAAGACAGTGATGCTGTCATCGGTGCCGCGCTATCTCGGCGTCGGCACCGCCTTCCTGCTGGTCGGGCGCGATACTGCGGGCCGGGAGAGCCAGCTCGACCTGACCGCACGCTACAGTAACCTGTCGCTGGCGATCAGCGGGCCGCAGCTGGGAGAGTGGAAGACCGGCGCCTATTTCCTCGCAGCGTTCCTGCAGGAGCCGTCGATTTCCGGCCCCTATGGCTTCACCCCTGGCCTTGCCTACGCCTATGCCAGCAACGGCGCCTGGACCTTCTCGGCCGGCCGGATGTCGGATACCTTCAGCCCACGGGCGCCGAACATGGTCGACGCCTATGGCATCCTTGGGGCCTCCGGCAATCCAGGAAACTCCCTGCGCACGGGGGTGAAGGCCAGCCGGGTGCAGCCATTCGGGGATGTGACCGTGACGAGCGAGTTCGCGCTGACCGAGCCGGTCACCCGCTCGCTCGACCAGAGTGTGCTGATCGAGAACAACGGCAAGCCGAACATGGAAGGCCGGCTGCTTCTGGCGAAGGCGCCGCCATCCCCTGAGACCTGGATGCCGCGTGCCGGCTTCGAGATCGGCGCCTCCGGCGTCTATGGCCAGATCCGCAACCGCGTGGCCAACCCCAGCATCCCGCCGCCGATCACCACGATCAATGCCGGCTCGATCGATGTCGGCGTGCGGATCGGCGAGCGGTTCGGCATCCAGGGCGAGGTCTATGCCGGCCAGGCGGTGGGCAATTACCTCGGCACGATCCTGCAGACCAGCAATCCGATCACCTATCAGGGCCTGAAGAGCTGGGGCGGCTGGGGTGAGGCCGGCTACTACTGGACCAGAACCCTGCGCAGCTTCGCCGGTTACGGCCAGGACCTGGTCCGGCGCGACGAACTCGCACAGGGCCAGATCCGCTATAACTCGACCACCTTCGCGAATCTGATGTGGTCGCCCGCCAACTTCTGGGATCTCGGCCTTGAGTTCACCTGGCGCCGGACGAGCGGCATCGGTTACCTCACCAATCGCGGCCCTGCGTTGATGGCGACCAGCGCGTTCAGGTTCTGAGGGATGGCTGCCTGCGCTTGCCGCCCCCGGCACTGGCGGCTAAGACGTGCTCCGGTTGCGCCACGCGGCGAAGACGAGAGTCGCGTCGGCCTGCAGCATTGCCGGCCGGAGAACTGGCTCGATGTGTCTTGCCTGTATCTTTGCCCCCGTCGAGCATGACCGAGAGCCGCGCCGCCGCAGCCTGATGCAGGGGGCCGGCGCCTTCGCTCTCAGCGGGCGCGCCGCGGCGACCAGCGGCGCGCTGCTCGCCGAGGCGGTCTTCGCCCCCGAGGCGCGCGCCGCGGATCCGAAGAGCGATCACCTGATCTTCGTCGGCGGCGACATCCTGACCATGGCCGGGCCGGAGCCCGCCTATGTGGAGGCGCTCGTCGTCGAGGCCGGGCGCATTGCCTTCCTCGGCGGCCGAGCGGAGGCCATGCGGCGGAAGCGGGCAAAGACGCAGGTGATCGATCTGGCCGGGCGGACGCTGCTGCCAGGCTTCATCGATGCCCACGGCCACATGATTTACTACGGCAAGAACCTCGCTGATGCCTCGCTGAAAGGGGTGACGGATATCCCGGAGCTGGTACGGCGGATGCGGGCGCATGCTGCGCAGACGCCCGGTGAGGGCTGGCTCGTCGGGATGGGCTACGAGCCCCTGAAGATGGCGGAGAAGCGCCACCCGACCGCCGCGGAGTTGGACGCGGTCTCGAAGGACCGGCCGGTGCTGGTGGTCCATGCCTCGGGCCATGGCGGGTCGATGAACCACGCGCTGATGCAGGTGCTCGGGATCGACACGAAGACGGCGGATCCGAAGGGTGGCGAGTATGTGCGGGTGCCGGGCAGCCGGGACCCGCTCGGCCCCATGGAGGAGGTGGCGCTGATCGATGTCCGCAATCGCCGCCCGCCCTTCCGGGGCGCCGCGGCGGATCGCGTCATCACCGCCGCCGCAGCGGCATGGGCACGCAATGGGCAGACCACGGCAATGGAGTGCGGCCTCGGGCTCGGCGCCGACGATGTCGACCTTGTGCAGCATGCCATCAACCGCAACCTGCTGCCGATCGACCTGGTCGTGTTCGCCAAGGACGACAAGATCGACGAGGTGACGAAGGAAGCCTACGGCGTCGGCCAAGCCTACAGTGCCGAAGCCGGCGGCACGGCGCGAAAGCTGCGCGCCCTGCGCCCGGACATGGATAAGCGTTACATCAACCGGGTGCGACTGGGCGGCGCGAAATTCTGGTTGGACGGCAATCCGGTCGTAGCCTGGATGTCCGCTCCCTATGCCGCGCCGCCACCGGGCCGGGACAAGGATTTCCGGGGCTATTCACAGATCCCCGACGCGGCGCTGTTCAAGGCCTTCGACGATCACTGGCAGACGCTATTCCAGATCAATATGCACATTATGGGGGATGCCGCGGTGGAACAGGCGCTGCGGGCCATCGAGGCGGCGGTGGCGCGGCACGGCATGCACGACCACCGCCCGGTCTTCGTGCATTGCGGGTATGTCCGGCCCGACCAGATCGCCCGCATGAAGAAGGTGGGGGCGATTCCCAGCTTCCTGAGCATTTCCATGTTCAACCAGGGCGATGAAGTGGCGCCCTTGTTCGGACGAGAGCGGCTGGCGACGACCAACGCGACCGGCAGCATGCAACGCGCCGGGATTCCCTTCACCCTCTCGCACGACGCGCCGATCACCCCGCCGCAGATCCTGCCGCTGGTCTGGGCGGCCACCCAGCGCACCACGGCCAGCGGCCAGGTGCTGGCCCCCGAACAGCGGATCGACGCCTATACCGCGCTCCGCGCGGTCACCGCCGATGCGGCGTTTCAGATCCGCGAGGAGAAGACGAAAGGCACGCTCGAGGTCGGCAAGCTCGCCGACCTCGTCATCCTCGACCGCAACCCAGTGAAGATTCCCGCCGCGCAGATCCGCGACATCGCAGTGGTGCAGACGATCAAGGAAGGGCGTGCGGTGTTTACGGCCTAGACGCGCGACGACTTGAAGTGAAATCGTCGAAAAGTTCCAATCGCGCGGCCAAGCGAAGACTCGAGTGGGATCGGGGAGCGAAGCCGTATTCCTGCCGCTCCGGCGGCACGCCTCAGCCGAGGCCGAGCAGCTCCACGTCGAACACGAGCGTCGCATTCGGCGGGATGACGCCGCCGGCGCCGCGCGCGCCATAGCCGAGCTCGGGCGGGATGGTCAGCCGGCGCTGGCCGCCGATCTTCATGCCGGCGACGCCCTGGTCCCAGCCCTTGATCACGTGGCCGGCGCCGAGCTCGAACTGGAAGGGGTTGCCGCGGTCGCGCGAGCTGTCGAATTTGCGGCCCTTGGTCTCGGGCGCCGAGGGGTCGTGTAGCCAGCCGGTGTAGTGGACGGTGACGAGCTGGCCGGGCGTGGCGGCGGCGCCGGCGCCTTCGTTGAGTTCCGTGATCATCCTGCTCTCCTCATTCTACTCATCATGCGGTCGGCCAAGCCGACCGAGGCCGCGAATGCGGCCCGCGCGGAGTCGCGCGAAGGCAAGCGCGTGGGTTCGAGTACTGCCCGAACGGCGCCCGGCGTCTGAGGGCATTACACATCGAGCACGAGGTTGCCCATTGTCTTGCCGGCTTCGACGGCGTCATGCGCCGCGGCGCAATCGGCAAGTGGCACGCGGGCGGCGATGGCGTGCCTGACCAGGCCGGCCGCAAGCCAGCCGTTCAGTGTGCCGACCGCGGTCGCGCGCTGCGCGGCGTTCAGCTCGTAGACGATGAAGAAGCGCACCGCGATGCCGCGCACGATCGAGGGGCCGAACTGGAAGGTCGCCCCCGGCGTGTTCGAGCCATAGGCGACGCAGATGCCGCCCGGCACCAGGATCTGCGGCAGCAGCGCCGCGGTCGAGCCGATGTCGAGGTCGACCACGCGGTCGACGCCACGGCCCTCGGTCAGCGCCAGCACGCGCGCGGCGACGTCCTCGCGCCTGTAGTCGATGGTGAGGTCGGCGCCGGCATTCAGCGCATGCGCGGCCTTGGCCTCGGAACTCACGGTGGTGAGGATGTGCGCGGCTCCCAGCAGCCGGGCGAACTGGATGGCGTAGTGCCCGACGCCGCCGGCGCCGCCGGTCACGAGCACGGTCTGGCCGGCGATGCCGCCATCGGTCAGCAGCGCGTGCAGCGCGGTGAGTGCCGGGATGCCGAGGCAGGCGCCGGCCTCGAAGGAGGTGTTATCGGGCAGCGGCACCGCCTGGATCGCCGGCAGCGCGATGTATTCGGCCGCCGTGCCGAAGGGGCGCTTCCACTGGCCGTTCCAGATCCAGGCGCGCTGGCCGATGCGGGCTGTGTCGACCCCCTCGCCCACCGCCTCGATCACGCCGGCGCCGTCGCTATCCGGGATGACGCGGGGAAAGGGCATGCCGCGGCTGCCGCGGCGGGATTTCCAATCGGAAGGGTTCACGCCGGAGGTCGCCAGCCGGACCAGCACCTCGCCCGGGCCGGGCGTGGGGGTGGGCATCTCGCCGAACGTCAACACGTCGCTGTCGCCGTTGCGCTCGTACCAGACTGCCTTCATGGCACCTCTCCCGGATCGTTCGCCGCAGGGTAGCGCGCCGGCGCGACTTTGCCACGGGTGGCCGGCCGGCCCTCGCCGACCCGCCCAGGCGCCACCTCTACCGTGGGGATGTCGCGCGGCGGGGCGCGGGAGCGGCGATCTCCGGCTTCAGCCGCGGCGCGCCAGGCCGATCGCGAAGTCGGGCGATGGCTGGCAGTGGTGGATGCCGCGGTGGCGCGGACCATCGGCGAGCACGCGCCAGTCGAAGCCGGCGGCCAGGGTCTCCAGCACCAGCGCCGAGAGGCGGATGGCGAATTGCGCGCCGACACCGAACGGTCGGTAGGCCGCCTCGGGATGCGCGGGCGGCAGAAACCGCGCGGGGCGGAAGCTTTCGGCCGCCTCGAAGAGCGCCGGATCGCGATGGGATTCGCGCAGCAGCAGCCGAAGCCGGGCACCGGCCGGGAAGCGATGGCCCTCGAAAGTGAAGCTGCGGGTCACGACGCGCATCAGGGCCTCGGCCTGATCGAGCCGCAGGGTCTCCTGCACGCAGGCCTCCGAGAGAGCGCGCAGGGCTGCGGCCTGGCCCGGGCCGGCCGCGGCGAGACGGCTTAGTTCGGCGACCGTCCCGGGATCCTCGCCGAGATACTTCAGCGCCCAGGCCAGCAGGCAGCGCACCTCGGTCCGGCCCAACTCCAGCATCATGACGAGGTTGCCCAGCAGCGTGGCATCGGTCGGGTCGCCGCCTGCCGCGATCAGCCGGGGCAGCACGGCGTCGCCCGCCTCCGGCACCTCGCCCCGCGCGAGCGCGGCCGCCAGCGGGTCGAGCACGGCGCGCACGGCGGCGAAGCCGGCCTGCTGCTGCCGGCCGCCATGCA
>Ga0114976_10001240_pt1 | contig 15886 bp, 10 predicted proteins | sample S_130805_EF_Meta_FD_87319 | JGI IMG/M metagenome (GOLD analysis project Ga0114976, IMG submission 87319) | Freshwater microbial communities from Lake Simoncouche, Canada to study carbon cycling - S_130805_EF_MetaG | ecosystem: Environmental > Aquatic > Freshwater > Lake | place: Lake...
ATCAATACTCACTTCCCCAGTTTTTAAGTTATATTTTTCTGCCTGGTTATAGATTTCGTCTTGACTATAAACTTGACTATCGCCCCAGGTAAGTATTTCGAAACGATCATTTTCGAAAACTGGTCCATAATTCAGGTTATAAATATTTAATCTATAGTCATTGAAGGAAGTAAATTCCATTATTGGGACTCCATTTTTGAAATATATTTTGCCACTGTCTTGAGTATCTCGACAACACAATCCAATGTCACTACTAGAGTATCCGCTGATTACAAAATCAACTTGATTTTCTTTTAACTCAATATTTTCGTATCCAAAGAAATCATAGATAGTTGTGAGTTTGGTAGTTGTATAAATTATGTTGTCTTTATTCTTCACGACAAATATATTTATGACTCCACTACTTCCTGCGCTAGGAATACAGTAGTAAGAAATTAAGGCGGACTTAAATTCTGTTAATTTTGTGGTATCAATGAAATTAGAGATTGATCCATATGGATCATAACTACTAGGTTCGTCTTTACAAATAAATGACATAAATTTAAGAACTTCGTATTCATCCCAACTGGCATAATCAAGTTTGGAATAAGTTTCAGGATCATCTTTTTTTGCCATGTAAACTTGTTCTTTTTCTGGCAGTGTATAAAATTTATCCCAACTAGATAATTCTTCTTCTGAATCGATTGCAGGTTCAACGGTAGTTTCAACAGCTGTGGTGGAGCTAGTGGTTGATCCACAAGAAGTTGTCACTAAAGACATCAAAGAGACAGTGAAAATAACTATTAGTGTCTTAAGACTTAACTTGAGCATTATTTGATCCCCCATAGCTTGTTGTCACTTAATTCCATGAGGTCTTGATATTCAGACATTTTTAATTCTCTCTTTTTCTATTTCTTCATTTACTCTTAGGCCTATTGCTTAAAATTTCTTTTACTCAACACTTACTTCTTTAGTTTCAATCATGTAAACATCGTTTCCGCAGCAACCATCACTGCTAACAAAGAATTCTCTGTTTGGTACATATAAATTTCTGGAATCTTTTCTAGTGACCTCAAACCCGTAATAAGGTGGATCAACATCAAATCCAGCATCTGTCCATGCTGTGCTGTCACAGGAAGCGTCTGGATCAACCTTGTTTTGCCAAACTTCATTGGCACTCAGTTCAATACTTTTGCCATCATATTGAACATCATTTCTACTACTAAAGGTATTAATACTCATTTGATCAACAGTTGCGCAATATCCAAGCCTATATTCAGTCTTGCCGCATTCAACTTCTTTACCAAAATCTTCTTTAGCTTCTTCTCCATTGTTTACGTACTGGTAGTACAAACAAGATTCAACCTTTACTTGCTGTTGCTTTTCTGCTGGAGCCGTTTCCGTTACGATGTTTTCTACTTTGGCTGGACAAGAAATATTTGCAGCAGGTACTTTCCCGTTTAAAATAAAGTCATCTACTATGTTTGTCAGGCAATCAGTTGTGCCAAATGCAACACCATGTCCATTACCTTCGTAAGTTATTAGTGGTGATTTCATAAAATCTGCCATTCGAATTGCGCCTGAATAAGGTGTAGCGTTGTCGCCCTTTGAAGCAACAATCAATATTTGCTTTCCACTTTCGTTTTGTGGACTTGGAATGGATTTAGGTGGATCTGGAATTGTTTCATCATCAAATGCTCTCCAGCTCCATTCGCAACCTTGTTTCTCTGGCAGATAATCAAAATCGATAGGGCCAGTTTTAATCAAATATGTCAAAGGAGCAATTGCTTTAAACTTTTGTTCTAAATCATCAAGTTCGGCTTGAGTATAAAAATCTCTAGAGTCTTCGTCTAAGCAATTTACAATCATTAATATTTCATCAGAATTTGTCCTGCTCATGTCTTCTAAGTTATAGCCGTGTAATGAAAGTCCGTAAAATTCAAATTTTGAATACTCTCCATTTTCCAACTGCAACATTGCAGCTTTGAATTCTTCGTAAATATCATCTGTTGGGTAATAGGTCATTTGGAAAATACCTTCAAACAATAGATATCCGCTTGCATAGGTACCTGGATTGTAATCAGGATGATTTTTCACACCGTAGACTCCAACTAGATCATCATTGTCAGCTTTCAATATTGCTTTGTTAATTTTTAGTGCCACTTCTTCAGCCGTTTGTCCTGGACAACTTGCGTCTTGTGCGCACTTGTCGAGTAAACGCTTGAGCGATTCCTCTTGGGCTTTTGCGTCACTTTCATTTCTTTCTTCGTCTGATAAGTCATTTTGGGTGGGGCTATCCATCAAAATTTTTCCTACATTTTCTGGAAAAATTCTTATGTATTCGGCAGCAATAGTTGTGCCGTATGAACTTCCAGCAAAATTAAGGTCACTATCTCCACTTACTACTTCTCTTAATATGTCAAGATCTCTCACCGTATTTTCAGTATTTATCAAGTACCATAGAGGATTTTTCTGAACACAATCATCGTAATATTTTTTCATTTCTACATCAGCAAGTTCCACTTCTTCAGCTGTATCAATGAAGTAGTCGGTTGAATAATAACTTTGTAAATCTAACGTGTCATCACATCTAACTTCTGAAGATCCTTTGACTCCTCTGGGATCAAAACCAATTACATTTAAGGTGTCTCGAATTGACTTACTTGCTTGCATGTATTGCAGATATTCAACACCTGATCCACCGGGACCTCCCGGATTAATAAACAGATTTTCTGGATTTTCTATATCTATGTTAGCTGGATCTTTCATAAGTTGAATTACAAATTCGTCATTGCCGATCTCTAAATCTTGATAATTAGCTGGAACTTTAACTTGTGCACACAAAACTTTTTCGGCATCAAAATTTGGATCATAAAAATCCTTATCCAGTAATAGAGCACTCGCACATTTTGTCCAGTCAATATCTTGATCCATGTATCTAGCAAGTAGTTTTGAATTTACTGAACCAGAATCTGAAGCATTAATTGTGCCACAAGCAGAAATAAGTATTGCTCCCGCAAATGCAAGGGATGCACATAGAAACTTTCTCTTCATTTGATCAATCTATCCGCCGGGTAAGACATTCTTAATTGAGAAAAGCGACATTGAATTGTTCTGCGTTGTGCTTTGTCACTTAATTCCATGAGGTCTTGATATTCAGACATTTTTAAACACTCTCTTTTCTCTATATATATAGACAATAAAGAGAAGCACTGACAAAGAGGAGGAAGGTTTGTTTACTCAGTAGTTCTTCTTAGGGGGAATGCTGACTCTAGTCCTGTTTGAGGACAAATACCAGAAGGAAGAAAAAAGGGTGAGTTGTCCGAATTTAGCAAAATCATCGATCCAGACTTGTGTCGCCATTGGCGACATTATGAACTCGTTTGAAAATTATTATCTTATTAAATTTGGCTTAGTAGGTGCGCAATAGAATGAATTTCATGAAGGATTTTTCTTGACCGACAAATTAAATTTAAATCAATTATTGGAGGAATGCTCCAGACTTTGGAAAAATAAGTCCTGGCCAGAACTCGAATTAGTATCAATGCAGGCAATCAGGATCGTAATTAATTCCGATAAAACAGAATTCACTTTAAAAAGATTAGCAAAAATATATTTGTCTTCACTAATCGGAGATATTAATAAATTTCAAGATTATGCAAAAATAAATAATTTCGACACTCCGGAAAACTTTAAACTTTTTAAAAGCTGGGTCATGCGTCACAAAAGTATATCTAGTGCTTTAAGTGAATATTTGCTTGCATTTGACGAAATCTTTTTGCTTGCAAAGAATTTTAATGCAAAAAATAGGAATTTAATTGCTAAAAATTTAAGAACTATAGCAAGACCAGATCTTGCTATAGAATTACTAAATGAAAATTTGAAGATCTCAAAAATTAATTACTACTCTCGGACACTGCGAGGAGCTTCTTTTGCGGATTTGGGTCTATTTGATAAATCAATTGAAGATTGTAAAATTTCATTGAAATTTAATTTAGAAGATAGTAAACAAATACCTATGAATGTTCTGTCTAGAGCATTTCGAGGAAGATTCTTGTCAACGGGAGATCTTTCAGATCTTGAAGAATCTATTTCCTTCGCCGAACAAAGTTACCGTATGAAACCCTCTATTTTTTCAGCAAACTCACTTATGGCGTCTACTGTATTAACCCGAAATGAAAAACGTATCAAAGACGTAGAACAAATACTATCTAGACACAAAGATTTTAAAAAAGTTCCTGAGAAAGTTGCGATAAACAATGCACTTGACATAATTGAAAATAACATAGATAGAGAGTTTGAATAATCCAACTAGAAAATCTTTTGGAGTTAGGGAAATAAATCGATTATGTACCCCTGGGGTACAAATAACACTTTCTAATAGAAAGTGGAAGTAATTTTCCTCATTTCAAAAGGTTGCTCTTCTCAACCTGATTATCAATTTTGCTCTAAAGATTTTATTGAGGTTAATTTTGCAGCATCTATCAATTTAGACATATATGAAACTAGGTCAGAATCTGAATCTGGGTTTTTCGCAATTGTGGTCGAAGCTTTTGAACGACTAAAACAAATATATCCATAGTTAATAAGCGGGCCTTTTTCCCCTTTTGTTATATCCTTACACCAAGACTCAAGGTGATTTACATCAAAAACTACCACGTGTGACGCGCTTAAACCTCGAACATTTTGATGACTGACAATTCTTACCGAACCTGAAACTGGAACATTTCTTCTATCATCTCGTGGGATTAGATCTTGAAAATCTATTCTTATTTCTGACGCTAATTCTTGTAAGCATTCCAATACAATTTTATAGGAGGAGTATTCCTCTTTTTCTTCTTTGTTTGAGGGACTGGAAACAACAAGTAGTAAATCTGATCCCTTATTTGCTAATTTTGAGCTTTCAATTTGTTCAATTAACAGAGATTTAATAGAAAGTTTATATCCTTTGTTCTGCTCTAAGGTTATAACACTGAAGTCATTATTTGATGTTGGTAAATTCAATTCGAATTCAAGTTGATTCACTGTGTTTATATCTTTTAAAAATCTTTCGGCAAACCAGACAATTGCTTTGTCTGAGTCTGGAAAATTCTCCCAAAAACTTTGTCCTAACAAAAATGCTCTTGTAGAGTTTCTAAAGGACCTTTTTAATAGTTTTCGCTCAGCTTTTTTGAAAAAATTTTGTAACCATTGAGAGGGATGCTCCTTCTTGTCTTTAAACCCAAAAATTTCTTGGCCCTTGCCGTAAGAAATAAACCATGAAGCACTTGGTCTTGCAACCATTTCAATCATTTCAAATATTTCAGAATCCAAATCTTGCGCTTCGTCAATTAAGATTGTGTCATAGTATATTTTTTCATTCTCGGTTTTATTGCTTATGAAGTCAATAAATCGTTCCTTAATTTCGGATTTGGGTGGTAAACCTGGAAGTGGTCCAACGTACTCTTTGTAGAACCGCCATTCATCAAAAACGTCTATAAATCCATAAACTGGTTTATTGGTTTTCAAAATTTGATATTCGTATTTTTGATCGGCTGCAAGAACTTTGCTAAAACAAATATGTAAAACAGCACCTCCCGCAGCTGAGTGCATCAAACCAATTTCTCGAAGTACAGTTGTTTTGCCTGTACCTGGTGCACCTTCTAGAAGTACAAAATGTTGCCTACCGGCTACATAATTTTCTGCTAAATTTTTAGAAGTTTTTGATATTTTTGATAGTTCTTGCTTTTGTTCACTTATATATTTTTTGTCTAACTTCGAACCCTCGATTGCAATTCTAAATTCACTTACTCCCTCATGTAATTTACGAGTATGTGGTGGTGCAACAGTTCCCAGTAAAGGATATTCCCAAAGACTCTTCAGTGCTCGCATTAAACTTTCGTTTGATACTAAATCATCAGCAAAAAGCATAGCCTGGGCTTGAATTTTAATTTGCGGATTTGAAAATTTCTTATTCCACTGATCTCGGCTTATTTTGTTCCAAATAATTGTAGTCTGAATAAACGGTGGCTTTACAATTCGATTAGCTTTTAAGTGATATTCGTTCAAATAATTTCTTAGTTTTATCTGACCTACTCTGGCTTGTTTTACTGGGTGTTGACTTTTGTCAGATTTACCTTTGACAATGAGATTTTCTAGGTCATATTGTTCTATGGATTCAATCTCTAAAGATTTAACTTCTGCCGTATAAAGCCCTCTATTAGGTTCAAAAATTATCAAATCAATATCAGGTACTCCAGGCAAGTAATTTAGATTAAACCAGATTTCAAGTAAGTCGTTGTTTATCTCTTTCATGGTTTGACCAAGTAAAAATTCCCCGTAATGGTCTGGAACGTTTTCAGGTAATGGAGAATGAAAAATCGGCACTAGTTTGCCAAAATAGTTTTTAATTCTTCGATACTTATCGGAGGCTCAGATCGGTGAACAATAACGTGGCAATTTGGACAAAGAGGAATTAGATCTTTTGTAGGATTAAGTATTTTTGTTTCTGTCATTTTTGATACGGGGACAAGGTGATGTACGTGTATAACCTCTTTGCCGAGAGGACCATACTTTGCCTCCATCAAGATTCCGCAACCTTGACATTCGAATCCAAAGTAAGCCAGACAAAGTGATCTATTCAATTTACTTCGTTCATATTTGTTGCTCATAATTCTCGAAAGAGCACCTTCTTCCTCCCAATTCTCATCAATTATTAAAACCATTTCCTCGTTTTCACGGGTTGGATCTTCTGTAAACAAAGGCAATATTGAACAAAAGGCTACGAGTAAAAGTTCTTTAAAAGCTTTGAACTTGTTTTCTTCCGCGGGGTAGCGAACTTGTAATTTAAAGATCAATTCGTTCCAAGGACCAGGATTTTCAAATTCTTCAATATCTTCACCATTTACTTTGAAATCGAATTTTACAGGAAATCTATAAGACGCGTTTCTGACAGATATGACATCTGTTTTTCTACTTAAGAATGTGCTTTGGAATAGGCGTAATAGATCGCCTGCGAAGTGGTCTAATTCTAAGATTATTTCCCAAGACAATAGTCCTTCAGATATTTTAAGTCTTAAACCTGATGGTTTATCTAAAGCTGTGACTCTTAAAGAAAAATCGTACTGAGGATCGTTTTTTATTTTTTCTAAAGATATTGAAAGGCCCAAAGAATTTGCCACATCATTTAGTACTGCTTCAAATTCTTTATGAAGCATCTTCATCTGTTAAATCGTCCTCTTCAATATTTGCATCCTTGATGTCTTCAGCAATTCGCCTCAAGATACTTGAAACAAAAAGACGCATATCGACGAATTGGTCTTTCAAACGATCAACACTATTAATTTCCGCCCTTGCGAAAGCCCAAAAAATAGCGTCAAAACCAATTCTTGCGATTTTATTATCAATTAGATTGAAATAAAACTTTTGATAAAAATCATGACTCCTATTAAGTCTTATTGTTATTTCAGTGCCATTAAATAGAGGCTCATACAACATATTGTCATCTAAGCTATCGACGGCTTCAACCATAATCGACGGGCTAATTGAAGGGGACTCCTTTAGCCTTAAAACATTTTTACCGTATGTATTTGAAACTTCTACGTTATTGCGATCAATTCGATTAGTCGGTGGCATTGGTATTTCGGACCCATGCTTATCAATTATTTTTCCACTATCTCCATGAAGATTTGTGTTTTTTGTCTTTTCTAAATTTTTCTTACGTTTAAGAACCTGGGACCTACTTCTTGCTTCTTTTAGATAATGATTGACCAGGTCTTCAATTTCAATAAACATGTCTGGAGGTAATTGAATACCAGATTTTTTAACGTCTGTTTTAATGTCAAGATCCAATCTTGGATCTAAATCAAGGATAACTCTGAGAGAGTTAAAATCATTATGGCTAGTTGGGCGAACATTTAGCCAGCTCGGTGGCTGAAGTAAACGATCTTCTCTGAAAGCATAAATTCCTTGATACTTTAATGTAATTCTTGCTCTTTCGTGGGCGCCTTGTGAATTTTCGTTTTTTTCATCTGCATTCAAAATAAAAGCTCTTGCGAAATAAGGTACTTTATCTTTTTTGCCGTCTCTGTTTACTTCGTGTTCAAATTCCTCGCCATCGTGCTTCCATCCTGGAGCAATGAAATCTGGATCAACAGGATTCCATCCTTCCACTTCTACCCCGTTAAATTTAATAACTATTTTTTTAGAATTTTTTGCAGTGCCTTCAATGAATCGATGAAATGTTAATCCTAAATGGTCTTTAATTACAACTTCGATTCTATTTTGACTGCTGTCATTATTGGTTTTTCTCTTAATGTTGTCTGCTTCTTTTAAATCAGCTTTCTCCCACACAATCACTGTGCCAGATTTATTGCCCGCAACAGAATTTAGGACTTCTATGTAAACATTCTTGGGAGTTGTTAATTGCATTTGCCATGGTCTTTCTCCTTGGCTGTCTATATCCCAAGTCGCTGAAGATTCTGTTCCTTTTTCATCTCTTGAGACGACCGTAAATCTTCTTGAGAAAGCAGAGGAAGCTAATTTCATTCCTAGCCCATAAACTGATAATTTAGTTTTTCCCAAAGTCGAGCTTGATCCATATTTCATGGCTTGAATTAAAGTCTCTTCACTCATTCCGCAACCGTTATCAGCTATGTAAACAACTGAACCATCCATGCGAGACGTGGTGGTGATTTCAATTTTCGTAGCATCAGCAGAGATCGAATTATCAATTAAATCGGCTAAGGCTGATTGAGGCGTATACCCAATTTGACGAAAACCTTCCATTGATCTGACTGGATCTGGAATGCTTTCAATCCAACGGTCTTCCGCCATAATTCACTTCCCTTTTCTTTCGACTGAGTTCTCACAATAGTGCAAATGGCTGACAATTAAAAGATCGGAGAAATTGCTAATGCCCGATTTACGTCTTTATCTTCTTTTTCAATTTCAGAGGGTTTCAATGCAGATTGTGCGATATCTGACTTGAGTTTTAATCTGTCATAAATAACTTCTTCAACTGTCCCTAAATAAAACATCCGATGAACAAATACTGTCTTTTTTTGACCAGTTCTCCAAGCTCTAGCTGTTGCTTGTTGTTCTTTTGCTGGATTCCATTCCAGATTGTAATGAATTACATGATTTGCTGCTGGGATGTTTAACCCTTGACCACCCGCTTGAGGATTTATGACCAAAACTCCAAATCTATTTAGATTTTGAAACTCTTGAACTATTTGATCGCGCTTATCGGAATTAGATCTACCGTCTATGGGTTCAACAAAAACATCTCCATATCTACCTTTTATTTCGTGTAGCAATACATTTATTGAATCTTTGTAGGAAGTAAAAATAATCACTTGATCAGATTTCATCGAATAAATCTCGTCAAGGATTTCAATCAACCGCTCTAATTTAGGGTTATTCGAAGTATTAAATTCTCTGTCGACAATTGGCGGGTAACAACAAAATTGTCGAAGTTTTGCTACTCTTGCAATTCCAACCATTTGCGAAGTTGCAGATATTAATCCCTTTCTTACCGATTCATAGGCGAGTGCAAATTCCTGATTAACTTCAAGAGGTTGTTCTATTTCAATAAGAGGGGGGAGTTGATTTTCTAGATCTTTAACTTTTCTCCGTAAAATTAATGGGGAAACCGCCTTACCGATCCACTCGGCATCAGATGGATTGTTATCAATTAATCTATTAAATCGATTGAAATCACCCATTAATCCAGGTTTAACGATATCTATTAATGACCATAGGTCAGTCAAACTATTTTCGATAGGTGTTCCAGTACATAAGACTTTAAAATCAGATTCGAGCTCCATCACTGCTATTCGCACTTTAGAATTTCGATTCTTAACTGTATGAGCTTCGTCGCAAACAATTAGGCTCCAACTAAATTTCTTGAAGATATATGTATCTCTCCGCAAAATATCGTAAGTCGTTAGTACTATTTGGAATTCACTAAATTTTGTTAAATCTGTAACTCTATCTGCTCCTGCGTGAATATATGGAATTATCGAAGGTGCAAAATTTATAAATTCGCGCTTCCAATTTAGTTTTAAACTTGAAGGAACAATAACTAGTATCTTCAGATTCTCAATTTTTTCTATCTCGGTGGTGTTTGCAATCAATCCGATCAATTGAAAAGTTTTTCCCAAACCCATCTCGTCTGCCAAAATACATCCTGTTTTTTGTCTGAAAAGGGTAGTTAACCAATTGATTCCAGTAACTTGATAATCGAAAGGCTTGCCTATAATTCTCGATGAAATCCTTTCATCAAGTGATTTTTGAGCAAATATTGAAGGATCTAAGTCAAGGTGAACTTCTTGAATACCTTGGTTAATTAATCTTAAAATTTTAATATACTCGGGAAAACCAACAGAACTTCCTACTTTTAAATCTACCTTACGAAGATTTTCATTGATTTCATTCATTTGCACTTCGTGCAATGGAAACCAATTATTGTCAATAACAATATGATCTATGGCTAGTGAATTCATTTCAAAAATCTTTTTTATACCGATTTCAGTATGAAATTGAATAATTATCTTGGGTGTTTCATCGATCAGAGTTAGTATCAACTCGGGATGTGGAAATCCCATTATCTGTAAACCTATGTTTGATTCTGTTTCACTTTTCCGATTTTCCCAAAAAACCTCTTTAGAAATCAGACTGAATGTATTTTTATCAACGCGAACGACTTGGAAATCTTGAACTTCCCAAACATCATTCATTTCATCTCCATGCTTAACTGTTTATCCAACATCATCCCAAAGTATTTATAGATCCCAGTCTAGTTAACCTGCATCTAATTACAAAAATAACGAGTTTCACTAACAAAGGGGTTTTGATTTAAAGTCCTGATTACGGAACGGGGTATCTGCATCTTGGGTGAAAGCAATCCAAGTTTGGATCAAAAGGGAGGATTATTGTCCGAATTTTGTGTGGTACCAGATTAATCAAAGGGTCAGAGGGACCTGTCAAGTTAAAGTACGATTAACGAGTATCCTCATCTTAGTTAATACAAAGTGTGTTAATTAAGTTCAAAGGTTGATAAATTTATGACAATTGATAATCAACTGAGACTAATATGTCAAAAAGATATAATCATCACTGGTGGCGTAACTTATCCCATATTTATTGGATTCGTGAACTCGAAAGAATTAATAAAAGTTGCTAATGCGCCAAGTTTCGAACCCAGCACTCCAAATTCTGATATCGCAAGAGAGGTCCTGGAACCCCCAACTAAACATTGGCAAAGGCCGCTAATTCAAGAGAATGTTATTGCTATCCGAGATAGATTTGATACTGATGGCGAAATAATGCCAAATCCAATTTTACTGGCTGTAAATCCAGATTTAGAATCATCAATAAATTTAAGCGAGCAGTCGACAGCGTCGGGTGTAAAAACTGGATTATGGGAAGTGATCGTTAATAAAAATAGTAACAATGATATAAAGCCGTTATGGATAATTGATGGACAACATCGAGTTAAGGGACTATCTGAAACAACTAGAAATAATCCTCCTCTTCCTTTTGTGCTTCTTCACAGTACAGAACAGGTATACCTACCAAGTACTCTCGCGAAAATATTTGCTCAAGTCACGACAATGGCGAAAGCTCTAAACCCTATTCACCATGCTTGGATGCAATATGTTTTTAAATTAGGAAAATATGCACCAGATTCTGTAGATTGGAAAGCGATGACGACTGTAGCTTTGCTTTGTAGTACACAGATGTTTGAGAATAAGCCCAATCTTTTCTACAGTAAAATACAATTTAACCCGGAACTTCCTTTAAGTCCGATATCGCCTGGCGGATTTGAATTTGATGCAAAATATTTGCAAGAATTGATTCGTGATAAATATTTTAAGAATTTAGGTCACGAAAATATACTGAGTGAAAAAGAATTGGCGGAGCAAATTGCACTAGCAATTCATGCGCTGAAAGATACAGTCAGGGGCGAGAGTTCAGCGTTTTTTGGTACTGGTAACTTCCAACAAAAGTACTTTAGAGACAGTTTCCTAGCAGGTGTTTGTGCTTACCTAATTAGCATGGGCAAACCAAGAAATTGGGTAGATGTGTTACATGAATTAGAATTTCATACCACTGACTGGGATGTATCGACCTGGGTTAATTCAACGGGTGGCAGCGCAGGAACGATAAGTAAGAATTTGGCCTATGATTGTTTTGAAAAGGTTTTTGAATTAGGCGGATTCCCTGAGGGCGTAAATAATTTATGTGATTATTTACAGGGTAAAGGGTCCTACTTACTGATTGAATATAAACTTATAGGCTCCGACAACGAATTGATTAATCGCAGAACACCCGACCAGTCGAGAAAATTCAATCTTGCAGAAGGTGTCAAGAAAAGTACTGTAAATCTTCCAAGAGACACTAGATGGATAAAGATCTCATCACCTTGCGAAAATATTGGCCCCATCGAAATGTCTAGAGAGGGACATAAATATGTTAAGGATTATCAATTTGCTTCTTTTAAGCGCGGTAAGCGATTTGAAGATAAGGAATTAAGAGAGTTAAAGAATGCACTGACTCTTGAAATCAAAGCTGAGATCTACGGTGATAATCAATTAGTAAAGCAACTTACGATCAAGTTTGATGAGTAATATAAACTTTGATATAAGACTTGAGTCTGCGTTTCGATATCATTCAACTTTAGCCCGAGCCTTAGAAAATTCTTGGCTCGAACTCTTTTTTCAATTAGAAGCTGATCCTAAAGTTGGAGTTCCTGAAGTAATGACATTAGTTCACCCCCGTTGGCATTCAGAGCTTGGAATTTCTCAACTAGCAGATCCCAGAGGGGCCAATTCTTTCAATGCTAATTTTAAGAATGCAAAATGCAGATCTGAAAAAATTTGGGGTTATATATGCCCATATACGGATCTGAATATCCATGTTGATCATTCATTTCCCTTTGCTCGAGGTGGAGCGACTACATCTGAAAATGCGATGTATCTTTGTAGCGAGCATAATCTTTCAAAAAGTACAGATATTCATTTAATTCCTTGGGAAGATTTAATCAACCAAAATTGGATTGGACTTCAACTAAAGTCAATTATGAAGATGGCCCAAAGGCACACGACTGAAAACCTCTATTTTCCGGAAAGTGCGATTAAACGTATATAACCAAAACTGGATATATGTAGTTATAAAAATGGGAAATTTGTGAAATTGGGGGCTCGGAGCTTTATTCTTTGGTCAAGACTAGTTAAAGTAAAAATATGACTTTTACTTTTATCGATCTTTTTGCTGGAATTGGTGGTTTCCACGCTGCACTCGGCGCACTTGGAGGTAAATGTGTTTACGCATCCGAGTGGGATGAAGATTCAGCAAGAATTTATGAACGAAATTGGAATTTAAAACCTGATGGTGACATCACGCTTTCGGCCAACGATGAAGTAATGAATGTTCCTAATCACGATGTGCTTGTGGGAGGTTTCCCATGCCAACCTTTTAGTAAATCAGGTAAGCAACTCGGAATGGAAGAAACTAGGGGAACTCTATTTTGGAATATTGCAAAAATAATCGAAGTAAGAAAACCTTCAATAGTTTTACTAGAAAATGTTAGAAATATTGCTGGCCCAAGACATATTCATGAATGGGAAGTGATAATTAAAACTTTACGTGATCTTGGTTACCGAGTAAGTACTAAGCCAATGGTTGTATCTCCACATTTAATCCGCCCAGAGTTTGGGGGGAGACCGCAGGTAAGAGACCGTGTTTTTATTGCGGCAACACGAATTCCAAAAGGAATCCCTAATTTTAAAATTGATGTTGATATTCCGAGTTTGGAACCTGTAATGAAAGACTGGAATCCCCAAGAATGGAATTTGGGAAAAGATCTTCCTCTCGAGAAAATTACAAAAAGTGATTATAAGAAATCGTTAATGCTTTCTGAAGCTGAGCAACAATGGATTGAAGCTTGGAATGATTTTGTACTCCTGTTTAGAAAAAAAGAAATTAAAAATCAGATTCCAGGTTTTCCGATCTGGGCTGACGACTGGGTAGACCGGAAAAAGTTAAGAATTCCTAAAAATACACCAGACTGGAAAAGGAATTTTTTAATTAAGAATTCAGACTTTTACACCGAAAATAAGAAAGTCTTAGATAAATGGTTGAAGAAATGGAAAAACCTAGAATCATTTCCACCAAGCAGGAGAAAATTTGAATGGCAGGCTCAGAATGCTATTTCTTTACTGGAAACAATTATGCATTTTCGTCCTTCAGGTATACGTGCAAAAAAAGCAACATATGTGCCCGCTTTAGTCGCTATTACTCAGACCTCAATAATCGGTAAGCACTTAAGAAGAATTTCTACTCGCGAAGGCGCAAGGTTACAAGGGCTGCCAGAGTGGTTTGATTTTGCAGATCAACCAAATCCACTTAGTTATAAACAATTAGGGAATGGCGTAAATGTTGGTGCAGTTTATAACGTAATCAAAGCGCAAGTTCTACGTGACATTGATTTGTTAGCGAACCAGACTGATTTGATAAAGGCAGTTTTAGGCTCACCAGCAAGTCCTGATTCAAACCTGAAAAGTCATAAAGATTTTCATTCCTATGTTCCAGCTAAAGAAATAATTATTCCTGAAGAGTATGGTCAATTAAAACTTATTAAATAATTATTTTAATTCCCATGCAAACACTGTTCCATTACCGCCGAGTGGATGATGCCAAGCATCTTTGAACTCTCGCGTGACAAGAGGCTTAGTCAGGTCAAGTTTTTCCATAATAAAATCTGCAATATCAAGAAGTGGTTTCATTTCTAATTTATCGCCTGGCATCCCAGCAGATTTCACAGTCTTCTTAGCATTCTTAATTCTGTCAACTTCATGTGGAAATTTTGAAAGCGCAACATCGAGGGAGCTTATTGTGTAATCAAACCCGTACCCAATGACTGCTTTATGTCTAGCTAATTTTGATTCCTTCAATTTTATAATGTCGTGAGAAAGTGATCTGTCTTTTAAAAATGGTGAAAGCAATTTACTTGGCCCATAATCATTATTTTTACCATTATCGCCAAGAAATGCGATCTTTTTTAATTCAATTGCCCATTCAGCATTATCAAGTTCCTGATCATCCGAACTAAAAATTATGTCGCATTTGTTTGCTCTAGCTTCAGGGTAGGGATAATTTGTTGAAATATTTTTTAAATTATGGAAATCTTTAGGGTACGTTTTTTTCCACCATGTCATAACTTCCTCTGCGCATTGAGGTTCATAAATTGTACTTAAACCTGGTAAATATTTAATTCCATTCCTACTTGAGTTTGAAAATTTGGATTGGCGATCGACTACAACTAGTCCTTCTGAAAACCGATCAAGTATTTGTTCGAGTTGCATTTGATCACCCCTAGTGGTGTTATTAATAACGTTACTCCATATATAGGAATACCCAATAAGTTTTAAAATAATTTCTATATTTGTCCCATTTCTTTGGTAAATCCCCCACTATCCTCATATCTATGGACTTCTCCTCTTTAAACAAATCACGCCGCAGTATTCGTGATTTCAAGAAAGATCTCGTTCCTGAATCTGTTTTAAAACAAATCCTTGATGATGCCCTGTGGTCTCCTTCCTGGAGTAACACCCATCCCTATTACCTTGCAATAGCAAAGGGTGAAGAACTAGAACTAATAAAAAAGGATTACCTCAAACTCTTTGATCAAGCTTGGCCTTTAATGAACGGTAATTTATTTCAAAAACTCACTCTTTTAGTAACAAGAAGAGGTTGGCCTGATGGTGATTTTAGAACCATCTTTAAATACCCTCCCCTTTTACAAAAAAGAAGAGTAAAAACAGGCAAAGCCTTATATGACTTCTTAGGTATTAAAAGAGAAGACAAAGATAAAAAGAAACAAGCTTGGAGACAAAACTTTGAATTCTTTGGTGCTCCTGTGGCA
>Ga0114976_10001242_pt1 | contig 15883 bp, 10 predicted proteins | sample S_130805_EF_Meta_FD_87319 | JGI IMG/M metagenome (GOLD analysis project Ga0114976, IMG submission 87319) | Freshwater microbial communities from Lake Simoncouche, Canada to study carbon cycling - S_130805_EF_MetaG | ecosystem: Environmental > Aquatic > Freshwater > Lake | place: Lake...
AGCATCGCCATCATCATGCCCGGCAGTGACTTGTCGCAGCCCGCGAGTGTCACCATCGCATCATAGCAATGGCCGCGCATGGTGAGCTCGACCGTGTCGGCGATCGCCTCACGGCTGGCCAGCGAGGACTTCATCCCCTGGTGGCCCATCGCGATGCCGTCCGTCACCGTGATGGTGGTGAACTCGCGCGGCGTGCCGTGGGCCTCCTTGACGCCCTTCTTCACGCTCTGCGCCTGGCGGGCGAGGTCGATGTTGCAGGGCGCGGCCTCGTTCCAGCAGGTCGCGACGCCGACCAGCGGCTGGGCGATCTCGTCCTCGTTCAGGCCCATGGCGTAGTAGTAGCTGCGATGCGGGGCGCGCTCCGGACCCACCGTCACGTGACGGCTCGGCAGCTTCGACTTGTCCCACTTGGTCATGCGTTCCTCCTGCGACGCAGAGGGGTTCCGCCCCTCTGCACACCCCGCCAAGGGCCGGTTGGACGCATGCGTCCAACCCCCTGGACCCCTTTAGTTTTGGCGGGGCGATAAGGGAAGGTGTCCAGCGTTGATTACAGTGGCGCCGGGCCACGACGGCAAAGCACACTCCCCACCAGCGGCCAGAGAGCCGCACCCAGGGAGACCCGCCCATGCCGCAGCCCACCCGCCGGCTGATCCTCGCCGGCCTTGCCCTGCCTGCGATCGCCCGTGCGCAATCCACCGATTGGCCGCGCCAGCCCGTGCGATTCATCAACCTATACGCCCCGGGCGGCGCCAACGACATCCTCTCACGCGCGTTCTGCCAGGCGATGTCGACCATCACCGGCCAGCAATTCGTGGTCGAGAACCGCACCGGCGCCGGCGGCACGGTGGGGTCGGACGCGATCGCCAAGGCACGCAATGACGGGTACACCGTCGGTCTCGGCGGCGTCGCCAACCTGGCCATCGCGCCCTCGGTCTTCCCAAACCTGCCCTACGACCCCTCGCGCGACTACACGCATATCCACGGGCTCTATCTGCAGCCGAACGTGCTGTTCTGCCGCACCGACCTGCCGGCGCGGACGATCCCCGAGTTCATCGCGCTGCTGAAGGCCAATCCCGGCAAGTACAACTACGCGACCGGCGGCGCGGGCACGACGCCGCACCTCTCGGCCGAACTCTTCAAGCTGCGCACCGGCACCGACATGCCCTTCGTGCAGTATCGCGGCGGCGCGCCGGCGCTGATCGACCTGCTCGCCGGCCAGGTGCAGGTGATGATGGACAACCTGGCGGGCCCGATCGGCACGATCCGCGAGGGCAAGGTGCGGGCGCTGGCGGTGACAAGCCCGCAGCGCACCCCTGCCCTGCCCGACGTGCCGACGCTCGCCGAGTTCCTGCCGGGCTTCGACCTGACGAGTTGGAACGGGCTCATCGCGCCCGCCGGCCTGCCGCCGGGAATGGTCGCGCGCATGGCGGGTCTCGTGCGGCAGGCGCTGACCACGCCGGAGATCGCCAGGATCTATGCCGAGCAGGGCGCGACGCCCTGGCTCATCGGACCGGAGGAATTCGCGGCCTATGCGCGCGGGCAGGAGCCGCTGATGCGGGAGATCGTGCAGAAGGCGGGGGTGACGCCGGGATGAAGCGGTGAATTCGGCACCACGATCGGCTAGTCTGGGCGCATGGACCAGGCTGTGCCGACCCTGCCGAGCAAGCTGACCCGGGCGGAGTACTACCGCTGGGCAGAGGCCCGGCCGCGCGGCCGCTTCGAACTGATGGACGGAATGGTGGTGGCCATGGCGCCGGAACGCGGGGCGCATCTCCGGGCCAAGGGTGCGGTCTATCGGGCGCTGGTGGACGCGATCTCGGCGTCGGCGCTCGACTGCCAGGCCCTGCCGGATGGCGCCACTGTCGAGGTCGACGATCGCACCGCCTATGAGCCGGATGCGGTGGTGAACAGCGGCGCGCCCATGGCGGATGACGCCATCGCCGCGCCGAACCCCGTGATCGTGGTCGAGGTCGTCTCGCCGAGCAGCAAGTCCATCGATACCCAGCGCAAACTGGTGGATTATTTCCGGGTGCCGTCGATCCGGCACTACCTGATCATGGATACCGAACGGCGCGTGGTGATCCACCATCGCCGCGAGGATGGCGCCGCGATCGCGACCCGGATCATTGCCGCGGGCAGGCTGGAGCTCGAGCCGCCGGGGATCAGCCTCGAGGTCGAGGCATTGTTCGCGGGCTGATCACCCCGCGATGCGCGCCAGCGCCGCGTCGAGCCGCGCCATCTCGGCTTCGAAGCTGGCAAGGCGCTCGCGATTTTCCTCGACCACCTCCTCCTTGGCGCGCGCGACGAAGTCGGCGTTGGCGAGCTTGGCCTGCACCTTCTTCGCCTCGGCCTCGGCCTTCTCGCGGTCCTTGGCGAAGCGGGCGCGAATGGCAGCAAGGTCGATCTGGTCGCCGAAACGCAGTTCGTAGCGCACGCCGGCGACAGCGAACTCGGCTTCCGACGCCGTCGAGGTGCTGCGGTTCTGCGGGACGGATTCGATATCGCTCAGGCCGCCCAGCCGCGACAGCATCGCGTCGTTTCGCGCTAGCCACTCGTGGTTCGCGGCGTCATGTTCGGGGCGCGCGTAGACCCAAAGCCTGCCGAGCACTTTCGGGGCAATGCCGAAATCGGATCGGATGGAGCGGATCTCGTTCACCACGCCGACCACGGCGTCCAGCTCCGCCCGCGCCGGCTCGGCATCGCGCACCTGAGCCGCCTCAGGCCACTTCTCGCCGATCAGGCTGCATTCCGGCCCATAGCCGAAGCGATCCCACAGCTCCTCCGTCATGAAGGGCACCGCCGGGTGCAGCATGCGCAGGATCACGCCGAGCACGTATTGCGCGGCGCCCTTCACCTCGGCCTTTTCCGGCCCGTCCGGGCCGTTCAGCACGGGCTTGGCGAACTCGATGAACCAGTCGCAGAAGCCGTTCCAGACGAAGCGGTAGCAGACGGCGGCGTATTCATCGAAGCGATAGGCCTCGAGCGCGGCGGTGGCCTCCGCCAGCGCTGCATTGCTCGCATCGAGGATCCAGCGCGCGAGCGGCGTCGTCGCACTCTCCGGCTGCCAGGCCGCATCCGGCGCGATGCCGTTCATCTCGAGGAAGCGCGCGGCGTTCCACAGCTTGGTCGTGAAGCCGCGGTAGTCCTCGACCCGCTTGCGGCCGAGCTTCACGTCGCGCCCCGGCCCGGTCAGCGCGCAGATGGTGAAGCGCAGCGCATCCGCGCCATAGGCGTCGACCAGCTCGAGGGGGTCCATGACGTTCCCCTTCGACTTCGACATCTTCTGGCCCTTCTCGTCGCGGACGAGGCCATGGATGTAGACGTCGCGGAACGGCACCTCGCCCATGAAGTGGATGCCCATCATCATCATCCGGGCGACCCAGAAGAAGATGATGTCGAAGCCGGTCACCAGCACGTCGCCGGGGTAGTATTTTGCCAGTTCCGGCGTCTGCTCGGGCCAGCCGAGCGTCGAGAACGGCCAGAGCGCCGACGAGAACCAGGTGTCGAGCACGTCGGGGTCGCGTTCCAGTGCGACGTCCGCGCCGAACTTCGCCCGCGCCTGCGCCTGGGCCGCAGCCTCGTCGCGCGCTACGAAGATGCTGCCGTCCGGCGCATACCAGGCGGGAATCTGGTGGCCCCACCAGAGCTGGCGGGAGATGCACCAGGGCTGGATGTCGCGCATCCAGGCGAAGAAGGTGTTCTCCCATTGCTGCGGGACGAAGCGGGTATTGCCCGTTTCCACGGCTTCGATGGCGGGCTTGGCGAGCGTCGCCGCGTCGCAGTACCACTGCCAGGTCAGCCGCGGCTCGATCGGCACGCCGCCGCGGTCGCCATGTGGCACCTGGTGGGTGTGCGGCTCGACCTTTTCGAGCAGGCCGAGCTCCTCGAGCTTCGCCACCATGCGCTTACGAGCCTCGGAGCGATCCAGGCCGGCGAGATCACGGACGAAGGCCACGTCGCTGATGCCGTCGACGTCGCGCAGCACGGACTCGATTTCGCCGAGCATCACGCGCGCCTCGGCGTCCAGCACCGAAGGCATCTGCAGGCCGTGCCGCCGACCCACCTCGAAGTCCGAAAAATCGTGCGCCGGCGTGATCTTCACCGCGCCGCTGCCCTTCTCCGGGTCGGAATAGGCATCCGCCACCACCGGAATCGAGCGCCCGACCAGCGGCAGCACCACCCGCTTGCCGACGAGATCGGCATAGCGCGTGTCATCGGGATGGACGGCAACCGCGGTGTCGCCCAGAAGCGTCTCCGGCCGCGAGGAGGCCACCACCAGGAAGCGCCCCGGCTCGCCCTCGACGGGGTAGCGCAGGTACCAGAGGTTGCCCTTCACCTCGCGGCTCTCGACCTCGAGGTCGGAGATCGCGGTCAGCAGCTTCGGGTCCCAGTTCACCAGGCGCCGGTCGCGGTAGATCAGCTTCTGCTCGTGCAGCGTGCAGAAGACCTCGCGCACGGCCTTCGAGAGCCCCTCGTCCATGGTGAAGCGCTCGCGCGGCCAGTCCAGCGAGGCCCCCAGCCGCCGCAGCTGCTTCGTGATGGTCCCGCCGCTCTCGGCCTTCCACTGCCAGACCCGGTCGATGAAGGCCTCGCGGCCCATCGCACGGCGATCCGGCTGCTTCTGCTCGGCCAGCAGACGTTCCACCACCATCTGGGTCGCAATGCCGGCATGGTCGGTGCCGGGCTGCCAGAGCGCGTCGCGCCCCTGCATCCGCCGCCAGCGGATCAGCGTGTCCTGGATCGTCATGGTCAGCGCATGCCCGATATGCAGGCTGCCGGTGACGTTCGGCGGCGGGATCATGATGGTGAAGGGCGTCGCATCGCCCTCGGGGTGGCAGGCGAAGGCGCCCTTCTGCTCCCAGCCCTCGTAGAGGCGGGTTTCGAAGCTGGCGGGGGTGAGCGTCTTGTCGAGCATGGCCGGGTAGGTCCATGCCGACGGGGCCCGCGTCAAGGCCCCGTTGCGCGGGTCAGCCGTGCGGCGAGGGCGCTCAGCCCAGCGACCGCGCCACCACCCGCTCGATCTCGGCCCGGACCAGCCGCTCGACGAGCGATGGCAGGTTGTCGTCCAGCCACTGCTTCAGCAGCGGGCGGAGCTCCTCGCGCACCACGTCCTCGATGGTCGGGCCGCCGCGGGTCACATAGGCGCCGCGGTCGGAGGCGACTGCCCGCATCAGGCTGCCCATGGCGGCGGCGGCGGCCACCGTCGCCGGCTCGCCCAGCAGCCCCTCGGCGGCAACCGGCGCGGGCGCCGGCGGTGGGGGCGGCGGCGGCTCGGGCGGGGGCGCGGCGGCGACTGGCGGCGGGGCGGGGTCAGGTGGCGGCTCGGGCGCCGGCGGCTCGGGCGCCGGCGGCGTGACCATCATCTCCTCGGTGAGTTCGAGCGGCCCGTCATCCTCCGCGGCCTTCGGCGAGCTCACCGGCAGCGCGGGCGCCGGGGCCGGCGTCGCGGCCTCGTCCTCGTTCAGGATCCGGCGGATGGAGGCGAGAATGTCCTCCATGCTGGGATCGGCACCCCCGGCCTCGGGGGTCGGCTTTGAATCAGGCATCAGCGTCGCCCCTCAACGTTGAGTCGCCACACCCGAGTAATCACCCAGCCCGACCCAGCGGTTGCGCACCTGGTTGTAGTAGGCGCGCATGTCGTAGAAATCGACGTCGAGGCCGAGATCCTGCGCCGTCAGCCGGCCGATCGCCTGCGCAACCACGAAGGATTGCAGCACCACCGACGCAAGTTGTTCGACGAGCCGCTGCCGCACGCGCAGCAGCTCCTGCTCGGCATTCAGGACGTCGAGCGTGGTACGGCTCCCGACGATCGCCTCGCGCTGCACGCCATCGAGCGCGATCTCCTGAGCACGAATGGCAACCCGCGTGCTCTCGACCTGCGCCTTCGCGGCCTGCAGCAGCTCGTAGGCGCGGGTGGCGTTCTCCATCGCGGCGCGACGCTGCACGTCGATCTGGTGGCGGAAGCGCTGGGCATCCTGGCGGGCCTGGCGGACCTGGGAATACTCGGCGCCGCCCTGGTAGATCGGCACGCTCAGCTGGGCGCCGATGCTGCCGAAGGTCTGCCGGGTATGCGGCGCATTGGCGTTGTCGAGCCGGCCGGCCTGGCCGATCGCGTTCAGCTGCGGCAGCAGCTGGGCGACGCGCACGTCGATGGTGTCGCGCGCTGACGCCTCGTCGAACAGCGCGGCGACCACCTGCGGATTGTTGGCGGCGGCGACCTGACTGGCCTCGGTCGCGTTGCTTACGGGGATGCGCAACGGCTGCGGTGCGGTCAGGCGCTGCGGCGGCTGACCGACGACGCGCTGGAAGATAGCGCGGCTGGTCTGCAACCTGCCCTCGGCGTCGGCGCGCTCAGCCCGCGCCTGGGCCAATCGACTCTCGGCCTGGGCGACGTCGGTGCGGGTGATCTCGCCGACCCGGAAGCGCTCATTGGTCGCGCGCAACTGTTCGGTCAGCACCTGCTCGTTGTTGATCAGCAGGCGCAAGTTTTCCTGGAACTGGATCACGTTCACATAAGATTCGACGGTGTCCCGCATCACCTGCTGCTCGGTGTCGAGCAGCCGGGCGCGCTGGGCCAGCACCTGGTTCTCGGCCTGGCGGGTCTGCGCGACGGTGCGGCCGCCGCGGAACAGCGGCTGGGTGACGACGACGTTGGTATTGCCGGTCTGCCGCTCGATATGCAGCGTATTCGGCAGGATCGGCGGCTGGACCCAGACCTGCTGGCCGGTCAGCGGATTGACCGTGGCATTCAGCGAGCGGGTCCGGGCATCGGTGACGCCGGGCGCGCTCGAGACCGTCACCGACGGTCGCCAGCCTGCCAGCGCCTGCGGCACGGCCTCGTCCACCGCCCGAAGCTGGGCGCGGGCGGCCAGCAGGGTCGGGTTGTTGGAATAGGCGAGCGCCATCGCCTCCGGCAGGGTCTGCGCCGCCGCCCCGCGGGCGCCCGCGAGAAAGCCCACCGGCGCGAGCAGGGCGGTGGTCAGCGCGAGGACGGCACGCGAGGCGATCATTCAGGCCTGGTCCTTCCCAAAGTGGTCACGGCACGCTTTTCGTGCCGTGGCGGGCTGACCGGGTCCGGCACCCTGGCGGGCGCATCCGGTGCGGTCGGTCCGCTTCGAAGCAGATTATGGGCCACTATCGGTAGCCTAGTCCTGAAGGCCGGCCAGCGAATCCCACTCCTGGGGCGTCGTGCAGGTCGCCGGGCCGGGCATCAGAAGACGAAGCCGGGGGCCGGCTGGAAGGCCGGCAAGGCAACGGTCGCGCAGTCGAAGGCCGCGCTGGTGCTCACCGTGCCGCCGAGCCGCCGGGCCAGCACCGCGCGGCCGTTGCGCCGGCCACCGCCGACCACGGTGACGAGCCGGCCGCCCTCGGCGAGCTGGGCCTCGATGGCCGGCGGCAGCTCGGGCACCTCGCCCTCGATCAGGATCGCGTCATAGGGCGCGCCGGCCGACCAGCCGCCGGTGAGCCGGCCCTGCTCGAAGCGCAGCGCGCCGGCCGGCAACAGCCCGGCGGTCGCGTCGCGCCCGAGCGCGATCAGCGCCGGCTCCTCCTCGAGCGCCACCACCCGGGCGCCGCAGCGGGCGACGACGGTCGCGCCGTAGCCGCTGCCGGCGCCGACCACGAGCGCCCGGTCGCCCGGGCGGATCTCGGCCAGCTGGATGAGCCGGGCGATCACCAGCGGCTCGAGCAGGGCGCGGCCGCCGGGCAGCGCGACATCCTCATCGGCGTAGGCGCGGCTGCGGAGGGGCGTCGGCAGGAAGCGCTCGCGCGGCAGGTCGCGGAACGCGGCGAGCACCGTCGGGTCGACCAGGCGATTGGGGCGCAACTGGCCATCCACCATGCGCTTCCGAGCCTCGGCAAAGTCCATCAATCCGAACCCCTTGCAGTCGGCCGACTTATAGAAGCGCCGGACGGAGAACGCCAAGAGCGCCCCGTCCCGGCGATGTGCACAACGCTTGACCTGCCGGCCGGCCCGCCCGATACAGCGCGACCCGCCGGCGTGCCGGCGGGTGGCTGGTCCGATGGCCGAGTGGTCAGGCACAGGTCTGCAAAACCTGCTACGGCGGTTCAATTCCGCCTCGGACCTCCAGCCCCCTCCTCGGGGGGCTTACATGGTGAGGGCTCGCTTGCTATAGGCCCCGCCCTGGCTGATCCGGCGTGGCGCAGCGGTAGCGCAGCGGACTGTTAATCCGTTGGTCGTTGGTTCGAATCCAACCGCCGGAGCCACCATCCCAGGAAATCTGCGGGTTTCAGGGCGATGGGGCGAGAAGCTCGCAGTCCCGCCCACAAGTCCATGGCTGGTAGCGGTCTCGCTCCAACAACCCGCGTTCGCGTGCTCCATGGTCGTTGGCAGCAAAGTCGGATGCGGCCCGGCGGTCGGCGCCCTCGATGCCCTGCGCGAGCTGCTGCCCTGATGGCTAGAGGTCCGCTGCATCTCCGGCCGGTCGGCGCAAATGCCGGTCCGGCTGTTGGCCCGGCGCCACGGCAACGGCGCCAGCTTGCCGGCGCTGATGGCACGAATCCGGTGGGAGTGCTGCGGACGGGGGCGGCCCGCTGGGGCGTGGTCCGTCGAGAGCCCCCAACCGGATGCACCAGGGTTCGCGGGCGGGGAGCCGGGGCTGCGGCGGCCAATCTTAGCGACCGCCGCTCTAACGCCGACGAAATAAAAAATCTGAAATATATGTTGCAGATTTTTCGTCTTAGAAAATCACCCTGGTTATTTGGCCTCACAGGTGACGGCGATTTCGTCATTGCGAGAATTATTCAGATATCCAACAACAGAACCGGATACGGCTTTCAGACCCGATTTCGTTCCGTACGATCTAATATCCTTTAACCTGGGCACCTCCAATACTGCCTGGAAAGCATCAAAAGAATTATCGCCCATGCTATAAATAGTAACGGTAACGCCCCTGGATGCAGCCTTCATTTCACCAGGGCCAGACGACTTGAGTGGTGTTTCGGATCCTCCGATATAAAGCAGGCACGACAAAGCACTTCTTTGGGCATTTGCTGGATTGCCTGTGAAAAACAAGCTGATTCCGGCCAGCAGACAAAGACCTCTCACGCCCATTCTTGCCTCCAATTCTGTTGGCCTTCAGCCCGCATGATACTGGGATGGGCTAGCTGGGGCCTCACTGTGGGGATTGCGATTGGTCTATGCAACCAATGTGCACAATCTTTGCCTCACTTTGCTGGAACCAGCCGCGGCAGTCCAGTCGCCTGCCTGGCATGGGCGCACAGTCGCCAGTGAGCGGAAGCCCCGGCCGAGAGACCGGACCGCGCGACCGCGGACTTCACCACCAGATCTACCGTCAGGCGCAGGCGACAAGGAATGCCAGCGGTGGGTTTCATCCGTCAGTCGCACCCGTCTCCCCCGGTAGGCCCGCCATCCTGGCGCGCGCTGCATTCCCGGAACCGACGCGTTCCACATCGCGCCCCGGAGCACGACCCGGTGCCCAACGTCTCGCACGTCGATCCGGTTAACCTCATCGCCACCGCCGGAGCGCCGCGGCAAGGGCTGCTGCGCCAGCCAGGGGTTTGGTGCTTCAGAATTGGTATAATATAACATCCCATGATGCCCCTGCCCCGCCGACCCATGCTCGCCGCGCCCGCCCTGCTCCTCGCCCGCCCCGGGCGGGCGCAGGCGCCGCTCCCTGTACTCGCTTCCTTCTCCATCCTCGGCGACCTGGCGCGCGAGGTCGGCGCCGGTCGCATCGCGCTGGCGACCATCGCCGGGCCCGAGACCGATCCCCATGGCCTGCAGCCACGCCCCTCGGATGCCGCGGCAGCGCGGGCGGCCCGGCTGGCGATCCGCAACGGCTGGGGCTTCGATCCCTGGTTCGACCGCCTGCTGCGCGCCAGCGGCTTCGCCGGCACGGCGGTCACCGCGACCGAGGGCATCACGCCACGCGAGATCGCCCAGACTCCCGGCCACAACCACGGCACGCGCGACCCGCATGCCTGGCAGGATGTCGGCCACGCCGCTCGCATGGCCGCGACGATCGCCGCCGGCCTCGCCGCCGCCGATCCGGCCGGCGCCGAGCCCTATCGCGCCGCCCTGGCCGGCTATGCCGCGCGCCTCGCCACGCTCGATGCCTGGGTCGTGGCCGAGATCGCGCGGGTGCCGGCGCCGCGCCGGGTCATCGTCACCAGCCACGACGCCTTCGGCTATTTCGCCGCGCGCTATGGCGTGCGGGTGCTGGCGGCGCTTGGCGCGGCCAAGGGCGGCGAGCCTTCGGCCCAGGCCATCGCGCAGTTGATCCGGCAGATCCGCGCCGAGCGGATCACCGCGATCTTCGTCGAGGCCGCTGGCAGCGCAACCACGCTCGAGCGGCTGGCGCGCGAGGCGGGCGTTCGGCCAGGCGGCCGGCTGTTCGCCGATACGCTGTCAGCCCCGAACGGCCCGGCCGCGAGCTACGAGGCCATGATGCGGCACAATGTCGGGCTCATGGTCGGCGCGATGCTGGACTGACGCCCGAGCCGCCGAGGCGCTGAACCACCCCATCGAGCGAAGCTGCGGCGCGATCCGCGACAGCGGGCGATGCGTCAGGCCGCGTCGGCCGCTGCCGCGACGGCGGCGAGGCTGAACTCGCCCTTGGCGCCCCAGCCCTTCACCCCCTCCGGCACCTCCGGCCGGAAGCGCTCGTAGAGCCGGAAGCCGATGCGGTTGAGCTCCTCCGGCTCCCACCGCGCGGCCAGCCGCTCCATCGCCCCGCGCACCTCGCCCAGTCGATCGCCGAAGGCGCGCCCCAGATAGGCTTCGACCGGCGCCGCCGCCGCAGGCCGGCCGTCCCGCCCGGCGGCGAGCAGCACGCCATTCGCGCCCGCCATCACCGCCACCTCTCGGCCGAGCAGGCGGATCGTGGCCTGCCGCGGCGCCGGCCCCTCGCGCGGCGCCGTCGGCTCCGCGAGGCCGAGCCGGCGCGCCTTCGCCTGCGCCGCGGTGCCGGCAACGGCACTCGCCAGGCTGAGCGCGGTCGCATGCGGCTGGCCCAGCCGACCGGCCACCACCGCCGCCCAGAGCGTCAGCACCGGCGCGCGGTTCACACGAAGCGTATCGGCTGCGGGCATTGCTTTCCTCGCGGCGGTCAGGCGGCCGCCGGCACCATCGCGGAAGCACCGAGACGGGCCAGCGGTACCGTCAGATCACAGACCAGGCCTTCCGGTTTCCAGCGCCGCTCGACCCGGCCGCCGAGTTGGTCGCGGACGGTGCTCTCGATCACCCGCGAGCCAAAGCCGCGGCGCTCCGGTTCGCCCGGCACCGGCGGGCCGCCGCGCTCCTGCCAGCGCAGGCGCAGCGCGCCGGCAGCACGGTCGATGCTCCAGCCGAGCGTGACGCGACCCGCGGGCGCACTCAGCGCGCCGTATTTCGTCGCATTGGTCGCCAACTCGTGCAGCGCCATCGCGATCGCCTGTGCCGCGGCCGGGCTGACCGCGACGGCCGGCCCCGCGATCGCCACGCGCTGCGCGCTCTCGGCGCCGCGGAAGCCGGAAAGCTCGCTCTCGACCAGGGCGCGCAGCCCGGCGCCTTCCCAGCCGCCCTGGGCCAGCAGGGTATGCGCGCGGGCAAGCGCCGCAACCCGCCCCTCCACCGCGCGGGCATAGGCCTGGGCGTCGTCCTTCGGGGTCAGCCGCAATGCGGCCTGCACCACGGCAAGCAGGTTCTTGGCGCGATGGTCGAGCTCGCGTGCCAGCAGCGCGCGCTGCTCCTCGCCGCGCCGGCGCTCGGTGACATCCTGGACGGCGGCGACGGTACGCGTGCCCAGGCCATCGGGGGCCGGCACCGAGGCGACGCTCACCTGTACCCAGAACGGCGTGCCATCCTTGCGGATGTAGCGCTTCTCGACCTCGTAGCGCTCGCCCATGCGCATGGCCTGGAAGAAGCCCTCGGCATTGCCCGCGCGGTCCTCGGGGTGGGTGATGTCGAGGAAGCTGCGGCGCCGCAGCTCCGCCTCGGTGTAGCCGGTCATCTGGCAGAAGCGCTGGTTTACCCGCAGCAGGCGGCCGGTCGTCGGGTCGGACTGCGCCATGCCGATGACCGCGCTCTCGAAGATGGTGCGGAATTCGGCCTCGCTCGCGGCGAGCGCCGCGGTGCGCTCGGCGACCCGGCGCTCGAGCCCGGCATTGGCCTCGGCCAGCCGGAACTGGCTGCGGCTGACGGCCAGGGCCAAGCCGAGCAGCGCGAGCGCCGCCGGCAGCCCGACCGCAAGCTGCGGCAGGAAGGCCTGGCGCCAGGCGGCAATGATGTCGGCCCGCGAGCGGCCGGCCTGGGCATAGACCGGCCAGCCCTCGATCCGCCGGATCGCCCAGAGCCGCTCGATGCCGTCGACCTGCGACACCAAGACGTAGGTCGCCTTGTCGACCCCTTCCGCGACCGCGCGGAAGAACGGCCCGCCTGGCGCCAGCCGCACCGGCCCGGACTGGCCGAGCGAGCGCGCCAGGATCTCGCCATCGCTGCGAAACAGCGCCAGCCCGTCGCCCTCGCGCAGGACCAGGCGGCGCAGCCCCTCGCCCAGCCGGTTAGGATAGGCGGAGAGGTTCACGAGGCCGTCGAAGGCGCCGTCCGGCAGGTCGTGATTGCCGGTCCGCGTGCGCCGGCGGCTGACGGCGAAGAACAGCGAACCGTCGAGCCGGCCGACAGAGACCCGGCTGATGTGCACGGCAGGTGCGTCGGGTGCCTGCAGGGCGTGAAAGAAATCCCGGTCGGCCACGAGAGGCTTCTCGCGCGGCACCGGGAAGACATTGGCCGAGACCAGCGCGCGGCCGTTGCGGTCGATGACGAAGGCGGCCTCGGCCTGCGGCAATTCGGCGACGAGCGCCTTCAGCTCGGCATGCAGCTCGGCCTCCCGCGCGGTGATCTCGGCGTCCGAGAGGCCGCGCAGCACGGCATCGACGCGACCGGCGGCGGTCGCATACGCGCTCAGCGTCCGCAGGCCGAACTCGGCCGCGGCATCGGCGGTGTGCCGGAGGTCGCGCTCGGCCTCGCGCCAGGTGGCCCGCCAGGTGCCCCAGGCGCCGACCAGCAGCATGACGATCGGCAGCAGGACGATGGCGATGAGCAGCCAGCGCAGGGCCCGGCCGGCGGGCCCGGGCGAGCGAAGCCGCTGAGGCAACGATGCGGCGCTGGCGCAGCGTGGCATGCCTGGCGTTGCCTCCCCGATCCCGTTGCGGTGCGCCTGCTCCTCAAGGCCGCGGACACCTCCGATGGCCTGGCGGGGCGCATCGAGATAGAGGATGGCGGCATTCGGACCTGACGACACTATTACTATCACATAACGTCGGGAGGTGTACTGCTTTTCGCGACATGTGACTGGCCGAGGCGCCTACAAGACTTCGCGACATCGCCGTCGTGCGGGAACCCTCCCGCCACGATCCGCCCGCTGCCTTCCTCCCGCCGCAACTCCCGGGCATTGCCGCGGCAATGCCCGTCCGCGCCCAGCTCCCCATCGCCTGCCTCGCCGGCCTCGCCTGTCTGGCGGTGTTCTTCCGTGGCCAGCTCGGCGACGGCTTCACGCTGCTGCTCGGCGACCGGCATGACGGTGTCATCGCGCTCGCCATCCTCGAGCATTGGTGGAACGTGCTGCGCGGCGCCAGCGCCTGGGACCGCACGCTCTACTTCCATCCTGTGCCGGCGACGCTCGGCTACAATGACGGCTACCTGGTCTTCGGGCTGCTGCATGCCGGTTGGCGGGCGATGGGCGTCGATCCCTTCCTCGCCGGCGAGCTGGTCAATGCTGCGCTGCGGGCGCTCGGCTTCGCCGCCATGCTGGCGCTGCTGCGGCGGGCCTTCGGGCTCGGCTTCGGCTGGGCGCTGCTGGGCGCCTGCCTCTTCACCCTGAGCAACAACCTCTACATCCGCGGCAGCCATATGCAGCTGTTCAGCATCGGGATGATCCCGCTGCTGGCGCTGCTGGCGCAGGGCGCGCTGGTGGCTTTGTGGCACGGGCGGCGCGGCGCGCTGCTGGGCTGGGGCGCCGGCTTCTGCCTCTGGTTCGCGGCCTGCCTGCTGACCGGCTTCTACATGGCCTATTTCGCGGCCTTCCTGGGCGCGGCGCTGCTGCCCTGCTGGCTGCTGGTGGCGGGGGGCGAAGCGCGGCGCCGGCTCTGGCAGGCGGCGCGGGCGCAGTGGCCGGCTCTGGCCGCGCTCGGCGCGCTGGCGGTGGTCGTGAACCTGCCCTTCCTGGCGCTCTATCTGCCGAAGGCCGCCGAGACCGGCATGCATCCCTGGGCGGAGGTGACGCAGGCCTCGCTGCTCGACGTGATCCATGTCGGCGAGCGGAACTGGGCCTGGGGCTGGCTCATCGCGCTGCTGAACGGCTGGCTGCGGCCGGGCTTCCCGTTCTGGTCGGAGCGGATGACCGGCTTCCCGCTGCTGCTGCTGGCGGGCTTCGCCGGCGCCTGCCTGTGGCTCGCGCGCGGCGGGCCGGCCGAGCCGTTGCAGCGCGCCTGGCTGCGGGCGCTGGCGCTGGCGACGCTCGCCACCTGGGCGCTGACGCTGAAGTTCGGCGAGCACACGCTCTGGCACCTAGCTTACGCGTACCTGCCGGGCGCCAAGGCGACGCGGGTGATCGCGCGCTACCAGATCTTCCTCGGCGTGCCGGTGATCGCGCTGGCGATGACCTTCCTCGCCTCCCGCGCCTGGCCGCGCTGGGCGATCGCGGGGCTCGCCGCGCTGCTGCTGTTCGAGCAGGGCAATGCCTATGCGCCGCGCTTCCTCGATCGTCCGCTCGAGCTCGGCCGTCTGCGCGCCGTGCCGCCGCCGCCCGCGGGCTGCCAGGCCTTCTGGGTCAGCGCCGCGCGGACCGAGAGCCGGTTCGGCGAGGCGGTCGCCAACCCCTACAACCACAACAGCGAGGCGATGCTGGTCGCCGAGGTCCTCGGCCTGCCGACGATCAACGGCATTTCGACCTTCAACCCGCCGCGCTGGCCGGACGGCAATGCGGGCGATGCCGACTACGCGGCGGCGGTGCGCGCCTATGCCAAGGCCTGGGGGGTGACCGGGCTCTGCGCGCTTGACCTGCGCAGCTTCACCTGGAGCGGACCGGAGTAGCTCAGCCCAGGCGCGCGGCGCCGTCGGCGGTGAGATGCGCCAGCCGGCCGGCACACCAGACCGCGACCGCCTGGCGCGTTGCCGGGTCGACCGCGACCAGGTCGCCGCGCAGCCCGGGTGCCAGCACACCCCGATCCGCGAGGCCCGCCGCGCGCGCCGGGTTCGCGCTGACCAGCGCCCAGGATCGCGCGAGCGAGAGCCTGCCGCGCGCCGCCATGGCGAAGGGCGCCGCCAGCAGGGCCGGCCAGTAGTAGTCGGAGGCGAGCACGGTGACGAGCCCGCGCTCGGCGAGCGGCGCCGCGCTCGCCCAGCCGAGATGGCTGCCGCCGCGCACCACGTTGGGCGCGCCCATCACCACCGGCTCGGCCTGCGCGCGGGCATCCTCGGCGACGTTCTCGGCCATGGGGAACTCGCAGATCGTGGCCCCCAGCGCGCGATGTCGGGCGCGATCCTCGAGCGTCGCATCGTCATGGCTCAGCATCGGGATGCCCGCCTGCCGCGCTGCCGCCGCGAGCTTCGCCTGGGCCGCCGGAACCTCGCCGCGGCGCGCCGCGACGCCCTCGATCAGAGTACGGAACTGCTCGGGCGAGAGCCCGGCGCGGCCGGCGTATTTCGCCAGGTCCTTTTGGTTGCCAAGCTTGGCCAGGATGGTCGGCGTGTGGTCGTTGAAGCCGAGCAGATGGACGCGACCGGTGGCGATGTCGGAGAGCGCATCGTCGAGCGCATCCAGGTTGTCGGCCTCGAACCGCAGGTGCACGCGCAGGTCGCCGGCGAGCGACGGCCGGGCTTCATCGAGCGCGGCCATCAGCTCCCGCCACATCGGCAGCGAGC
>Ga0114976_10001243_pt1 | contig 15880 bp, 5 predicted proteins | sample S_130805_EF_Meta_FD_87319 | JGI IMG/M metagenome (GOLD analysis project Ga0114976, IMG submission 87319) | Freshwater microbial communities from Lake Simoncouche, Canada to study carbon cycling - S_130805_EF_MetaG | ecosystem: Environmental > Aquatic > Freshwater > Lake | place: Lake...
CGAGCCACCGGTGCTGAGGTTGGCGTTCCGCCGCAGGAGCACGCCCCGGCCCGCGGCCGGCACGCTCTCCTCGGTGAAACCCTGCTCGCGGAGCACCGCCACGGCCACCTCGTCGATCACCATCGGGCTGAGCGACGTGGCATGGTCGCCGCAGCGCCGCGGATCCTCGTTGACGCGGTCCACCAGCTGCCGCACCGTCGCGACGCCGTCGCCCACCACGAGCGGCGGATGCCGCCGCGCCGCAGCCACCATCCGGCCGCCGACCACGAGCACGCGATAGTCACCGCCGGTCACGAACCGCTCAACCACCACCGACGAGTCGATCTCGTTGGCGAGAATCCAGGCCTTCTCGACCTCCTCGTGGGTCACGAGGTTCACGGACACGCCGCGGCCCTGGTTGCCATATCGAGGCTTCACCACCACCGGCCCGCCGATCTCCTCGGCCACAGCCCAGGCGTCGGCGGCATCGGTCACCGGCCGCCCCTCGGGCACCGGGATGCCCGACTCGGCCAGGAGCGTGCGGGTGAGCTCCTTGTCTTGGGCGATCGTCTCGGCCACGGCACCGGTCCGATCGGTCTCCGCGGCGCAGATCCGCCGCTGGCGGGCACCGTGACCGAGCCTCACGAGCGAGCCCTCCGTGAGCCGCTGCGCCGGGATGCCGCGGGCGATGGCCGCCTCCACGATCGACCGGGTGCTCGGGCCGAGTTGCACGTCGAGCAGCACGTGCCGCAGCCGCTTGACCTCCGCGGTCACGTCGAAGGGCGTGTCGTCGATCGCCGCCCGCAACAACCGGTGGGCGGTGTGCAGGCACTCGACCGCGAACTTCTCCTCCTTGTATTCGATCACCACCTTGTAGACGCCGCGGGCCTTCGCCTCGCGGGCCCGGCCGTAGCCCACGGGCGTGCCGCCGAGCGTCTGCAGTTCGAGCGTCACGTGCTCGAGCACGTGGCCCATCCAGGTGCCGGTCCGAAGCCTCTCGAAGAAGCCCCCACGCTCGCCGATCGAGCAGCGATGCTCGATCATCGTGGGCAGCCACGACATGATCCGGTCGTTGAATCCCGGCAGCGTGTTCGAGGGAAAATCCTCGAGCCGGCCGAGATCGACCCATGCCTCCAGGCAGGGGAACGACGCCCATTGGTTGGGACCGCGAAGCACCTTGACCGAAAGAATCTCCATGGAAGTGTGGTGTGCTCTTTAGACCTGCAGCAGACGCGTGCGCGGGTCTGGTCGTGTGCGCCTCGTCCAGCCGCCGGACAGTCCGGCGGGATGCGCTGGAACGGAGGTCGCACGGGTCACAACGGCACGGCGCAGGCGCGTCGCCCACGACATGCTGTCCGCCAGGGCGGACATCCGTACGAACCCGACGGTGGAACCCGTCAGGGTGGCGGCTGGCAGTCCGGGGCCGCGGGAGAGATGCCCCCGGCGAAGCAGGTCTTCGCGGACGGGCAGAAGAACAACGGGGGGCAGAAACGAACCGTCAACCGACCGGCCGAAGTGGCCATGGGACGAAAGAGTTCCTACACCGCGAGGCCGGATGGTAACGCCGCACGCCACACGGACGCGCGTTCGCTTGCGATACCCGTTCCTCGCGGCACCATGATTCCAACTGCGACCCCGCCAGGAAAGCACCTGACGACCGTCGCATCGTCGCATCGACCGGCCCCGGAATCCCGGAACCGGCTTCGCAGAACGATGGCCAGAGTTTACGCTTCCGGACAACGACTGCGAACTTTTTTTCAACGCTTCCAAGGCAATGCACGTCCCGTGCCGAACGCCGCTCGTTCGCCTTTCCCGCGGCACCGGCGGCTGATTGGCGGCATCAAGGGCCGTTCCGGGGGCCTGGTTCACGGAAAGATTGACCGGGTGGCGTGGCAAAAGGGAGGCGGTCGAGGCGGGCGGATGGAAAAAACTACAGTCGGGCGGCGGACGGATCCGACACGGGCAATCCATATATGAATCACCCTCGTGTCGGTAATCTAGGCATGTTCGGTAAGCCACGCAAATTTCTGTTGCTGCCCCCCAAGGCCCCCTCCCAAACCAGCACAACCCGCTGAAATCACTGCCCTAGCGCCCCGTTTTTCCCCTTGGAACGGGGCCGATCCTCCCGATCCAGCCTCCATGCCCTCAGGAACACGTTCCAGCGACCAGGCTCCCGCCTCAGCCCTTCCGTGGGCGGACGGCGCCGTGCAGCTGCTCCCCGGGGAGACCGTGCTGGCGGCGGGCCGGTTCGACCTCGATGCCAGCCTGCACTTCAGCGACGGCGGCATCGTGCTCACCACCCGCCGGGTGATCGCCGACCGGCCTGCATCGGCCACGCAGCCGCTCGACGGCCCCGGGCCGTGGACGTGGACGATCGGGCCCCGGACGCGGCTCGACGTGCAGCTGCGGTCCGCGGTCGGCCGCGTGGAGCTCTCCGAGGGGGATCGGATCGTTGCCCGCTGGCTGTTCACGCCGGCGAAGGCCGACGCGATCCACGCGCTCGAGGATGCCTTCGACGCCCGGGTGGCCGGCCCCGACGGGCTCTCCCAGCGCGAGGGCGTCCGCAAGCCCGCGACCGTCGCCGACGATGCCGGCACCGAGTCCGACGACAAGCCGGCCCCGGCGGCTCGCGGGCTCGGCGATGACGGCGGCGGCCCGGCGTCGTGGCGGGCGCTCTTTCGCCTGATCACGTTCGCTAGGCCGCACGCGGGCATGGCGATCCTCGGCGGGCTGCTCTCGCTCGCCAGCACGACCGCGGCCCTCGTGCCCCCGTATCTCACGATGCCGCTGGTGGACACCGTCCTGATCCCGAAGCAGAACGGGCAGGACGTCCCCTTCGCGATCGTCTGGTGGTATCTCGGCGGCCTGCTCGCCGCCGCGCTCGCCGCCTGGCTGCTCTCGTGGGCGCAGACATGGGTGCTCGGCTGGGTGAGCGAGCGGATCGCCGCGGGGTTGCGGACGCGGACCTACGCCCACATGCAGAACCTGTCGCTCGACTTCTTCCAGGGGAAGCGGACCGGGGATCTGATGTCGCGGGTGGGGAGCGACACCGACAAGATCAACGTCTTCCTCTCGGTGAACCTGATCGAGTTCGCGTCCAACGTGATGCTCCTGGCGCTCACGGCGGCGGTGCTCGTCTGGCTCAATCCGCTGCTCGCCCTGCTGACGCTCGTTCCCTTCCCCTTCGTGGTCTGGCTGATCTACGCGGTGCGCGAGCGGCTCCGCCGCGGGTTCGCCCGGGCGGCCGTGGCCTGGAGCGACATGACGAGCGTGCTGGCCGACACGATCCCCGGCATCCGTGTGGTCAAGGCGTTCGCCCAGGAGCGCCGCGAAATCGAACGATTCGTCGATGCCAACGACCGGGTGCTCGACGCGAACGACCGCGTCAACGTGATCTGGTCGTTCACCGGCCCGGTGGTCAGCCTGATCAGCGAGGTCGGGCTGCTCGTCGTCTGGGCCTGCGGCGCGTGGCTGGTGTTCAGCGGCGGCGTAACGGTCGGCGGACTGACCGCGTTCCTCGCCTACATCGCCCGGTTCTACGGCCGCGTCGAGTCGATGATCCGGATGGTGCCCGCCACGCAGCGGGCGGCGGCGAGCGCCCAGCGGATCTTCGAGATCCTCGACTGCAAGCCGACCGTCGCCGAGCCGCCCCGGCCGGTGAAGCTCGGCCGCGTCGCGGGGCGGATCGAGATCTCCGGCGTCCATTTCCGGTACGGCGCCCGCGAGGTGCTCCACGGCGTCGACCTGGTGATCGAGCCGGGGGAGATGATCGGCCTGGTGGGCACCAGCGGCTCCGGGAAGTCCACGCTCGCCAACCTCGTCTGCCGCTTCTACGACCCCTCGAGCGGCTCGATCCGCATCGACGGCGTCGATCTCCGCGACGTCGACATCGCCGACTACCACCGCAACCTCGGCTGCGTGCTCCAGGAGCCGTTCCTGTTTTTCGGCACGATCGCCGACAACATCGCCTACGGCCGGCCGGACGCCTCCCGCGACAAGATCGTGGAGGCGGCCCGGGCCGCCGGAGCCCACGACTTCATCCTCTCACAGCCCCTGGCCTACGACTCCCGCGTCGGCGAGCGGGGCGGCGGGCTCTCCGGGGGCGAGCGGCAGCGGCTCTCGATCGCCCGGGCGCTGCTGGTGGATCCGCGGATCCTGATCCTCGACGAGGCCACCTCGAGCGTCGACGCCGAGACCGAGGCGATCATCCAGGCGGCGATCGACCGGCTGGTGACGGGCCGGACCACGATCGCGATCGCCCACCGCCTCTCGACGCTCCGCCGCGCCAACCGGCTCGTCGTGCTCGACGCCGGGCGGATCGTGGAGGTCGGCACCCACGAGGAACTGCTCGCTGCCGACGGCATGTATGCCCGGCTCTATCACGCCCAGATGAAGGCGGCCGAGGAGGCCGCGGCCTCGGCCTGACGACCACCCCATGCACGCATCCGAAACCACGACCCGCACCGGCGTCTCCCCCGAAGGCTGGCGGCTCGAGCGGCACGACCACGGCCGACTCGATCTCGTCGATGCCCAGGGCACGCGGCACCACGACGTGGACGTGCTGCGGGCGTTCCCGGTGACGGCGGCCGCGGGACCGGTGGCGATCATCGCCGCCGACGGCGGCGAACTGGCCTGGATCGAATCGCTCGCGGATCAGCCGGACGGACTCCGCACGCTCCTGGAGCGGGAACTGGCCCAGCGGGAGTTCCTGCCGGTGATCGAGCGGATCGAGGCGGTGTCCGACACGGAGCCGTCGGAGTGGACGGTGGTCACCGACCGCGGCCGCCACCGCTTCAAGGTGGCCCATGCCGACGACGTCGCCCGGCAGGCGGACGGCGGCGTGTTCATCACCGACACCGTCGGGATGCGGTATCGGATTCCGCGGGAAGCGGCGCTCGACGCCACCAGCCGCCGGCTGCTCGACAAACTCTCGTAGGCGTGGCCGCAGGTTTTCAACCTGCGGTGTCCTGCCCGAACGTGGCCGCAGGTTTTCAACCTGCGGTGTCCTGCCCGAACGTGGCCGCAGGTTTTCAACCTGCGGTTTCCTGCCCGAACGTGGCCGCAGGTTTTCAACCTGCGGTTTTCGGGCCGCCGCCGTCCGGCGGCGGCCCGCCGCTCGACCTTCCCCGGGGGCTCGACCCCGGAAGATGGGCCGGTTGCACCGTCCATGAGGGACAGGAGGGCATTTTTTCGAGGAAAAACACTGATTTTTCCTCAACAACCTGCTTGTGGCCTGCGTACAGCGGATTAGTCTCGAAGGGTCCTTCCTGAGGAGAGAACCCATGTCCGCGTCCGGTGCCCGCTCGACCCGCTCGACCCTTCTCCGCCGCCTGCAGGCGGTCGCCTGTGCCGGCCTCGTGCTCGCGCCGCAGGCGCCCGCGATGCGATATGCCACCGCCCAGTGCGGCTGCGGCGCCGCTCCCGCGGCGGCTCCCGTCGCCGTGCCCACCCAGACCTATCGGCTCGACTACCAGACCATCTACGACGAACGGCAGGTCACGGCCGAGCGGGTCAGCTACGAGACCGTCTACGACACCAAGACCTACACCGTGCAGAAGCCGGTCTGGGAGACGCAGACGCAGGAGCGGCGCACCACCGTCCAAAAGCCGGTCTGGGAGACGCAGACCCGCGAAGAGCGGACCACGGTGATGAAGCCGGTCTACGAGACCGTGATCGAGGACCGCAGCTACGACGTCACCCGCGACGTGGTCGAGACGGCCACCCGCGACGAGCAATACACCGTGATGAAGCCGGTCTACGAGACCGTGATGCAGCAGCAGGTGCAGGTGGTCCGCAAGCCGGTCTACGAGACGAGCGAGCGCGAGCAGGCCTACACCGTCACCGAGCCGGTCACGCAGATGCGGACCGCCTACTCGGTCGGCAGCCAGGCGGTCGATACGGTCACGCCCGTGGCCACGCCGGGCACGACCGGCCTCGGCTGGGCGCCGGGCGGCTGGGCGATCGATCCCGTCACGGGCCTCGCGGTCTGGCAGCGGGGCGGCTACCAGTGGGTGATGACGCCGGGCACCGTGGTCAACCAGGTGAACCGCGTGTACCAGCCGACCTACACGCCGGTGCAGGTGCCCGAGACGACCTATGTCAACCGCGTCGTCACGCAGAAGGTGCCGGTCCAGACCGTCCGCTACGTCGACGAGCAGGTGGTCACGCAGGTGCCGGTCCAGACCATGAAGATGGTGGCCGAGACGGCGGTCCGACAGGTGCCGGTTCAGACCGTCCGCAAGGTCGTCGAGCGGGTCGACAACAAGGTGCCGGTGCAGGTCATGAAGATGGTGCCGGAGGAGCAGGTCCGCCAGGTGGCGTTCCAGGTCTGCAAGATGGTGACCGAGGAGAAAGTCGAGCCGGTGCAGGTGCAGGTGATGAAGGTCGTCACCGAGCAGCGATCGATGCAGGTGCCGCGGGTCGTCGAGAAGAAGACGCCCTACACCTACACCGTGCGGATGCCGAGGACGGTGGTCACGAAGGTGCCGCTCGATCCCTGCGGCAATCCGCTTCCCGCGGCCGCCGCTCCGGCGGCGCTGGCCCCGGCCCTGCCGGCGGCGGCGACCTACGAGCAGGTGCCCGCCCCGGCGGCCTCCGCGGCACGCCCCGAGACACCCGCCGCCACCGCGCCCCTGAAGACGTTCAGCGACAAGCCCACGGCGGCGGTCGCGCCGGCGGCCGAGGGCTGGACGGCGTCGCCGCTCCGGCACATCGATCCCACCACGTCGGCCAGCGCCGAACTGCGGACGGTCGAGAAGCCGCTGGCACCGACCGCCGAGTCGATCTCGTCACCGGCGGCTCCGGCCGCCACCGCCCCCACGGCGAACGTGCCGAGCGAGCCGACGCCGACGGTCGCCCCGACCGGCCCCGCCGTGGAGCCGGCCCAGCCGGCGCACGACCTCCGCGACGTGCCCGCCGCCAAGACGTCGGGGGCCGGCTTTCTGAAGCCGATTCCCACGCCCGATCACACGACCTGAGTCGGGCACCGCGGGGTCATTCCGCGCTGCAGCGACACCGGCACGGCCCACAGGCTGAAGACCTCTGCCACTCAGGGCAGGCCTGAGTGGCAGGGCACCTCGTGAACTCCCGCAGGTTGAAAACCTGCGGCCACTTCCGGGCACGAAACCGCGGGTTGGAAGCCTGCGGCCACTCAGGCCGCCGTGGCGGCCTTGATCTCGGCCATGGCGAGCACCGCCGCCGAGGACCCCGACGCGGGTTGACGGGGCTCCGCGCCCCCCCGTTTCTTGCCCCGCGACGCCACGGGTGCTACAAGCGAGCGGGGGCGGCTGTCCATACAGTTCACGTTTCCTTGGATACACCCGTGAGCCGGCCTTGCCACCACCGCCAGTCGCCGGGGGCCGCGATCGCCGTGCGGGTAGCCGTGCTGGCCGTTGCCTCCGCGGGGATCGCGTGGGCGCCACCTGCCGCCCGCGGCCAGACCGTCACCCTCTCGGGCAGCGCCGTCGGCTCCACCCCCTCGGTGCTGGGCTACAACTCCGGCCACTTCCTGCCCGGCTCCAACACGGCGTCGTGGTGGAAGCATGCGGGCGTCAACGGCAGCCGGATCTTCTCGAGCCCCAGCTACCTGACGCCCGGCACGAGCACCTACTTCCGCTCGCAATCGACGCTCTCGCTGAGCGCGACCACGCAGGCCCAATTCGTCACGCAGCGCGACGCGCTGCGGGCCAGCGGCACGGCCACCACATTCGTCCGCTGGGACCGGATCGTGCCGCTCTACGCGACCGGCACGACGGACGGCAACAACTCGATCCAGCTCAAGACCGCCGAAGATTCGATGAAGGCGCTCGGCATCAAACCGCTGATCGTGATGACTCGCTCGCCCGCCAGTTACACATGGCCAGCGACGCCCGCCGCCAACTCGGCCGCCGACTGGCAGGACCGCTGGCTGGCCTGGCAGCAGTGGTATGCGCAGGCGTTCGTTCACGCCCAGTACAACGACGTGGAGAACTTCCAGTTCTTCAACGAGCCGGATCTCTACGCCAGTTCCAACGGCACGCTCACGCAGGACCAATGGCTGGAGATGGTCCGGTTCGGGGCCAATGCCGTCGAGAGCGCCATCGCCGACGTCAACCGGCTGTATGGCAAGAGCCTCACGCCCCACGTCTACGGACCGGTGACCACGGGCCCCGAGACGGCCGCCGGGGGCTGGGGCGATCTGCTCCTCCGCAACCGGTCCAACCAGCTGATCACCGGCTCGTCGTCGTCCTACCGGCTGTTCGATCATTACGACTACCACAACTACGGCAGCAGTCCGACCACGTTCGGCACCAGGGTTGCCGACACGATCGCGGCGATCAACGCGACGACCGGCGGCCAGGCGGCCCAGTTCCCGATCGTGCTCAGCGAGTTCAACACCCGCACGAGCTCCAACTACGACCCGACCGACACCGTGAACAATCCGAATGGATTCACTCCGGACAGCCTCGACATGTCGAGCCGGCTCGGCCAGATCCTCGTCAACGTGGCCAACAACAAGGCTGACGAGCTCTACCTGTTCAAGTTCAGCAACGCCGGCGGGGCCAACAATGGCGTTCACTGGCAGAGCGAGACGGGCACGAAGAACGTCGGCGGGGCCTCGCGGTCGGCAATGGCCTACCAGCTATTCACGGAGGGCTTCACGGCCAACACGCTGCTCAAGGCCCCGACCTCGTCCGATTCGGCCCTCTCGATGGCCGCGGCCTTCGATGCGGCCGAGGGCAAGCGTTACGCCTACATCGCCAACGAGAGCAGCTCGGCCGGCAAGTCGCTGACGCTCGATCTCAGCAGCTGGAACGTGGCCGTGGGTTCGACCGTGACGGTCAAGCAGGTCAGCGGCCTGCATCAGGGCGGCATCAGCCAGACCCTCACGGTGCCTGCCAACCGCACGGTCACGGTGAACGCCGATCCCTTCGGCGTGGTGCTCGTCACCGCCCCCACCGTCAGTGGCCTCGAGCGCCGGCCGTTCACCGCCTCCGAAAACGCCTACGTTCAGGAGAGCGGCCTGACGACCAACTACAGCGGATCGGCGACCCTGCTCGTCCGCAGCGGCAGCACCACAGCCACCCACCAGGCCACCTACCTCAAGTTCGCGATCGGATCGTTCGATCCGACGCTCGTGGCCGACGCCACGCTCAGCATCACCGCCCTCGATCCGGCCGCGACCGATCCCACGCTGGCCGGCATCGTCTGCCACGTCTACGGGATCACCAACTCCACCTGGCGGCAGGCGACGAGCGGCACGGCCGCGGGCATCACCTGGACGACGGCCCCCAACATCAACCAGACCAGCCGACCCGCCACACGGACGACGATCAGCCAGAACTACGTGACGGGGGTCGGCACCAGCGCCGACATCGTCGGCCAGTTCGCCGCCACGGGGACGGCCAAGACGCTCTCGATCGACGTCAGCCGCTGGATCGCGGAGCGGGTGGCCGCGGGCGACACGAGCGTGAGCTTCATGATCACCCGCGACGTGCGGTTCGACGGCGATTTCGACAACGTCCACTCTCTGGCGATCACCAGCCGCGAGGGGGCCGGGGCGAGCACCACGCTGGCGCCGACGCTCACGCTCTCGACGCGCACGGCGCCGATCACGATCTCCGTGGCCTCCGGCAGTCAGACCCAGCTCCAGACCGGCAACTCGCTGATCCGGGGCACGAGTCCGGTGACGAAGACGGGCGCCGGCACGCTGGTCTACGACACGGCCAACTCGACGACCGGCTCCACCACGATCCAGGCCGGCACGCTGCGGGTCGCCCACGCGCAGGGGCTCGCGTCGAGCCCCACCATCGTCCAGGCCGGCGGCAGGCTGCTGATCGACGCCGGGATCACGCTCAAGGCACCCGGGCTGACGCTCGCGGGCGGAACCCTCTCCGCGGCGGCGCTGGCCGTCAACGGCACGACCGGCATCGGCACGCTGACGATCTCCAGCGGGATCATCGCCGGGGCCCCGGCACTGAGTGTCGGGGGCGGCGGCCGCGTGGTGATGTCGGCCACGTCGGCCCAGTGGCTGGATCTCTCGAGGCTCACCGTCGACCAGGCGGCGGGCGGAAGGCTCGACCTCGGGAGGGGCGGCATCACGATCGCCGCAGGTGGCATGACGTCGAGCAGCCTGCTGGCCGACCTCGCGGCCGGCTTCACCGGCGGCACGTGGAGCGGCACCAGCGGCATCGTGTCGTCGGCCGTGGCCGCCGCCCAGGCCGCGGGGCAGCTCCGCACGATCGGCTGGGCCGACGCTGGCGATGGCACGCTCCAGGTGGCCTACGCCGCGCCGGGCGACACCAATCTCGACGGGCTCCTCGACGTGCTCGATGCCGCCAACATCCTGGCCGGCGGACTGTTCGACAGCGGCTCTCAGGCGATCTGGACGCAGGGAGACTTCAACTACGACGCGGTGCTCGACATCCTCGACGCGGCCGACTTCCTGAGCACCGGCCTGTTCGACCAGGGCCCCTATGAAGCGTCGGCGGCCGCTGCCGTGGCCGCCGTGCCGGAACCAGCGGCCGGGCCGCTGCTGGTGGTCGCCGTCGCAGCGCTGGGTTGCCGCCGGCGGGCGGCGGCGGCGGCGGTGTTGAAACGCCCCGCCCTGCGCGTATAAACTGCTCGTCGGTTTGTATACACGCACGTCGCTGGCTGGCGGCGGCGTTTCCGGGGACTCGGCCGTGGGAGAAAACATCATGCAGGCTCGTCGTTCGTCGCTGCGCCGGTCGGAAACAACCCCACGCATGGCCGCATCGGTTCGGAGGCGGCTCATGGGATCGCTCGGCGGGCTCTGCCGCGGCGCGCTCGCCGGCCTGGTGCTTGTTGCCGGGATGCCGCACGCCCACGCCGCCACGCTGCTTACGTGGGACTTCACGACCACCACCGGGGCCACCAGCGGATCGGCCGCGTCGGCGCTCGTGGTCGGCGTCACGGGATCGACGCTGAGCGCGGGCCCCGGCACCACCACCGGGAATGCCGGATCGGGCGGCTCGAACGGCAGTCCGAGCAACACCTGGAACCGCACCTACGGCACCGTCACCACGTCGGCGACCGCCGCGCTCGCCGCTGGCAACTTCATCGAGTGGACCACGACCGCCGCCCCCGGCTACACGGTGGCGTTCAACGGCCTCACCGGCATGAACCTCGCGAAGACGAGCACGGGCCCCGATCAGGCAACGCTCTTCTACAGCACCGATGGCGGTCTGAACTTCGTCCAGACTGGATCCTCCGTCCCCGTCACCGGCACGCTGACCTCTGCAGCTCCGGCGTTCGGCTCGACCATGTTGGCCACTCCGATCGTGCTCGCCGGCGGTGGCAGCGGCGCGTCGATCCTCTGGCGGATCGCGGCCTACGGCGGCGGCGCGAACCGCATGGGCATCGGCAAGGCGGCGACCGATGATTTCTCACTGCTCGGAACGGTCACGGGCGGAGCCGCCCGGAATCTCACCTGGGTCGGCACGGCCGGAAGTGGCGTCTGGGACACCGATCCCGCCAACACGGCCTGGACCACCGGCAGTTCGGCGGCCGCCTTCGCCACCAACGACAATGTCTCCTTCACCACCGCGGGAACGGTGACGGTCGGAGCGGGCGTGGCGGCGGGATCCGTCGCGGTGTCGAACGCATCCGGCGTGCTGCGGCTGGAGAACAACGGCTTCAGCGGCACCACGCTCACGAAGTCGGGGGCGGGCACGCTCGTGCTGGCGGCGGCCAACACGCTCTCCGGCGGCGTCACGGTGAACGGAGGCACGCTCGTGCCGGCGGCGGCCGGAGCGTTTGGCAGCCAGCCGCTCGGCCTCAACGGCGGCACGCTCGCCTTCGCCGACCCGGCCGTGGCATCCATGAGCAACGCCTATTCCACGGGCACCGCCGGCGGCACGATCAACGTGCCCGATGGCTCCGCGACGATCAGCGGCGTGGGCACGGCCCTGGGCACGCAGTCGGGCACGGGCATCGCCCGCGGCGATTCGCGGACCTTCAACACGCTCACGAAGACCGGCACGGGCACGCTCGTGCTGACGGGCAATCTCGGCGCCCAGATGAGCCACGACACGGCGGCCGGCAACGTGAGCACGTCCGGCGGCATCAACCTGCAGATCCCACAGGGTGCGATGGAGATTTCCGGCAACCGCACATGGAACCTGGCCACGGGGACCTCCGTGACCAGCGGTTCGACCACGTTCAATGGCATGCAGTGGGACGGCAACGTCAACATGCGGGGCGGCACGATCCAGGTCAACGGCGGCAACATCCAGGGCAGTGGCACGATCAACGTCGGTCTGCCCGGCGATTTTCCGTCGGCCAACACGCTCAAGAGCCGGCTCAACTTCGCAGCCCCGTCGATCGCCAACACCGTCTCGATCGCCGACGGCTTCACGCTCACGCTCGAGTCCAACGTCGGCAGTTCGATCCGGCTGACGGGCCCGATCCTCGGCGGGCCGACCACCACGATCACCAACGCGGGCAACGGCACCGCCACGCTCACGGGTACCGTGCCCTCGACCTTCGCCGGCACCTTCGTGGTGACCGGCAGCCAGGGTGGCATGTCGCTCACGCCGCAGGTGATGGCCAGTGCCGCCAAGGTGACGAACAACAACGCGCTGACGATCACCAACTCAGTCGCCAGCGCCACCACCTCGACGCTGATCGAGGGAACCGGCTCGGTCCTCGTCAACGGCAGCCAGAAGGTGACGATCACGGGCTCGAACACCTATGGCGGAGGCACGCGGGTGGCGTCCGACGTGGGGATCGTGAAGCTCTGGGACGGAAGCACGGGCTCGCTCGGCTCGGGCGGCATCGCGGCGTCGGGCCCCGACGGCCGCATCTTCTGGGACGGCCCCGAGACCACGATCACGTTCGACACCCCCGTGAACACCGGCAATCTGCCGACGGAGCGGCTGGGCTTCGCCGGCACCGGCAAGACCTACGTGCTCACGGGCCAGGTGAGTGGCACCGGCTGGCTGCGGGCCAGCTCCGGGGCGGTGCTCGACCTGCGGCAGCAGACGGCCGCCACCAACACGAACCTCGGTGGAGTGGAGATCGGCAACGCCACCGTGATCGCCAATGGCGACGAGAACCTCGGCGGCGGAGCCCTTTCCTTCACCGGCACCTCGTCGGTGCTCGACCTGCGGGCCAGCGGAACGCTCAACCGGTCGGTGACGGTGGGCGTGACGAGCGGCTCCGCGATCGCCGCGCAAATCAACACCAACGCCAACAGCGTCACGCTGTCGGGCAGCGTGTCCGACACCGCCCTGACCACCGGAGGTGGCCTGGTGAAACTCGGCTCGGGCCGGCTCACGCTGGCCAACACCGCGAGTTACTCCGGGCCGACCCAGATCGCGGCGGGCAGCCTCGCCGTGACCAGCGGCACGCTCGCCGGCATCGTGAGCGGCTCGGGGGCCCTGGTGAAGTCTGGCTCCGGGACGCTCTCGCTCTCCGGGGCCAACACGCTCACGGGATCGACAACCGTGCAGGGTGGCCGGCTGCAACTCGCCAGCGGCGGGGCGCTCGCCTCCAGCCGGCTCGTGCCTCTCGCCGGCGGCACCGTCTCGCTCACGCCGTATCTGCAGACGACGGTGGGCGGCCTGGCCCCGAACGCCGGCGGCCTCGTGGACGTCGGCAACGGCATGGTGACCGTGGCGGCGGGCCTCTCCGCCGCCGACATGGTGACCGCGATCGTCACGGGCCTGGGCGACGGCAGCTGGAACGGCACCAGCGGCATCACCTCCAGCACCGCCGCCGCCAGCGGTGGCGACCGGACGGTCGGCTGGCTCGACAACGGCGACGGCTCGGTCACGTTTGCCTTCGCGGCGGCAGGCGACACCAACCTCGACTGGCAGGTGGACATCATCGACGCCGCCAACTTCCTCGCCGGAGGCAAGTTCGATTCCGGCAGTCCGGCGACGTGGAACGAGGGCGACTTCACCTACGACGGCGTGGTGGACATCCTCGATGCCGCGAGCTTCCTCTCCAACGGCCTGTTCGATGCGGGCCCCTACAACGCACCCCCCGGACAGGCCGGCGCCATCGCCGCCGTCCCGGAACCCTCCACGTGGGCCCTGCTCGCAGCCGGCGCCGTCGCCGTCGGGATCGGCCGCCGCCGGCGGCCGGCGGGAAGTCGTCGCCTCGGGCATGCGGCGCTGGCGGTGAGCATCGCCATGCTCGTGACGTGCTTCGGCACGGCGCGGGCCGACACCCTCGTGCAGTTCCTGATCACCACGGCCACCACCGGCGCCACCACGATGCCTGGCAGCGTCACGACGGTCACCGGACTCTCCTCGACATTGATGACGGGCAGCGGCGGCACCACGACCACGGGCAACACCACCTCACCGGCCGGCACGTGGAATCGCACGTATCCCAACATCCAGGCGACCGGCACCGGCTCGCTCGCCACAGGCAACTGGATCACCTGGACCACCACCGCATCGACCGGCTACGAGTATTCGTTCAACGGACTCACCGGCCTCAACATCAATCGCACCAGCACCGGGCCCACCACGGCCGGCCTCTTCTACAGCACCGACGGCGGCGTCAACTTCGCCCAGACCGGTGGCAACTTCACCACCTCCACCACGCTGACCTCGGCCGCAGCGACCTTCTCGACCACGATGAGCAGCACGCCGATCAAGCTGCTGAGCGGCACGACCGGGATCGTCTGGCGGCTCGTGGGCTTTGGTTCCGGCATCAGCCGCATGGGCATTGGCACGTCCGACGCGGTCGATTTCACGATGCTCGGCACCGTGGACGTCACCCCCGCGCTCAATCTCACCTGGGCCGCGCCGGGGGGCACCGGCACGTGGGACACCACCCCGGCCAATCAGGTCTGGACCAACAACTCCGGCGGCGCGGCGACGCCGTTCACCAACGGTGACAACGTGACCTTCGCCGGCACCGGCGGGGTGGTCACGGTCAGCGGCACCGTCAGCCCCGGCACGCTCGCCGTCACGAACGCGTCGGGCACCTACCAGTTCACGGGTGGAAGTGTGCGTGCAACCGGCGCGGCCACGAAGTCGGGGGCCGGTACGCTCGTGCTGGCCTCGTCTGGTTCCTACGCGCTCGGCTGGGCGGTGACGGGCGGTACGATCGTGCCCGATGCCACCGGCGCCCTGGGCTCGGCAGCCGTCACGATCGACGGCGCGACGCTGGCGGTCACCAACGCCGCCGTGGGCACCCTGTCGAACAACCTGACCATCGGCTCAGGCGGCGCGACGATCGCCGCCGGCAGCGACGTCACCTTCTCCGGCGCGATCACCGGGGCGACGGGTGCCCGGGTCGTGAAGACGGGTACGGGCAATCTCACCCTGAGCGGCCAGTTCGGCACGCAGTCGTCCGCCCCGCTGGAACTCGACCTCGCCGCCGGCACGACCACCCTCTCGGGCGGCCAGAAGAACGTCACCGGCACGAACAACTGGGATGCGGCCGTCACGCTAGCGGGGGCGACGGTCCATCTCCACGGCGGCTCGATCACGGGCTCGGGGACGATCACCAACACCAACGCCGCCTCCAAGTTCATCTCGCGGCTCAACGCCGGTGCGGCAACCGTCACCAACCCGATCGTCACCAACGACACGCTCACCATCGAGTCGCCGAACGGCACCAACCGCCTGACGATGGCCGGGGCGATCAGCGGCTCGGGCGGCCTGAGCGTGATCGGCAACGGACCGAAGTCGCTCGACGGCGTGAACACCTACGCCGGCCCCACGTCGATCACCGCCGGCAGCCTCCGCGTCAACGGCTCGATCACCAACGACAGCACGGTGACCGTCGGGGGCGGCGCGCAGCTCGGTGGCAATGGCGTGATCAACTCGAACACCACGCTGCAGGCCAACGCCACACTCTCGCTCGTGGACGGCGTCGGCGCCAGTGCCCTGACGTTCGGCAAGGGTCTGGCGGTCGATCCCTCGACGACCACGCAGTGGTA
>Ga0114976_10001244_pt1 | contig 15865 bp, 11 predicted proteins | sample S_130805_EF_Meta_FD_87319 | JGI IMG/M metagenome (GOLD analysis project Ga0114976, IMG submission 87319) | Freshwater microbial communities from Lake Simoncouche, Canada to study carbon cycling - S_130805_EF_MetaG | ecosystem: Environmental > Aquatic > Freshwater > Lake | place: Lake...
GGGGAGCAGGTCGCCGAAGTGGCTGTCCTCGCTGTTGCCCACCGGGCGGTCGAGGCTGATCGGGTAGCGGCTCATCGCCGTCACGCGACGCGTTTCGTCCACCGGCGTGCCGGCCCGGGCGGCGATCTCCTCGATCGTGGGCTCGCGGCCGTATTCCTGGAGGAGCTGGCGGGCCACGTTCCGCACGCGGCTCATGGTTTCCACCATGTGCACCGGGATGCGGATGGTGCGGCTCTGGTCGGCCACCGCGCGGGTGATCGCCTGCCGGATCCACCAGGTGGCATACGTGCAGAACTTGAAGCCGCGGCGGTATTCGAACTTGTCCACCGCCCGCATCAGGCCGGCATTGCCCTCCTGGATCAGGTCGAGGAAGGAGAGACCGCGGTTGCGATACTTCTTCGCGATCGACACCACGAGCCGGAGGTTGCCCTCCGAGAGCCCGCGCTTCGCCTGCTGATACTTGGCGAACACGCTGCGGATCTCATCGACCCGCCGCTTGAGGCTGCGGGGCGTTTCCTGGCAGCTGCGGAGGATCTGGCGATACTCCTCGACGAGCTTCTGCCGGCCCGAAGGCGGCTGCTTCGACTTCTTGTGGGAGTCGATCTTCGCCTTGAGCTCGCGGACCCGTTCCACGAACCGCTCCAGCGTCGGGATCATCGCCTCGATTCGCTGGGTTCGCAGGCCGAGTTCCTCGATGAGCCGCACGCACCGCCGGCGCCGGCGGCCGAGCCGGGCCCAGGCCTCGCGCCGCTCCGCCATGCGGTGCTTCTTCGAGAGGGCGATCCGGTAGTCGGCCTTGTTCTGCTTGAGAAGCACGTCGAGCGTCCGCAGGTTGTGCGGCAGCCGGCCGAGGATCTGCTCCTTCTCCAGCCGGTCGGTCACCGAGACCTGCACCGTGCGGTCGAAGGGCAGTTCGCCCTTGTGGACCCGGACGAGCACGCGGTAGGCCTGCTGGCAGACGTATTCGCACTCGAGCAGCTTGGCGCGGAACTGGGCTCGAGTGGTCTCGATCTGCCGGGCGAGGTGGATCTCCTGCGCACGGGTGAGCAGCGGGATCTCGCCCATCTGCGTCAGGTACATCCGCACCGGGTCATCCGACCAGTTCTCGACCTGCTCGATCAGCGACTCCTCGGCGTCGCCCGACGCGTCGACCTCCTGCTCGACCTCCGCCTCGATGTCGCCGTCGGCGATCCCCGCGACGTCGGCATCCTCGACGAGAAGTTCGGCGTCGGCCTCCTCGGCATCGACGACCTTCTCGGTCAGTTCCTCGACCTCCTGGGGATTGGAGACGACATCGTCCTCGAGTTCATCCAGCAGCGAGTCGTACAAAGCGGAGCTCCTTCGCGAATCGTTCGATCAAGTCCATGGCCGGTGTCCTCCGGCCCGCGGGGTGCCACCGGCACCAAGGCATCATTCGGAGTGCGGTCAGTGTGATTCAAGGGGCAGGCAAGTCCAGTGGCATGAGCCACGGCCGGGCAGGCGTGAGCCAGCCCGGGTCGAGTCTCCTGCACACCATCGCCATCCTGCCGACAACCCCACCAACTGCGGGGCTCAAGCCCCTCGATCCGAATGCTGGGTAAGGGGCGCAAAAAAAACAGGGAACCATCGGCATCTTCGAGGGTTTCCGGGGGACGAAACATTATGCCGCTCCCGGCCCCCGGCGGCCAGTTTTTTTTCCAGGGAAATTTGGTTTTTCACTCGATTCCCGGACCCGAATGGTAAAAGAAAGCGGCGGGAGAATCTCTGCCGTCGCCGCGCTCCGATGACCGCGGCCGCGGCAGGGCCTGGCCTTCCGCAATGCGGTCTGAGTCGGCGAACCACCGATGGCGACAGTCGAACGCGTCTTTGTCCTGCAGTGCCCCTGTGCGGGGCGGGTCACGGTGACGGCTGGTCAGGCCGGCGGCCAGGCATCGTGCCCGGACTGCGGCCGCGCGATCGACGTGCCACGACTCCGCGATCTCGCGGCCTACGCGGTGGCACCGGCGGCGGTCGTGGGACCGCCCCGCTCGGGGCTCGGCCGTGGGCTGCTCGTCGCCGGCTCCGCGCTCGGTGTTGCCGCCGTGATTCTGGCGCTGTCGCTCGTGCCCGTTGGCGGCCTCTTCTTTCCGCAGCCGCCGACGGTGGCTCAGATTCGCGCCGCCGTCGCCACGGCGCCGCTGGCGCAGGTGTATGAAGGATGGCAGTCGATGGCCCGATCGGGCGTCGGCCGTCCGCCCAGCCAGGAGGAGCTCCGGCTTCAGCAGTTCGCCGCGAATGCCGTGACGGTCGGCCGCCTGCTCTGGGGTGTTTCGGGGATCGGGCTGGTGATGGCGCTGACGGGCGCGGCGCTCGCGGCCACGGGCCGTTCTGCCGGCGGCGGGCCGACGCGATGAAGGCCGCGTTCATCGACCGGCCGGGCCCCGCCGAGGCCATCATCCATGGCGACCTGCCAGACCCGGTCGCCGGTCCGCGGCAGGTCGTCGTTCGCGTCAGGGCCTGCGCGGTCAACCCGATCGATACCTACGTCAGGAGCGGTGCCGTCGCGATGCCGCTGCCACTGCCGTTCGTCGTCGGCTGCGATCTGGCCGGCGAGGTGGTGGCCGTCGGCGATGCCGTCGATCACCTGCGGGCGGGGATGCGGGTCTGGGGATCCAACCAGGGGCTGCTCGGGCGGCAGGGCACGTTCGCGGAGTTCGCGGCCGTGGACGAACGGTGGCTCTACCCCACGCCCGACGGCATCTCGGATCGTGAGGCGGCCGCCGCGGCGCTGGTGTCGATCACCGCGCACCTCGGGCTCGTGGGCCGCGCGGGCGTGCGGCCCGGCGAGACCGTGTTCGTCAACGGCGGCTCCGGCGGCGTGGGGTCGGCCGTGGTGCAGATCGCCAAGGCGCTCGGCGCCCGGGTGATCGCCACGGCCGGTGCGCCCGAGAAGCAGGCCCGCGTGCTGGCGCTCGGTGCCGACGTCGTCCTCGATTACCGCGACCCCGAGATCGTGTCGCGGGCGCGGGGGTTCGCGGCCGCGGGCGTGGACGCCTACTGGGAAACGCAGCGGGAGCCCGACTTCGACCGCGCCGTGGCGCTCCTCGCGGAGGGCGGCCGGATGGTGCTCATGGCGGGCCGCGATGCCCGACCCGCGTTTCCGGTGGGACCGTTCTATGTGAAGGGCTGCGCGCTGCACGGGTTCGTGATGTTCAAGGCGAGCCACGCCGAGCAGGCCGCCGCTGCCGCCGACATCAATCGCTGGCTTGCCGCGGGCCGGCTGCGGGTGCCGATCGACCGGGTGCTGCCCCTGTCGCGGACCGCGGAGGCCCATGCGGCCCAGGAAGCGGCCACGGTGGCGGGGTCGGGCGGGCTCGCCGGCAAGATCGTGATCGAGCCATGAACACGCCGGCGATCTGGACCCGCGTCGTCGTGAGCGTGGGCCTCGGGTTCGTCGGCCTCGCAGTCGCGATCGGCCACGGCGCGGAACAGGGAGGTGGCGGCCGCGCCCCCTCGCCGGGCCAGCGGCGGGCGGGGATCTTCGGCCTCGAGGCGCCGGGGCAGAAGTTCGTCTACGTGTTCGACCACTCGGCGAGCATGGATGAGCCGGCCGGCCGGCCGCTCGCCTCGGCCAAGGAGGAACTCCTGGCGAGCATCGACGCCCTCGGCGAGTCGCAGCAGTTTCACGTGATCTTTTACAATGAGCGGCTGATGATCTTCGCGCCCCAGGGCCACCGGGGCCGGCCGATCTTCGCCGACGACGAGGCCAAGCGGGCCGTGCGGCGGTTCGTCGCGGGGGTGGACGCCGAAGGGGGCACGCGGCACGCGGAAGCCATCGCCGCGGCCTCGAGGCTCGCCCCCGACGCGATCTTCGTGCTCACCGACGCCGACGAACACGACGACCTCACGGAAGACGAGTATCGGCGGCTGGTGCGGGCGCTCGGCAAGGCGCGGTGCCTGGTGGCCCAGTTCGGCGCTGGCGAGGGCCGCCGTTCACCGCGGCTCGCCCGGCTGGCCGCCGACTCCGGAGGCGAATACCGGGTCGTTGACGCGTTGGCCGACGAACCTCAGGCCACGCAGCCCTGAACCCCGCGGACGCGGTCCGGCGGCCGCAGGCTGCTCGGCCGGCTTTCTCTACCGCCGCGTCGGCTGCGGCGGCGCCTCCGGGGCCTGCTGGTCCGCGGGCCGCGATCGCTGCCACGGGCTCCCCAGCGCCTCGATGCCGGCGGCAACATTGGGAAACATGCCGCTCCAGGTCCGCTGCGGAGCGGCGGCCTGCTTCTGGTCGCGGCTCGCCGCCTGCGACTGGGTCTTCTGTGGCTGGGGCTGCTGGGCCCGCCCGGCCTGAGGCCGCTGCTGGCCGGGACGCCGCGCCGCCGACTGGGATCCAGTCGCCGTGGGACGCGGCGTGGCGGTGGGGGCCTTGGCGACCGTGGCGGGCGGCCCCGGCGGCTCGGGCCGCGGTGTGGTGAACGAGGTGTCGGCCTGGAGCGCGATCCGCTCGGGCACCACCAGATACCGTCCGGCATCGCTCGCCGTCGGCCGCGTCGCGGGGGTGGTCGGCTGACCCTTGGCCGTCATCACCGACGGCATCGTCTGCACGTCCGTGGCCACCGCCTCGGCCATCTCGTCGGGGTCGATGGCCAAGCCCGGCGTCGGCTCCGACCGCGCGGGCGGATCGATGTCGGTGGGCGACGGCGGCATCGGCTGCAGCGTCGCGGCGATCGTGGGAGCAGTGGCGGGTGCGATCGGCGCGGCCTCCGGTTCGGTCGGCACGGTCGCGGGCTCGGTCGGTGTGGCGGCCGGGGCGGCCGGGGCGGGTGCGGCGGCGGCCGTGTCGTCCGCGGGCGCGGCGAGCGGCAGCGGCTCGGACGTGCGGTCGGAACTGCGGTCGGTCGTGGACGGCGTCGCCACCGTGTTCGTCGCCACCTCCGCCGGCTTGTCGTTCGAAGCCGGGGTCGTGGCCGGGAGGGTGGCCGGGGTGGTGGGCACCTGCGCCACGGGAGTCGGCGGAGTCGGGGCCGGCTGGACGATCGACTCCGCCGGCATCCAGGGATCGGCCTGTGTCGAGGTCGCGGGGGGCGGCGTGGGTGAGGCCGCCGGCACCGCCGGCGTGAATGTCTCGGGGGCAACAGGACTCGCCGCAGCGGCCGCCCCCGACTTCACCAGCTGCACCGCGAGCAGCGGTTGGCCTTCGCGGACGGCATGACGCAGCACGTAGCCATCGAAGGTGTCGCCGGCCCGCAGCGCCGACGAGGGCAGCATGGCCTTCGGCCAATCCTTGAGGGCCACGTCCCAGACCGTGACCGGCGCGCCCTGCGACAGGGGTCGCAGCGCCACGAAGATCGGCTCGCACTCGACCTGCGGCCGCCGCTGGGCGAGTTGGACGTCGAGCACGCGGTTCACGCCGACCGCCGCAGCGGCACCCGCGATGAACGCGGCCGCGAACACGGTGAACGACTTCGGCCGGTGACGGGCCGAAGCTGCGGGCGCTGCGGTGCGGGTGGTCTCGGCTGACATGCGTGCCTGAATCCTCTGGAGGCGCTCTTCCTTCCGAACATCGGCAGCGGCTCTCCGCGACGGACACCCAACGCCGGCGAACCGGCGCCCGTCCGCCAAGACCCCGCAGGGCCCCAGCCCCCGCATCTTCACTCGCTGGAATCGCCGCTACCGGTGCCGGAGGCCGCGAAGGCTGGGTCGGCGCTGCGGGCCAGCGGACGGATCACGATCAGCCGCACCGTACCCGCCTCCCCATCGCCCTGATCGCGAAGCAGGCCGTCGCCGACGGTGGCCGCGGGTTCGCCCGCGCAGCCGACGAGGAGCAGGGCTTCGGTGGGCAGCGTGACGTCGATCGCCAGATGATCGAGCCGGTGGCGTCGCTGGCCCGCCTCGAGCCGAAACATGCCGTCTTCGCCGGCCCACGACTTCTCGACCGGGCCATGCTTGATTTCCGGAACGGCCTCCAGCTTCACGCGGCCGTCGGCCGCGGGGCGGGCTGCCAGCGCCAGCAGCGGCGTCGCATCGTGAAAGGTGCCCCCGCGGACCTCTCCGGCACACTGTTCCAGCAGCACGAGGCTCGGGAGCCGCGTCGCGGTCACCAGCTCGCTGCGTCGGCCCGGGAGCAGCTGCAGCTGCCGCCGCGAGCGGCCGGGGTCGATGCCGACCACGTCGCCCGCGGGTTCATCCACCGAGTTTGCGGCGAGCCGCGCCGCAAACTCGGCGGGCAACTGGCCCGTCACCACGCCGGCGCGAAGACCATTGGCATTGAGCGCCCGGCGCCGCTCGGCGGGGATGGCCTGCTCGTCGACGTGATCCCAGATCGCCTCGCGGAGCTGCACGTCGTCGGCCGCGCTGCGGATGAACAGCACCTCCAGCGGGATGGTGCGCCGCGCCGTCGGGCTGCGGCCGCCGACGGCCACCGGGGCGTCGCGGGGCAGCTCGTGGACGACCGCCGCCGTCCCCAGGAGCCGGCAGCCGGACCCCGCGAGCAGGCTCGCGAGGATCGGCAGGAGCCAGCGGATGGTCGCCGGAGGAGGCCGCATCGAGCTGTGGGCCGCCACGGGGCGGTGCGTCGGGGTGATGGGAAGCTGGGGAAGTAGCCGAAGCGGCGGCTCTGGGTCAACGGCGATGGGCGTGGGACGCGCTGGTTTTCCGCCGCGCTCGCAGCCTGCCCACTGGCTCGGGATCGCCCATAGCCCCGTCGCCACGTGGCCGCTCCTCAGGAAGCCCAATCGCGTAAGCGATGGGGATCTGTGGTGGCCCCGCCGCGAGGGGCTGCCCATGCCCCGTCGCCGGACGTTCGCCTCGGCCATCCTGGCCTCGGCTCACTCGGATATCGCCTGCGCTTCGCCATCCTGGCTACGCTTGTCGACATACGCCGGCTCTCGGGGCACGGGCAGCCCCTCGCTGCCTTATCCCTCACCTGCGATACCGACTGCGGCGCCCCCCGAGGATCAACTGGAGGATCAACTGGAGGCCGACGTTACGCCGTTGCCTTCACGGCGTTGATGAACATCGCGAGGCCCGCGCCCGGGGCGGCGGGGTCGAGGCGACCCGGCCAGGAGGGGTGCTGCGTGGCGTCGATGAACCGCTCGGGATGCGGCATCAGCCCGAACACGCGGCCCGTCGGATCGCAGGCGCCTGCCACGTCGCCCACTGCGCCATTGGGGTTTGTGGTCTGGCCCGAGTCGTCGGCCACGTAGGTGAGCGGCAGCTGGCCCGCCGCCCGCAGCGACTCGAGCCGAGCGGGGTCGCGGAGCACGAACCGACCCTCGCCATGGGCCACGGGCAGCTCGAGCGTCGTCAGCCCCTTGAGAAACACGCAGGGACTCGGGCCGCACGTGAGTCGCACCCAGCGGTCGATGAACCGCCCGGAGGTGTTGTGGGCGAGCGCCGCCTCCGGCTGGCCGGTGGTCGGATCGGCGAGCAGGAGCCCGGTCTGGAGCAGCACTTGGAAGCCGTTGCAGATGCCGAGCACGAGCCCACCGCGGTCGCGAAACTTCACGAGGGCGTCGCCGAGCCTGGTCTTGAGTTCGAGCGCGAAGATGCGGCCGCTGGCGATGTCGTCGCCGTAGGAGAACCCGCCCGGGATGCAGAGGATCTGGCAGTCATCGGCGATCGCCGGCCGTTCGGCCAGCGCCCGCAGATGCACGCGCCGGGCGAGGCCGCCGGCCCGCTCGAAGGCGTGCGCCGTCTCGTGGTCGCAGTTGGTGCCCGGGGCACGGAGGATCAGGGCTCGTGGCGCGAGCATTCAGGCGTCCTTTCCGTGCCAGGCGGTCGCCAGGCGGTCCACGGCGATGCGGTCGCTCGCGCCCGACGACGACACGATCTCGAGCTCGGCGGCCGCCGCCACGGTGCCGATCCAGCCGAACCGCACGCCCTCGAGGCAGCGGGTGAACTCGGCCGCGTGCTCGGGCTTCACCTCGCAGACGAACCGTCCTGGTGTTTCGGCGAACGCGATCGCGAGATCGTGGCCGGTGGCCGCCGCCGCGGTCGGCACGTCGGCAAGCGCGAGTCGCGCGCCGAGCCTGCCGCCGATCGCCATCTCGGCCACCGCGGTCGCAAGCCCGCCGTCCGACACGTCGTGGCAGGCCTGCAGGAGCCCGGCCCGGCGGGCCGCGGCCACGGCGTGGATCGCCGCGCGGCAGGCGGCGACGTCCACCGTCGGCACGCCGCCGCCGCTCGTCCGCCCCGTGAGCGCGAGCTGGCTGCCCGCGAGGTCGCCCGCCGTCTCGCCCACGACGGCAAGGCGGTTGCCGGCGGCCTTGAGGTCGGGCGACACCGCCCGCCGGACGTCTTCGAGCTGGCCCACCGCGGTGACGAGCAGCGTGGGGGGGATCGAAATCTCGCGGGCCGTGCCCGCGGCGTCGGCGTAGGCGAACACGTTGTTGAGGCTGTCCTTGCCGCTCACGAACGGGGCCGCGAACGCGATCGCGAGGTCGTGGCAGGCGCGGCAGGCCTCGACGAGCGTGCCGAGCGATTCGGGCCGGCGGGTGTCGCCCCAGCAGAAGTTGTCGAGCAGCGCGATTCGCTCGGGATCGGCGCCGGCGGCGACGACGTTGGCGATCGCCTCCACGATCCCGCCGGCCGCCATCTGGTAGGGATCGAGCCTGCCGAGATGGTGCCGCAGGCCCACGCCGAGCACGATGCCGCGGTCGCGGCCGAGCACGCCGCGGATCACGGTGCCGTCGGCCGGCCCGCCGCCCGGGCCAAGGAGCGGCTTGAGCACCGAGCAGCCCTGCACCTCGTGGTCGTACTGCCGCACGATCCGCTCCTTGCTCGCCACATCGGGCAGCGCGAGCACGTCGAGGAGCGCCGCGGCGACCGTCGTGTCGCCCGACCAGGTGAGCGGGCTCGGGGTCGCCTGGGCATGCCGCGAGGCGAGCTGCTGCCGCGGGCGGCCCTCGTGGAGGAAGTGGCAGTCGAGATCCCCCGCGACGCGGCCGTGCCACTTGAGCACGATCCGCCCCGAGCCAGTGAAGGTGCCGATCGCCGTGGCTTCGACACCCTCGTCGGCGGCGATCCGCTCGAGCGCCGGCCAGTCGCCCGGAGCCACGGCGAGCACCATCCGCTCCTGGGCCTCCGAGATCCAGACCTCCGTCGCCGACAGGCCCTCGTACTTGAGCGGCACGCGGTCGAGATCGACGTCAGCGCCAAGCGCAGCCCCCATTTCGCCGACGGCGCTCGAGAGGCCGCCGGCACCGCAGTCGGTGATCGCGTGGAAGCGCCGCTGCCGCGATGCCTCCAAGACAAAGTCGGTGAGGATCTTCTCGTGGATGGCGTGGCCGATCTGCACCGCCCCGCCGCTCTCGGTCTCGCTGGCGCTGGTCAGTTCGATGCTCGAGAAGGTCGCGCCATGGATGCCGTCGCGGCCGGTGCGGCCGCCGGCCACCACGACGAGGTCGCCCGGCTCCACCGCGGCGTCGGCGTGACCCCGCGGCATGATGCCGACGGTGCCGCAGAACACCAGCGGGTTGCCGATGTAGCCCGGGTGGAACGCGACGGCGCCGGCGATCGTGGGGATGCCCATCCGATTGCCGTAGTCGCGGACGCCGGCGGCCACGCCGGCGAGCAGCCGCCGGGGATGGATCACGCCGGGTGGGACGTCGGCCGCCGGGGTGTCGGGAGGGGCGACGCAGAACACGTCGAGGTTGGCGATCGGCTTGGCGCCGAGGCCGGTGCCGAGCACGTCGCGAATCACGCCGCCGAGGCCGGTCGCCGCGCCGCCGTAGGGCTCGATCGCCGAGGGATGGTTGTGGGTCTCGACCTTCACGCAGATGTCGTGGTCGCCGTCGAACCGCACCACACCCGAGTTGTCCTTGAACACGCTCACACACCAGTCGCGCGGACCGAGCGTGTGGCGGATCGTCTGCGTGGCGGCGAACACCGTCTCCTTGAGGAGGTTGTCGTAGCGGGCCGCCCCGGCGGGGCCGACATGATCGACGCCGCTGGTGAGCGTCTTGTGGCAGCAGTGCTCGCTCCAGGTCTGCGCGATCGTCTCCAGCTCGATCTCGAAGGGGGGGCGGCCGAGCGTGTGAAAGTGGTCGCGGACGGCGTGCAGCTCGCGGACGGACAGGGCCAGGCAGCGGTCGCGGCTGAGCTTTTCGAGTGCGCGGTCGTCGAGACCGTCCAGCGGGATCGTCTCCTGGGCGAACGTCCAGGTGCGGCCGCCGGAGAGCGTGGTGAGCACGAGCGGCCCGACGACCACGTCCTGGATGGCGTCGTTGGCGAGGAGTTTCTCCGCGAGCCGCTGCACGGCGGCGGCGTCGAGCGGCGGCAGCCAATACTTCCGCAGGCTGCGGACCACGACGCGGTGGCCGAGCGCGGCGGCCGCGGCCTGGGCGGTGAGGCCGGCCGGATCGGTGACGCCCGCCTTGGGGAGCACGTGGACGACCGTCGGCAGCCCGTCGAGCGGCTCCACGAGCCGGGCCGCCCCGAGCTCAGCGACGAGCGGCGCTTCCGTGACGGGGTCGGCGAACAGAACCGTGGCCAGACGCTCGACGTCGGCGCGGGAGAGCTCCCCCTCGAGCAGCCAGCCGGCGGCGGTGCGGGCCCGCGTGCAGGCCGCGATGCCGAGCGCCTCGGCGCCGGTCGTGACCTCGCGGGCGGCATGGTCGCCGGCGGCATCGCGGAGCGCGACGTCAACTTCCCAGAGCATCTCGGCTGTCCTTGGCACGGGTGAGGAGTTCGACAAGCCGGCGGCGATCGCCACGTTCGAGCGCCGCGAGCAGCTTCTCGACCGCCGTCGCGAACCGCTGCATCGCGGTGCCGACCGCGCCGGCGTTGTCGAGGAGGATGTCGGCCCAGAGCTCGGGATCACCCGCGGCGATCCGCGTGGTGTCGCGCCAGCCGCCGGCGGTGAAGGTGCGGGCCGCGGGGGGCGTGGCCGCCGCGAGGGCCGCGGCCACGAGGTGCGGGGCGTGGCTGGTGCCGGCGAGGATGCGGTCGTGCTCGCGGGGCGGCATCATGTAGACGGTGGATCCGAGTGCCGCCCAGACGTCGCCGATCGCGTCGGCGTCGGTGCGGGGCGTTGCCTTCGCGGGCGTGACAACGGTGACGCGGCCGGCGAACAGGTCGCCGTCGGCCGCGGTCGGACCGCGGCGATGGCTGCCCGCGATCGGATGGCTGCCGACGAAGCGGCCGCGGCGCCGCCGCCGGGCCCGCTCCCAGGCCGCGACGATCGAGGCCTTCGTGCTGCCCGCATCGGTGAGCAGCGTGCCGGGACGGACGACGGCATCCACGGCGTCGAGCAGGGCGGGGATCGCCGCCACGCCCGCCGCCACGATGACCAGATCGGCGTCGGCCGCCGCCGCGATGTCGGTGGCCACCTCGGTTGCGCAGCCGGCCTGCTTCGCGGTGGCGAGGGACTTCTCGGAGCGGCCGATGCCGATCACGCGGGAGGCCAGCCGGCGATCCCGCAGCGCCTTGCCGATCGAGCCGCCGATCATGCCCACGCCCACGATCGCGACGACGGGCCAGTGGGCTCTTGAAGTCATGGCGGAGGCGCAAAAAGGAGGCGAGGCCGGCGGTTGTACCAGATGGCAGCCACGTGTGTTAGAACCGGCCCGGGCGCGTGCGGAACGCCGCGGTGAGGCTGAGAATGGCAGGTTCGGGACGAATCCCCGACGCGGTGCTCGCCGACATGCTGCACCGGCTGTCGATCGCGGTGGCGGCGGGCATCGACCTGCGGCGGGCGTGGGCCGCGGAGATTCCCCGGGTGCCGCGCCGCGCCCGTCCGGCGGTCGAGCGGGTGGCCCGCCGGCTCGCCACCGGCGACGGGCTCGGCGAAGCCGCCGCGGCCACTGGCGGGGCGATTCCCGCCGTCGTCGCGGGGATGCTGCTCGTGGGCGACCGCACGGGCCGGCTCGCCGAGGTGCTCGCGGAGACATCCAAGGCAGTCTCGCGGTCGCTCGCCGCCCGCCGCGCGATCCGCGCCGCCCTCGTGGGTCCGGCGATCCGGTTCGTCGTGGCGATCCTCGCGATCGTGGTGCTGATCGTCGTCGCGGGATGGTCTCGGGGGATCGACGGGCGGCCCCTCGACGTGCTCGGGCTCGGGCTCGCGGGCCCGCGCGATGCCGCGGGGTTCGTCGCCGGGCTCGGCGTGGCGGTCGCCGCGGCCGCCGTGGCCGCCGTGGCCACGCGGCGGAGCTGGCAGCGGCGCGGCTGGGCCTGGCATATCGGCCGGAGGTTGCCGCTCGTCGGGCCGGCGGCAGCCGCGGCGGAAGCGGCGGCCTGGAGTCGGGCGGCGTCGCTGGCGGCGCACGCGGGCGTTGGCATCGGCGAGCTGGTGGACCTCGCATCGGCCGCGGCCCCCGGCTGCCGCTGCGACGCGCGCCGGGTCGAGGCCCTCCTGCGCGGTGGCCGCGACCTGCCCGAGGCGCTCGCCGCCACCGGCCGCCTGCCGCGGGCGGTGATCGAGGCCGTGGCCGTCGGGGAGGCCACCGGCACGACGGCCGAGGCGCTCGACCGCGTGGCCGACACGCTCGATCAGGCGGCGGTGCGGGGGTTTGCGGCGGCCGTGCAGGCGGTCGGATTCCTGGCCTGGGCTCTCGTGGCCGGGCTGGTGGCGCTGGTCGTGATCCGCGTCGTGGCCACCTATGCCAGAATGATCCAAGACCTGACCCGGTCGCCCTGACCGACACCCGGTCAAGACGGCGGCGGGGCGGAGCCGAGATCACTGGCATGAGCCCGCGACGCACCCTCTCCTGCCTGGCCCTGGTGGTGACCGCCGCCGCGGCCCTCGCCGCCGCGGCCGACGAGTCGGTCAGGACCACGCAGCAGCAGTCGATGGCGGAGCGTGGCTACGTCCGCCATCGCGGCGGCTGGCGGACGGCGCAGGAGATCGACCTCATCGAGCGGGCCGAGCGGGCGACGCTCGCGCAGAAGGAGTGGAACGGCAGGCTCGAGCGGCTGCGGCGGCAGGTCGAGCAGCCGGCGCAGGCCGACCGCGCGGCCGAGGAGATCCGCGAGATCTCCGACCCCGCAGCGGTGTCCGCGCTCGCCGCGCTGGTCGCCAAGGATCCCGTGTTGCGCGTGCGGAGCTGGTGCATCGAGGCGCTGGCCCGCATCCGTTCGCCCGACGCGGTCGGGGTGCTCGTGTCCGCGGCGCTCGACCATCCCGATCCGGAGACGCGGATCGCGGCGGTCGAGCGGCTCCAGCTCATCGGCCCGCATGTCGCCGTGCCGACGCTGGTGGCGGCACTGCGGAGCGCCGACAACGCGCAGGTCAACCGTGCCGCCGAAGCGCTCGGCCGCCTCAACGCGACCTCGGCCGTCGGGCCGCTGATCGACGCCCTCGAGACGCAGCACGTCACGGTGACCGGGGACGGCACGCCGGAGGGGGCGACGTCGGCGACCTTCACGCCCTCGGGTGGCGGGCTCTCGATGGGCGGCGGCCCGAAGCGGGCGAAGGTGGCGGTGCGCAACGACCGCGTGCTGGAGGCGCTGGTGGCGGTCACCGGGACGAACTTCGAGTGGGACGCCCGCGGCTGGCGGACGTGGCTGGCCAGCCGCCACGCGCCGCCGGCGGGCTACGATCCGCGCCGCGGCTGACGGCCTGTCGCGGCCTCAGGCCGCGCGGCGGCGGGGGAACCACTCGGGGGTGAGCATCAGCATCGCCACCCGGTTCTCCAGGTTCGGCCGGAAGACCACGAGCAAGAGCACCGGCAGGTACCAGGCCATGAACAGGCCGCCGTTGTGGGCCTTCCAGAACTGGCTGCCCAGGAGCACGGCGGCCGTGCAGCTCATCAGGGTGCCGAGGTTCTTCGGGGCCGGCCAGATCGCCAGCGTGGACATCATCGCCACGAAGGCCGCGAGAACGGGGAGCCGGTAGACCGCGTCCTGGGGGGGCAGGGCCCAGAAGCCTTCGAGCGACACCTCGTTGGGGAAGATCCAGCCGAACATCTGCCGGAGCTGGCCGAGGAATACGGTGGCATCGGGGGAGGTGAACCAGAGGGCGACGACGAGCGTTGCCAGCGAGGCGGCCACGCCAGCCGCGAACCGGCGCACGCCCCGCTCCCAGTAGAAGCTGCACCACAGCGGCAGGAGGAACACGGGATAGTAGATCGTGCCGATCGCGAGGCCCACGAGCACCCCGGCGAGGAAGGGCCGGCGATAGGCGGCGATCGCCCAGAGCACGAGCGCCCCCGGCAGGACGTGGTCGACGCGGCCCGTCATCGTCGCGGTGTAGGGAAGGAGGAGGTAGAGCACCGCGGCGGCGATTCCCAGGCGGGTGTTCTCGAAGTGCCGCCAGCCGATCACCACCATCCCCGCCACGATCGCCAGTTGCGAGACGATCGCCATGATCCGGGCCGTGGTCTCGTGCACGGCGCGGCGGCTCGTGTCGCCGGGCTCGGGCGGCATGTCGGCGCCGTCGGGCGCGAAGAGGATCCGCTGCGTGGAGATCTGCGGGAGGAGGAACAGCAGGGGATAGCCGGGGCCCAGCCGGGCCAGCTGGTCGGCGTTCACCTCCGCATCGCGGGCTTCGAGGCGGTCGGCGGACACGGCCCCGGCCATGTCATCCCGCTGCGGCCGCGTGGTGATCACGTTGGCCAGCAGGAACACCAGCAGCGACACCCCCAGGAACACCAGCCCCCCGGTCGTCAGGTTCGGCTCCAGCATCGGGCGGCGGACCATCATCGAGTCGCAGAGCATCCGGGCCAGGAACCAGCCGGTGACCACGAAGATCCACACGAACCCCAGCTGCTGGTCGGCGACGTTCGCCTTGTAGCCGCCGTACTCGACCGCGAGGATACCCGGGGCGAGGAGGACCAGCCCGAGGAGGTCGAGGTTGCGGATGCTCAAGAGCCGGTTGAACTTGAAGAACAGCGCGATCGAGAGGAGCGAGGCGAAGTAGAACCACGTCGTCGGATTGACCCGGTGGTAGTGGAAGAGGATGTCGCTCATGCCGCCCTTGTGCCGGTCCCGGCTCCGCCGCAACCCTCTAGCCTATGTCGCGGGCGGACCCTTGAAAACCCGGCCCGCTATGGGCGAAACGGCCAGATGAGCGGTGCCAGGGCGACGGTGAGGGCCATCACGAGCAGGTTGAGCGGCCCGCCGAACCGCACGTAGTCGCTGAACTTGTACCCCCCGGGACCATAGATCATGAGGTTGGTCTGGTAGCCCATCGGCGTGGCGAAGCCGCAGCTCGCCGCGACCGTGACCGCCATCACGAAGGGCATCGGGTTGACGCCGAGGTTGGCCGCGGTCTGCCAGGCGATCGGGAAGGTGAGCACGGCGGCGGCGTTGTTGCTCATCAGCTCCGTGAACAGCATGGTCACGAAGTAGAGCGCTGCCAGCACCACGTGCGGATGGTCGCCGGCCGCGGTGATCGTGGAGTGGGCGACGAGTTCGGCAAGCCCCGTTTTTTCCATCGCGCGGGCAAGGCCGAAGCTCGCGGCGATCAGCAGGAGCGACTCCCACTCGATCGACCGCCGGGCCTCGTTCGAGGAGATGCACCGCAGGCCCACCACCGCACAGGCCGCGACCAGGGCGGCCGCCACCATCGGCACGAGCTCCAGGGCGGCGGCGAGCACCATCGCCGCGAGCACGGTGCAGGCGATCCAGGCCTTGTCGTGTCGCGGGGGTGTGGAACCGGTCACCTCGCTGACCAGGTAGAAGTGCCGGTTCGACCGCTGCCGGTCGATGAACGCCGCTCCGGCCTCGACCAGCAGCGTGTCGCCCGGCTGGAGGACGATGTCGCCGATCTTCATCTGCAGCCGCTCGCCGTCGCGGGCCACGGCGATCACCACGGCGCCGTAGGTGGAGCGGAAGCGGCCCTCGCGGATCGTGCGGCCCACCAGCGGGCATGACGGGGAAACGACTGCCTCCACGAGCACCCGCTCGCTCCGCGGGTCGTCGAGCTTGAAGACCTGGTCGGTGGCGGGCCGCAGGCCGCGGATCTTCTGGA
>Ga0114976_10001245_pt1 | contig 15851 bp, 5 predicted proteins | sample S_130805_EF_Meta_FD_87319 | JGI IMG/M metagenome (GOLD analysis project Ga0114976, IMG submission 87319) | Freshwater microbial communities from Lake Simoncouche, Canada to study carbon cycling - S_130805_EF_MetaG | ecosystem: Environmental > Aquatic > Freshwater > Lake | place: Lake...
CAACCTCACTTACTGCATCAGGCGGTGTTACTTTTAGTGGCACAGTTTCAATAACATCTGCTGCTTCCCTAACTGTAGGTGCAACTGCAAGTTTTAACGGTAGTCTTGTAGCAAATAGCAACCTTTACTTAGGCAGTAACGGAAATATTATAAGTTCTAATTGGACTGCTGCTGTTGGATTAACCGCAGGAACAGTATTTCCTGCAAATAGTTCGGGTGGAGGTGGTTTAGCTACAACGTTAAACTCTCCATATGCTTTAACTGGTCTTGAGGATGTAATATATGCAAACTGTGGCTCAGGATTCTATATGAAGGTTGTTGACGGTAACGGTGCAACAGCTGCTAATATAACTCAGGGTAAAAGAATAACTATAGTTAACACCTCAGCTTCAGCTGGAACAATCTATACGGGTACAACAGGTAGTCCTGCCTATTATACTGGATTTAATACTTCATCTACTTTAGGAGGATTTTCTACATCAGGTATAACTGGTCCTTCTGGCAAGTCTTATAGATCTTCTATAAATCTTCAGTGGGAACCCAGAATAGCTAGTACACAGGCAACACAAAGAGGATCTTGGGTAGTTCTTAGCTCTACTAATATGACTGTTTAATAAGGTAATAAAAAATTTTAAGATCAATTAATGTCAAAAACACCTTTCATAAGACCCCTACAAGTTCAGGGCGGAACATTTTATTCTTTTTCATCTGCTGCAGAAGATTTATCTTTTACCTTTAATAATTCAACTAATAAATTTAGATTTTCTAAATTTGCACTTCTTGATATCCCCGATATAGATAATAGCTATAGCGGGCAATCGAATAAGGTTAGATTAAATGCTCCTGATAGTGCTTTTATTGATTATGCAAGTTCTGCTAAGAAAATAATAACAGGAACCCCAAATATTGATTTTTCCCAAAGCTTTCAGAGTTATTGCTTAAACGTTGAATCAACAATTACAGGAACTGATGATTACGATTCAACACTAAAACAAAACGTTTCGGAGAGAGTATTTTTCAAATGGCTTAAAGAAATAGGTGCTATTAGATATAGACCAGCAAACTCTTCTGAAGTTTCTCCGTCTCTTAATCAAAACACAGTTACCGTGGTAAACGATTTACCAGTAACCCAGAAAAGATATGTTGAGGGTGATGCTACTGCTGGAACTACTGGTGCTTATGGCATGGATGGATCAACCTATAACAGGGTAGTTCAGTACGTAGGAAGTTTGGATATAGTAAACAGTGTTAAGAATTCAAACAATACCTATTCAGAGGTTTACGTTTACGTTCCAACTAAAGATGGAAATACGCCAACCGTTTTATTTAAGAATAACGTTGATCCTAATTATTATCCAGATTATCAATGGACGAATAATCCATCAGACCCATTAAATGATGAATATCTTCATGGAAGAGGTTATGATGAGTATAATCCAAGTGGACTTACTAATTTGGCTATTTATGATGATGATGTTTTAGGATCACCGACAGCAACACATTTCTACACAGGAACTAGTGGAGCAACAGTTAGTGGAAATTGGTACACTCCAAGAGACACAGCTAACACGTATTTTACTGATCTTATTTTCACAGATCCGTCTAATGATATAATAACTAAAGGATATAATGGAGTTACTGGAGGATATGTTAGATCGAGATTAGATTCAATCGGAATTGATTTTGATTCAAATTCATATCAAGGGATTCTATCTAATCCCAGTATTAGTACAATAGACGAATTTAACGCAACACCGGATTCAAATGACTTTGAGTTTAATTGCGTTTTAGTGTATTATGATGTTTACGATCCTGCTAACCCATTGGATAGTGCAACCAATCTTTTTGGTGTTTTATTTTTAGATGATGTTAATTCAATAGGTGGAGAAATCTATATTCCAAGACTTAAAAAATATAGACCAAACCCGGTAACTAAACTCAATGGTAATTCCTATGGATTTAAGATAAATCTTAAATTTGATACTGATATAGATCAGGTAGGTGTAGAGCAAGCAATAAATGACTACTCCGCATTCTCTCTTTCTATGTTTATGGATGCTATGAACGTGTTACAAGACGCTAGCTCAACTTTAAACAACTCATCATCTGATTTCATAGGGCTTAGTAATAGAGTGACAAATTTAGAAAATATTACGCTTAGTTCATCAACTGCTTTAAACCTTGATAAAAGAATAGAAGGGATAGAACAGAATCTTGCTGCTAATCAAGCTTTGTTTAGAAACACTAGTTCTATAATGCAGCTTATTGACCAGAATTATGATTTAGTGAGATCTATTTTAAATAACCAAACAAGCGTCCAGGTTTCATATGAGCTAGATTTAATTAAACAGGGATCTGGTATTACAGTGGACAGAAGCGTCCCTAATCAAGTAACAATATATAATGCTAATCAGGATTTCACAATAGGAGCTAATTCAGGAAGTGGAACTTTTGTAGCAAATGCACAAAATGTTATTGATCTGCTACCATTTTCAAATTACTTTAAACATGTCAATAATGGGCAAAGTATAACTCTTTCATCTGACCTAACTATTAGAATTAATGATGGAGGATTAAACCAATGGAAAACTGGACAAAGATTTAGAATTTCTTTTGGCGATAAAATATATCCTGGAGATTTTATAATTAGAATATTAACCAATGCTCTAGGAAGATACCCTTTATCTAATCCGACAGGGACTACATATTCAACTTCAATTTTAACATTATCTAAACCAGATTTCGTTCTTTCTGAATATTCACCTGTTATCGAAATCGTTTGCGTTGATGCTGATAATCTTAAATTTCAATCGGATCTGGTAGGAAAAAGCTTAACAAACAATTAATAAATTATATTATAAGAAATGGCAGGTACACAAAATTCTATAAGTTCTTTGATAGCTCAATTTATGAGACTACAAAAGAATTCCTTGGAAATATTAAACGGTTTAAATGAAGCTGCGGTTTCAACAAATAGTACTGTAACGATAGAAGTTCTAGATGAAGCAGGACTTCCTAAAAATGCTAATATACCTTCTTACGGATATCTTAGAGGAGAAATCCAAAGATTGGATAATAATATAAAAGCTCTTGCAGGAATAGGTAATAATTTTGCAACAGTTAGAAATCCCGACGGTACATATTCCCAAATTTATAAAGCAGAAACTTTAAAAGATCCACCAACTCTTTCAAATCTTCCCGTACCTAGAACTTTCTATGTAAAGGATAACTGGTTTTTTGAGAGTTTTCTTAGTCCCCTACTTTATATTAATATTAATGTTACCGGTAAAATTCCAGATGCTGAAGATCGTATTAATGTTAAAAGAATTATTGCTAATACTGATACTATAGAGAAACAAAATTTCTTCGATACAAGTCTTAAAGGCAGAAACGATTTCACACACGATCAATTTATCACATCTATAACTAATGCAGGTATAGATTATTTTGTTGATGAAGATATAATTTCATTACCTTTGAGAACTATTAGGTTTGTTGGTGGATTTAGTGTTATCTCTTATTATGATGATGTAGTGACTTTAACGGATGCAAACGGAAAATCTTTTAAGGAGACAAGAAGAAATTACAAATTAAATACTCTTAAGTACACCGACACCCTATCAAATGTTAAAAACGGAAGAACGCTAAACGTTAACGATACAGTATCTACACCAGGAGGAACGCTTTATCTAATAACATCTATTGATAAAAGCCAAGCATCAATACAGGCTAAAAGAGTTTCTGGTTATGATCCAATTGCATTAGGAGCTAACACATTGTCAATATCATCTACAGATTTCGGCCCAAGATATATTCAGGTTAATATAGGATATAATGAAAGACAGGGTGTATTTTTCAAAACAATAGATGACAATTTTAATATAATCGGATCTAATTGGTCAACCGGTGTTATATTCTGGAGTAACGATTTAGAAACAAAAAATTCGAATGGAGAAATAGTTTCTTTAGAAACATATTACTTGGAAGATGTTTCAGATTTGGGTAAAATGCTTCTGGGCATGTCTAAGGAGAAAAAAATACCAGCTGTTCAAGGTATAGTACCAGATGTTCCTCTAGTTACTGAATCTAATTTCAAGGTTGTTCAAATAAATAAACAAGTAACTGACTCAACCTCATCAAAAACAATAAATGAAAAGCTTCAGTCAAAATCAGTTCTTAAAAGCGAAATAAATTCTTTAGATGACGCCATCAATAAAGTTAAGCTTCAATTAAATACTGGACTTGCAACTTCAGATCAGACTACTTTTCAATTGAACACTGAAAATAATGATGTTAATAGTATACTAGGAGCTAATCTAACTCAATCACAGGTAAGACAAGTTAAAAATCCAATAGGTGTTAATGTGAACTCACTAAAAGCTAATCTAAATAGCTTAATAGAAGAAAGGGTTAAAAAAGTTCAATTATATGCTTCTATTGTAAATGAAGTTAGCACGCTAACCCAGGACGTTCCACAAATATTAGAATCCCCTAAATACCGTGTTAGAGGATTTTGGCCAATCCCTGCTCCAAAGAGCACTTCTGAAACTGGGGATCAAACAGTTATACAATTTTCTGTTAGATACAGGTATTTAAGTGACAGCGGTGCATCTCAACCTTCAGAGACCATAGAATATTTAGATACTGATGGTGTTATGAAATCTGGATCTTTCTCTAATTGGATAGAATATAAAACAGATATTAGAAAAAAAGAATACAATGCATCGAAAGGTGTTTATACCTGGTCTCCTGAGATAACAGCTGATTCTAATGCTCAAAATATAAATCAATTAGATTTACCTATAACAAAAGGTGAGAAAATAGAGATTCAAATATCATCAATATCCGAAGCTGGATGGCCTGATAATCCTTTAACGTCGGATTATTCCCCCTCTGTTACCATTGGATTTCCTGATAATTTATCGGTATCTGGGGTTTCCAATATTATAAAAACAAATAATGAAGATTCTGCTGTTGTTAAGATTCAGACGGATTTAGCCGCTCAAGGGCTTCCTTTGCATCTTTCTGAACAATTCACTTCAGGGGATAAAACATATTTTCATGATTCCTCTGGTATTGCTAGTGGATTTTATACAAACACAGGTGCTGTTATAAATCTGTTGGAAAAATTAACAGATCTTCAGAATCAGATAAATTTAATTAAATCTAGTTTAAGTAGTGCTAAAGGAACTCTTGAAGTCTATGTTGTTGATTCGTCTGGGAATAAGATTAAAGTTTCTAGAGGATCTACTATTAAGCTTAATGCTGGATTTACCAGCGATATCTTCACCGGTCCTTTATCTACTGATGCGGGAAAAATAGCTTCAGTTTCATATAGTATACAACTATATAATTCTCAAGCTTCTCCAGTTGAATTATCTTCATCTATCCCTGGGGGATTGGACACTAGAGCTCCTATATCTGTAGATAGCACTTATCCATCGGGTTATAATTCCAATTTAAGATACAGTGATATGCCAATTTCGGTTACTTCCGAAACAAGAGCTGATTTAATATCTAATGGTAGAAATAATACTTTCTTTAGACAACCCCCTCCTTTTGCATCAGCTAGTTCTTATTCTCAGTTCATATATCCAAGATACAAGAGCGTTGGGTTCGATCAGATTTTAGTAAATAATCCATCGACAGTGGTTACTCCAAATCTCTCGAACTACTTTACCTCTATTTATACTTCATCATATGCTTATAATGGTGTAGTTTCTTCGTCAGCAACCCAATCTAATTTTGGAATTCCTGGGGTTTATCCTCAGAATGGTACTATTCTTGTACCATACGATCCAGATAATATACCAACTGAGGCTATAGGTGGAACTGCTTCTAATGTATGGAATGGACAGTTTACTGGGGTTAGCGCTGGATCTCCTTTAGGTGGTGGATTCCTTTCAGAATTCTGTATAGATAGAAGACATCCATATCTTGTGTCTATAGGTGATCAATCAGCATACACGGTATATTCAGATCTTGTTAAACCTTATCTTGATCCATTTACATATGCTCCTTTTAGACACACACAATGCTTCTGGGGAGATACATCTTTAAATCAATACTGGGTTCAAAGTTCTTTTAGAACCCCTTTAACATTTCCTACTGATTCGACAACAGCTCGTGAAGACAACATGTATCCTGATAAATTAGGCTTCACCTCTAATGACGAATATCTAATTGGTAAATTCTCTTGCGGTGCATATCTTTTTCTTGCACCTAGTTTAGGATCTTTCCTACAAGTACCCGGTACTACTAGTCTATCCATTACTAATTTACTTGACGGGGACACTAATGCTATAAACGTCCCATTAGTTTTCCAATTTAGAACTGTTGATAAATCTGGCTACATCGGCGGATGGAGAAAATCGGGGAATCTAACAAATATAACATACACCAAAAAAATTGGTATAGATATACAAGTATTGAATAGTGATATTTTCTCTTTTGACGTTCAAGTAACAGGGTCATATAAAAATAATACTTTGGTTGCTCCTAATTTTAACAGTGAAAGAACATAAATTTAATAAAAGATAAACTTAGGAAAGAATATGTCCAAATCCAAACTTTTTGATTATAATACGTCTTTCTCCGTTATAAGAACAAATCCTAAAATTTCAGGAAATTTCAAAATAACTGTGGATTCATCTGGCGGTGTTTGGTTTAATTCCATGAACGCTAATGAAACATTAAGCTCCTCTAGATTTAAAAAATTTCCAATAAGCGGACAGAATAGCTATTCAGTAGATCTGTTTAATTATTTTGATCAGGGAACTTTATCTAAAAACATAGTTTTTCAGGTAGCTAATTTTACTGATGGTAATAAAAGAAGCTCTGAAAATTTTACAGGCCAATATGATTTTTTTTATGCTAGCGGTGCCTCTGTTTTATCAGATAAAAACTACACTGAAAATTTTAGATACTTTCAACCTCTCTGGATTAAAAATGAAATACCTGATTTTTTTATAATATTAAAAGTTCCTGGACCTTTAAGTTATAGCTACACTCAGAATCAAATCCAGATAAATCCGGATATAAAATACAAGGTAATCCAAGATTACGATACAACAGAAGAATTCTCTATAGAGTATGGAAAAACATCTGCAGGGGTTTTGCAATATTATAAGGATGGCGACATTTTTACTGGTGATATAAACTTTACTTCGTATACTATAATATCAGGAAAAGGTAAGATTGTTATATTTAACGAGTTGGCAAATCTACCATATGTAGAAGATATAGATCAGACTTTCAGAGAAAAAATTCTACCTAATTGTAGTGTAGTTAAAACATTCGATTTAAGGGAATCTTCCACGATAGGTAAGTACATAAGATCCATTTTTAATAATCCTTCTTTTTCCAAATCCCCTTTGGATATTGGATGGGGATCAGATTCGTACACTTACTTTAAAGGTGTAAGCTACTCTGAAGGGATCTTTACTAAAAAAGGTGAACAGTTAAATTCATTTTTAAGTTCATCCGAATCGGATCCTATGATAGATCTTGATTCTTATATAACATCTGGATTCTCAAGAAATGGAATTATATGTCCTAATCTTTTGAATCTCGAATTTCTTTTTAACGACGAGGATTCAGATATTTATACTATAAACAGATATATCGGATTTTACGTATCTAGAAATGATATAGGAGACTTTAGATTAAATGGCGATCTTTTATTCAAACATCAAAATGATGCAGGTAATTCTAATTCTCCAAAAACAGGAATTAATAATGTTGGGTATTATGACAGTAATAGATCCTATCCAGTTTCATCTGATTCGGGGGTTAGACTTTATTATCAGGATGCAGTAGGATTTATACCAGGATCAGATGATGTTAATGTAAATAACCCTAAAAAGCTTTTCTACATAACTGATAAAAATGACAATTTTTATAGTTTAAAAAGATCTGAAACTTATATTAATGCAGGTGGTGATTATGTCGAATTTAAATACGGTGAATATCAACCATCAACTGATTCTTTTTTAACGTACGGTGGATCTGGTGGTTCGATGGGTAATTTAGTAATCTCAAATAGATCCACGAATCTATTAAATTTTACTGGAAGTGATAAAAAAATTGCAACGGTATTAGGAAAGAATGCAACTATATCTGGAAGTGCTTATAGTGAAGTTGAATTTTTAAAAAATTATGATCTATCAAAACCGTTAACTTTTAAAATATATCACCCCAATGGATCTAAAATTGATGGATCTAGAAAATATGATATTGTTAAATCTGGAGATTTTTCTTCAGTTTTAATCTGGACAGGTGGATCCTATTATTCAACCGGTAATTCCTATTATTTCAACGCTTCAGCTGGATCTAATTCAGAAATGGCAATAGCTTTTTCTTCAGTGCTAAAAACCATAGATACATCTAGTTGGGAGATTGGATCTAATTTGGGATCTTCTATTATTAGATCCAAAGAATATGGAATCAATGGTGATACGCTATATTCAATTAGCGTTTTTGAAGATTATGATAATTTTGAATCTTTATTTAAGGGAACATGGGATAATTCGAAATCATATTCTATAGGGGATATTGTTTTATACAATGGAACATATTACTCTTCAAAATACTATCTCCCCGCTACCCCATCATTCAATGATTCCCCAGGAGGTAGCGATTGGTCATTATATTATCCATTTTCTAAGTCAGGCTATATTAAAATAAACGGTAAAGATGTTTCTGAGATTTCCAAAAATGTAAATTTTATTGGTGGATCTGATACTAAAGATTGTCGTATAATTTTTAATTCTTCTTATTCTAATATAGTAAAACCTGGATACTTTATTGATGTCCAGAATGGAACATCGGAAATATTAGAGGTCACTAAATATGTGGATGAGCCTATAAAAGATAAGACCACCGGTGAAGTTATTTCTTTTAATAATTTTGAATCCCTTCTTGTTGCTAATCTTAAAAATCAATATGCTGTTGTTGATTTAGGATCAGACAAATCTTTTAATGTGTATCAATCGAAAAGAAACTATGTTGGTGTTTTTACTTTCTTTGATGTGAAAGAATTTGATTTTGATTTTTGGAGTTCTAATTATTCATATACACCAAATCCTGAAACATATAGATATTACGAGTTATTTGTAGATAAGCCAGGTATGATATCACCTAATATAGCTTACCTTGTAAAATCCGGACAAATATCATATGCTGATTCTATTTACAATCAGGGATCTTTATTTTATGGGGTAACTGGATATACATCTTTTTCTAATTCAAATCCTGGTCTAAACTACAATCCTGTTGTTTTTCCCGCTCAATATTCAGATATTATCTATAAAGGACCTACAGCTACAAATTTATATACGGATATAGATTATTATGATGACTTTAAATCATTTACTGGGTTCATAGGAATTCAGAGTATAATGGCTGGTGCTATAGACCCTAATGCTTCTAAAGAGGAAATTTTCAGCCATGGAAAATTGAATACTGAGTATGAGTATCTCCAAGAAAACTATACGACAGAGAGATCTAATGTATCTAGAATAGTTCCTTATATAAATAAATGGGGATATTATAATGGATTTGATGTTAGAGGAAATCAATATAGATTAAATTCAAGTCCAGCTTTTACACCTCTTAATTTTTCTCCAAGTTTAGATAGGATTTCTATAGATCCAAGATATATGACTCAGGAGTGGTTTATTTTAGAGCAGCCTCCCATAGGATTCCCTATAGAGTTTATGAATTCCCAAAATAGTTATCTCCCATATAGAATTGATCTGAATAAAGCAAAAAGCGCAAATCCTGATGACTCGTTATATCTTTCCTCATATTTTACTGTGGAGCCTGGGGATTACCCAGTTGAATATAGGAATTCTTCATACTACACCAAGGAGTTATTTTCTTCTTTCCAGTATAATCCGGCATCATCTTATTATGAGACCATGTTTAGAGGGGTTAAGGTAGTTCTTAAAAAAAGATCATCTTTAGTGAATCCAGGGGTTACCCCTATTGATCGCTATGTGCCAGACTATAGAGGCTACGAGGATTATAAATTTTCTGCTATACTAAGAACAGTAATTGAAACCCAAGATTCTATACAGTCTCCTGTTTCTTATGAGGTTATTGAAAATAAACAACAGAAGTTTATACTATTCATTTGTAATTTGGTTATTGAAGATAGTAGGGTCTTTCCGCTTGGCTCAACCGGCGGTGATCCCATTATAGATTACTTTACACTATATTCTGCAAAAGATAAAACAAAAATAACAAGTACAACCCCAGTTAATCAAAGTTTTATTTCTATTTCAGATATAAAATTAAGCGCAGGATTAGATCTTTCCTTATCTTCAGGAAGTCAGGTTGATACAACATTAACGACTGGAAATATAAATATATCAAAAAGAACAGATTATGAAACTGATCTTAGAGAAGAAATTAATGTTTATTATGTACCAAATACCGATGGGTCTGAATCTGTTTCATTAGAGCCTGATGGTCCTGGAAGTTTTAGGGTTCCTGCTATAAATGCTATTTATCCATGGCCAACCGGGGTTGGTCCATCTTATGTTCAATTTGGAAAAATAGCAACTGGTCAGAATTATGTATTTACCATACCATTTTCATCTTCAGATCCGGTAACTATTCCTGTTGGTCCGGCAGCAATTTATAAAAACTCACCTGTTTTCCAAATAGAAGGTGGTAAAAAATATTTCGGAAGCTTACTTATTAGATGTACGTCATCTTATATTGCAGAAAAAGTAAATTCGAGTTCTAGTAGTATTAAATACATCTCATATTCTTGGAATTCTGTTAATTCAAGTACGGATTCTAATTTAAATGACTTTGAGCTTTATTTTGAATCCCCTACAAAAATAGTAAAAACAAAAGGAACGAGTGTTTCTAAATCTTATTCCGGACCACAAGAGCTTAGAGGAACTTCAGTAGCTACAAGTTATACACTCAATCCAGGTAATAGTAACTATTCTTCTATACTTAACAGATATTCAGGAGAATATGAACCCCTCTTTAGAAAGATTATTCACTTTGACAAGGATAAAACTGATTCAATCTATGGTAGTGTTAATCTGGATCTGTCTTATAGAAATTGTAATTTTGCTCCTCATAAGCTTTATTTTGGAGTATCTAGAAATTTAAGTTACACTAAGGTTTCACTCGGGTTTCCTATACTTGCTCTATCTAGCTCGTATCCAGAAGGTCCCGTTTATCCACTAATTGCTCAAACCCCGATAGCGATAAAGAATTTTAATTTATTCTCTTCTTCTTGGGATCCTGGCTATTACGAAAGATATCTTAATTCAAGAAGCTATATAAAAGTGGCAGGAACAAGATCTATGTATGAATATAAAACATTCTTCGGTTCTAAGATTATGCAAACACCTGATAGCGTTATTGCACCAAATTATATAACATTGGAGATATCCAGAAATTCAGGAACTAACGATGTTTCTGCCATAAACTCTAAAATATCAGGATATATTAAATCTGTTCAAGAGATAAACACTTCAAATTCAGGAACTGGTATAGGATCAGTTGGCCCGTATCAATCTGGAGTTGACTACGATAAATTAGATCTTTCTAATTTTCCTAATGCTGAAATTGTCTGGCAATATTTTTCCGAAATTAATAAGATAAAAGGAATTATTAGATTAGATAGAATACTAAGAAGATCACTTCTTAATTCTGGCATCAAGCAGGTTTTTATAGATAATATGATATCAGATTTCGGAGTTGGTGACCCTGATTCTATAAATGATGATATTAATGATTACATAGATCTTAACGTCTCGCCTATATACGAGGGAAATGTTTTTGACCTTTATGTAAAGAAAACAGCAAATTCTCAAAATTTATCTCCTATTAATGAATCCGTAAGAGGGGATTTGATCTATAACGATCTAATAGGACAAAATTACGTTTTAAATAAAGACTACAAGTTAACTATGGTTAATAATTTAATATATGAATTTGAATACTCTTTAGATGCTAATTATAACTATTCGATTCAATTTAATTTTACATTAACTAAAATATAAGAGATGCCAAAGACCAATATAATACCATTAAATTATAGCGACGATCAATCTGTTATTATAGATAGAATAAATAATAATTTTGATGAGACTATTGAACTACATGGCGGTTCTCAGGGCGTAACCGGGGTAACTGGTCCAACTGGAGCTATTGGAGAAATTGGCTCTATAGGATCTATAGGATTTAAAGGTATTAGAGGTAGTAAATGGTTTATTTCGACTTTAGATCCAGCAGGAGGGGTAGGTGAAACATTAGTCCCTGGAGATTTCTGGTTGGATAGAACAACTGGGGATATCAGTATTTTTTCAGATTCTGGATGGGTTGGAACGGGATATAATATAAATCCATACGGATCTTCTTTTAAAGCGATTGATAGCAGATATTCACCCGGACTTACTGGTCCTGCTGGAATTACAGGATCCTCGTTGATATTTAATCAGACATCACCTGAATTATATTCTTTCATACTTGCAGACGACAATCCAGAATTCATTGACCTAAATTTAGCATCCTCTAAATTTGTAATCTCCACTAATACATCTTCAAATCCTGGACCCCTTTTGGAGTTCTCTAAGAGCAACATTGAAAATGGATTAATCTCAGATTACTCTTTACATCCAATTTTCAGATGGTCTAATTCTGGAAGCTCTAATAGCTCATTAAATCTCGAAGTTCCTGGTGGGGTTTTTTCTATGGGATTGTCAGGAGGGTTTGGCTCATCGTTTAGAAATTACTCAATACAGGCAAAAAATAGTGTACAATTTAACTACGGAAGGGGTTTAACCGGCAGTGGATTTAATGGAATTTACGCTACAGGGGGATTCCAAATAAACACATCGGATGTAGCAATCAATGCATCTAATATAAAATATAATTCATCTGGGCTCACGTTAGAGAAAAGCTTTGAGGTGTATTCTGGTTCACTTGCACCTTCAATACCTGGTATTTACATACAGAATGATATGGGGACCGAATCTTTTACTTCAGGGGGTACTGCTGCCGGATTGCATATACGTAGATATAACGATAGCTTAAATCGCAATCCATCCTTTTTTTATCCAATGCAATTTCTAACTTATGGTGTTAAAAAATTCTCCCTCGATGCTAAAGGAAAATTAGTAACGCAAAGAATTTTTGAACAGTATACATTACCAAGTAATTCTTCAGGAATAACCCGAGGAGCAACAGGATTTACTGGGGGAATAGCTGCTTCAGTTTCATGGTTTCTTTTAGCTGCTCCATTTACTCAAACCTTTTATTCAGAGTCTGGAGTTATACCCGTTAATAATGGGAATAACATAATTTTTTCTCCTGCCCTTGCGGGTACAGGCGGTAAAGGATCTTTTGCAGGTATAGGGTTTTATACAGGCACTGGAGGATTTAATAATTATAACAATAGGGCTTTCCGTGGCAGTGAATCTATGAATTTTACCGTTTATTGTGCATCCAATGCTTATGTTGGATCTGGGTTTTCTAACAGTACGTTTAATTATAACACTGAACCGAATTATACTGGATTCAGATATATTGGATACGGAGCTTCGGGAGGTGATATGGTTGTTGGTGCTACCTTACCCTTTAAAGCACAAGTTGTTGATTTTACAATAGCTAGAGGTGTCAATCCTAGTCAATTTCCTAGGGAGGATGATGTGTATGTTTATTATAAGGCTTATAGTACAGGAACATCCCCTTTCGGATCTACTATCCCTCTTAATGTGAGTAATACCGGTGGATCTGCTGGATTTTTCATTCTTCCAGCAAATTATGATTAATTAAATATATAATTTGAATAAATCAGAAAAAATATAAATGCCAGATTTAAAACTTTTAAAAATTGAGGATGGTGATTCGCAGAAGAATCTAGTAGATAAGATAAATTCAAATTTTTCTAATATCATAGTATTTGGTGGAGGTCCTTACGGTAAGCTTGGCAAAGTAGGACAGCAAGGAAATCCTGGACCTGCAGGTCCCAAAGGATCTTATGGAGATCCCGGGCAAAGAGGTACTATATGGTCTATAGGACCTATACCGCCAAGCAATCCAATCGTTGGTGATTTTTGGATAGATGTTTTAAGTTTTAATAAGGTTTATAGATACAATGGAGATTCTTGGTTGGCATACGGTGTTACTATAGCAGGAACAGGGATACTTAGAACCTTTGGACCTTTGAAGAATTCCTTAGGTTTATCTTTACAGAATGGATATTTCATAGGATCAAACTCACCTGGTGACTACACATTTGTTTTAAATGATGAAACTTTTAATTCTGCAGGTTTAGGGACATTGAATAAATCATACAATCCGCAGTCATCTAAACTTGTGGTTTCAACTAACTTTACACAAGGTGTAGTGGATTCTAAAAGAATATCAGAAAGAAAGATCCTCGAGTTCACAAAATCTGAATATTCCGGTTTATCCTCATTCAATTCAAAGAATCCCATATTTTATTGGAACCAAGGGGCAACATCAGATAGAGGTCAATATGGTCTAAACCTTAGATCTAACGACGGGTTTTACGTAAATCTTCTAGGTGATTTAAATACTACTTCTAGAAACGATAGCTATTTAACATACTCTGATGGATTAACTATAAACACAAGTTCATCCTCTTTGTTTAATATTAATACATCTTTATTTAATGCCCAATTGCCAGGTAAAAAACTTTGGATATCCTCTATTAATTTCTCAAATAGAGGTTATTTAGCACCTACATTTGGTGCACTCCCAGTGGGCGATGATAATTTTTATTCGAGGAATACTAGATTGGATCTTAGAACATACGCTAACCCAACCCAGCCAACTCTTTCCCTGACAACAACAAGTGCTAATGATAATGGTCTTGCTTATTATCTGGGAGTTTCAAGCAATAGGTCTTCGAAGCATCTCTCAATAAATGACACATTTAACTCTATTGATCTGCTTAAAGTTTTTGCTAACGGTGACTTCTATTATGCAAGGAGAACTGATGACATTCAGTATCCCACACAGATAACACTTTCAGCAACTGGTAATATTGAAAATACATTAGGTGGATCTCCTGAAATGGTTTACTGGATACCAGTAATACCCTCAACTGCTGCTGATGGACTGGTTTCTAGATATAATGGACTTTTTTGTAGTAGTGGAGTTGATTTTGTAATAGATCCAAGTCAGGCAAATCCGTCAGTTAATATAGGATTATCACTTTGGACCCCTGCTAGTGGACCAAATAGTACTCTTGGTTCCTCTAATAAAGGATGGTTAAGTCTTTTAGATTCTTATGAATCTATAACATTTAGGGTTAGGATCAAAGGTGCAACTGGAGGAGCTCAAAAATATTTTAGATTTATAGGTCTAAATACAACGTCACTTTCTAATGGTGTTCCCAATGGTCAATATTCAACTTTAGTCAGTGGTGGACAGTATGTTGATTTAGCGGGGATCAATTCAGAGAATGCTATATCAAGGGGGGCTAATACTGTTGAATTCACTATAGTTAATCTTTCAGGAACCACTGCTAGAGCATATAATACCAGATGGTTTAGAGTTTATTATTCTGCCTGGGGTGGAAATTTGGGTAGTGTTCAGAGTAGCACTTTAGATTATTCAAGCCTATGGACAGTTTCTGGAACTCTTTATACCTACGGGTCAACACTACTTACATCTTAATATATTATGCATTTTAATATTAAACATATTTTACAAGGAGATTCTAGGAAAGAGATAGCTAGAAAAATCAATTATAATTTTGATCAAATCGTTTCTTTTGCTGTTGGTGCTAATGGACACAGAGGCCCTAAGGGAGCGACAGGATTCAATGGTCCTTCGGGTAGGAGAGGAGC
>Ga0114976_10001249_pt1 | contig 15839 bp, 13 predicted proteins | sample S_130805_EF_Meta_FD_87319 | JGI IMG/M metagenome (GOLD analysis project Ga0114976, IMG submission 87319) | Freshwater microbial communities from Lake Simoncouche, Canada to study carbon cycling - S_130805_EF_MetaG | ecosystem: Environmental > Aquatic > Freshwater > Lake | place: Lake...
CAATCGCAGAGGAGCGCAGGTTGCTCTACGTGGGGGTTACCAGAGCCCGAAAAGAGCTTTCGCTCTCATACCCGCAGGCCGACTTTGAGGGCGGCCGAACCCGGCAACCGTCTCGCTTCTTGTCAGTCTTCGCGCCGCGCAACTAGCGCTTCAACTAACCGTTTCGGTGGTTGTGGAGCACTCGCACAACGGGTCTTTGGACCAAGCATGCGAACGAATCTGACCGGTCTTGTGGTCGATTATCTTTCCTTCAAATCTGTTGGAGCGCGGATCGTCTAGATAGCTGAGCAGTAATTCGAGAGCCATGCCCATGGCAATCAAACTTGCCTGACTGTCGTCTAATCGCTCGTGACGAAACTGAAGTTGGGTTGCCATCATCGCCCAGTCCGGGTCGCGTGCTAGTTCGTCTGCGTGTCTGCAAGACAGGCAGGGTGTCGAGCCAGGCACAACGAGGGGACTCACTTTTGTTTCCTCAGCACCAAACTCCACGCAGATGTGAGGCGTCGAGCCGCGCATCGCCTTTTTATAGCGCTCCGGTGCAACAAAACGATTTCCCACAAACACCGTCGCCGCTAAAACTTTCGATCTAGCCGGCCCAGAAACTAGTCGACAGGGATGAATTCCATCTTCAAGTTTTCGCGCCAGTGCATCGCGCCTTGGAGAACCCAGTTCACGCTGTGCGTAGCCAAGTGGGCCGATATCTTCGGGCATCACGGGAGTTGCATCCTGGCAGGTTAGGGCCCCCACTCCGGCTGCTGCGAGCCCCAGTGCCAGAAGCAGAGAGCCCTTGTCGCCCGAGTCGAGCGAAACTACGCGAGCAGCTCTTGTTCTAAGAACAGAAACTCCATCCACCCCAGTTGAGAAGCTTGCTCGGATGATTTCGGCAAAGGCTTGCCCTATGAAAGCATCGCTCAGTGCGGGTAGCTTGCCCAAGTCTTTCTCAGGCACATCCAAGAGAGCAGGTGAGAGGCGATTCAGCAGTTCTCCGGTGTCTTGATCGGATGACCCGAGTGTTCTCGAAATGTGTTGAATCGATCCATCGGCAACGCCTCGATAGAGAAGGTTGATGAGCTTTTCTTGCTCGGCCTTCAGGTTTTGCAGCACCAAGGCATCGGACCCAAGTCCAATTTGCAGCGTTGTCGGAGTTCTCCAAATTGGCACTTTAGCCGGATTCAGTTTCATAACCATGCACGTCAGTGTGGGTTAACACGCCTGCAGTCGCTTCGAGTTATCAACAGCGAAGAACTATTCGCCCAGAAGATCTCTCAGTGCTTGATCCATGGCATCGCCGCTGTTGCCGCTTCTGAGTCGCTCAACCAAAAGTGCCGGGTTGTCGATTTCGGCAGCGCTCGGCAGTTGGTCCGGGTGATCCCAGAGTGCGTCTCTAGCGCTGGCTCCGAGTTGACTGTGAAGGTGCTGCCACATGGCAACCGACTCACGCAATCGCCTCGGGCGCAACTGAAGGCCAACTAGGGTGCCGAAAGTCTTTTCGGCTGGTCCTCCGTCGGCACGGCGGCGTCTCACCGCTTCTGAAACCGCAAGAGAGCGTGGCAAAAGCTTGGTGGCGTCTTCGGTAACGTGCTCAACCCAGCCCTCGATGAGAGCCAGAAGGGTTTCGATAGATGCCACGGCACGCTCTTGGTCTTCGGTGCGCTTTGCAATCATCGCGCCAGAGTCGATGGCTGACCGAAGGTCATCCGGGTTGTTTAGGTCGAGACCTTCGGAAACTTCCTTCATGTGTTCTACATCGATTGAAATCTCGGATGCGTACGCTGCGATCTGAAGGATCACGGCATCACGAAGCCACCTTGCGTGCTTGAAGAGTCTGGCATAGGCCAACTCTCTAACAACCAGGTAGATGTAGGCCTGATCGCTTTCGATGTCGAAATCACTGATGAATTCGTCAATGTTCTGAGGAACTAGGGCTGGGCGCTCCGGAAAAATCGGTAAGCCGATGTCGCCACCGCTCATCACCTCTCCGGAAAGATTTCCCAGTGCTTGACCTAGTTGCATGGCAAACATAGCCCCGCCGGCCGAGCGCATAAATCTACCCGCCGTGGCCGATAACCCAGCCATGTCCTCCGGCAGATTCTGCTGCATGGTCTCGGTGAGCGCGGCGGCCATCTGTTCTGCAACTGGGGCCGACATCTGCTGGTACAAGCCGGTGGCATCGGCAACCCACATCTCACGAGTGAGCAGTTTAGGCTCGGTGGTGACCGCCGCAATCGAGGTGGCGGCATCCAGCCACAGCGAACCTATTGAGATGGCGTTCGAAATGCTCTCGCGCTGATTTTGGCTGATCGCATAAGCGCCATTCTTGGCGATTGCGCGGGCTTGGTCGGTGGCAACTTTCCAGTTGACGCCTCCAGAAGTGTTTTCATCACTGTTGTTCAGCGCTGATTGAAACTGTTGGAGCATCGATTGAATGGCTGCTGGATCGCTTGGCAATCCGGCTGCCTTGGCGAGCTGCTCCGGGTCTATGCCGCCTTGCTTCTCCAGAAACTGGCGCAAAAATTCGGCAAACCCCTCGGGGGTCATTCCGTCGTTTGCTTCGTTCTTGTCGTTCAATTTTTCTCCTACCTTCAGGCTAAACCCGAGCCAGATTTATTCAGCATTTTGGCTAGCAAATACCTAGGATGTTCGCCGACAGCGTTACCGAACTTTGCGGTTATCGATGCTTCCAACCGACAGCGATTTAGGCTGGCTGTGTGAGGGAAAAACAATGAGCGACAACAGAGATCCGCAAATCACCGGCCGACGAAGAGTCGTTGGCTGGCTGCTGGTTTTGGTCTCGTTTCTAGGCGTTGTCGCCGCCTCACTGGCACCAGCAAGGTATGTAATTCACAGCCCGGGTGCAGTAATCAACGTTTTCGGTTCGCTCGACGACAAGCCGATCATCTCGATCAAGGGCGCTAAAACCTATAAGACCACCGGTGAGTTGGATGTGCTCACGGTGTACGTTCGCGGTGAACCGGGCAACCTGCCCACTTGGGCCGAGGTAATCGCGGCTTATTTCAACAGCGATCAGGTGCTCATGCCTTACGACGAGGTTTACGCACCAAACGAAAATAAGACTCAGCACGATTCTCAGGTCAGCAAAATGATGCTCGATTCTCAACGAGACGCCATTGCGGTCGCACTCAAAAAGTCTGGTTATGTTTTCAAAAGCTGGCTAGCGGTTGATGTTGTTGCTACTGGCCGTCCTGCCGACGGCGTTATCAAGCCAGACGACATCATCGAGTCGGTGAACTCGATCGAAGCTAAATCGCTTGAGGCCGTGGTGGGGCAGATCGAAAATTCTGGCGGTAAACCTGTTGAGTTCCAGATCATTCGCAACGGCAAGCCGAAGACCATTTCGGTTACTCCAGTTATCGATCCGCAGGTAGGTGCGTACCGCGTTGGCATGCAGCTTGGGTTTCGATACGACTTTCCTATCGATGTGAACGTTGATCTTGGCGATGTTACCGGCCCCAGCGCAGGGCTCACATTCACTCTTGGAATCATCGACACACTCGATGCCGGCTCGCTCACGTCGGGCAACAAAGTTGCCTCAACTGGCACAATCGGCGCAGATGGTTCGGTTGGAGCCATCGGGGGAGTTCAACTAAAGATGAAGGCAGCACTCGATTCTGGTGCCAAGTTCATGCTTGCTCCGCTGGGCAACTGCAACGAAATCGTCGGGCACGTTCCTGCAGGTCTCCAAGTTGTTGCTGTCAAAAACATCGATGAAGCGCTAGCCGCGCTCGAGCAACTCAGAGTTCAGAATAAGCCCCCAACCAGCACCAAACTCGGATGCCCGATCCGATAGCCAACGTAAATCCAGCATCACCAACTAGTTTTAGAACAACAAAGTAAATGGAGAAAAATGTCTAAGCCAGATATCAAAATCAACGTTTCACGAAAGCCAATCGGTCCAGCCCGTTTGGCCACGATCATCATCGTTTTGATCGGCATTGCGCTGGTGTCTAGCGCCGGTTTCTACACCGATGTGCTCTGGTTCGACCAGCTCGGCTACTCATCGGTTTTCTTTACTCAAATCTGGGCCAAGCTTGCAATGTTCGGCGTTGCCGCGCTAATCATGGGAGGCATGGTCGGCATCTCCATCTGGCTGGCCTACCGTTCGCGTCCAATCTATGCAAAGTTCTCGGATGAGCGCGATCCGATGGCCCAGCTTCGACAGATCTTCACCAGCCTTCGCAAGGCGATCATGATTTTTACTCCCATCATCCTCGGAGTCTTTGCCGGTCTCACAGCAGTGAGCAAGTGGGACGAAACCCTGCTTTTCCTGAACGCCGTGCCTTCCGGAACCACTGATGCCCAGTTCGGTCTAGATGTGTCTTTCTACCTATTCACCCTGCCATTCCTGCACTCGGCCGTTGGCTTCTTGGCTACAGTTCTGTTCTTCTCGGCAGCCTCGGCCGCCCTGGTGCATCTCGCCATCGGCGGATTGCGATTCAACGGTAAGACCGGCACCTCTTCTACTGCTGCCCGCGTTCAGGTTGCAATCACCGCCGCACTCTTCATGGTGACCGAGGGCGTGAGCCTCTGGCTAGACCAGTACTCAACCATGACCAGCCCTTCTGGCCTTTACACCGGTGCCACCTTCGCCGACGTAAACGCATCGATTCCTGGCCTGCAAATCATGGCCGTGATTGCGGGCATCGTTGCGCTGCTGTTTGTATTCACCGCGGCGGTTGGTCGCTGGCGCCTGCCAATCCTTGGAACAGGCCTCATGATCGTTTCGTCGATCATCCTTGGAGGTCTCTACCCGTGGCTCGTGCAGCAGTTTCAGGTTGTTCCAAATGAGCGCACGCTCGAAGCCGAGTTCATTGATCGCAACATCGCTGCAACACGCAAGGCTTATGGCCTCGAAGACATCCAAACCATCAAGTACGACGCCAAGACCACGGCAACCAGTGGAGCGCTTCGCAAGGATGCCGACACCACAGCGAACATCCGAATCATCGACCCGTATGTTGTCTCGGCTTCATTCCGTCAGCTTGAGCAGTTCAAGCAGTACTACGGTTTCACCAACCACCTCGACGTTGACCGCTACACAATCGATGGCAAGGTTCAAGACACCGTTCTTGCAGTTCGTGAACTAAACCAGGCGGGACTTGGCGACTCACAGTCTTGGTACAACAACGTCATCGTTTACACACACGGATACGGCCTGGTGGCCGCTTACGGAAACCAGCGTTCGGCCGATGGTCAGCCGGTATTCCTTCAGGCGGGCATCCCATCTACTGGCGCGCTTGGCGAATTTGAGCCACGCGTCTACTTTGGTGAGGCATCTCCGGAGTATTCGATTGTTGGCGGCCCAGCCGGCGACAAGCCCAAGGAACTCGACTATCCTGGTGGAGCCGAGGGCGCCGAGCAGACCTACACAACCTTCAGTGGTAACGGTGGTCCGAAGCTCGACAACATCTTCAGCCGCCTCGCCTACGCGCTCAAGTTCCAGAGCGAGCAGATTTTGCTCTCGGATGCAATCAGCAACTCGTCGCAGATTCTCTACGATCGCAACCCGGTTCAGCGCGTTCAGGCTGCTGCCCCTTACCTGACCATCGACTCAGACACCTACCCTGCGGTGGTTGATGGCCGCATGGTTTGGATTGTCGACGGTTACACCACGTCAAACCAGTACCCGTACTCACGCGCTGAGTCCTTCGACGACGCCATCCAGGATTCCTCCGGTGAATCGACCACGGGCAACCCGGATGTCAACTACATCCGCAACTCGGTCAAAGCCACCGTGGATGCCTACGATGGCAGCGTCAAGCTGTATGCCTGGGACTCGAAAGACCCAATCTTGCAGACCTGGCAGAAGATTTTCCCAAACACTCTTCGCCCGGCTTCCGAGATGAGCGGATCGCTCATGAGCCACGTTCGCTACCCAGCCGACCTGTTCAAGGTGCAGCGCGCCATTTTGGGTCAGTACCACGTGACCGACTCTGGTTCGTTCTACTCGCAACAGGACGCTTGGATGACCCCAAACGACCCGATCAACTCGTCACCAGCCCTTCAGCCTCCTTACTACCTAACGATGAAGGTTCCTGGCGCGAAGGAGTCGGCGTTCTCGCTTTACTCCACCTTCATTCCAAGATCCACGGGCACCTCAAGCCGTAACGTGCTGACCGGTTATTTGGCGGTCGACTCGGATGCCGGCGCAACCGACGGCAAGGTCGCTTCGGACTACGGCAAGATGCGACTGCTTGAACTGCCTAGAACCACGATCGTGCCTGGGCCAGGTCAGGTTCAGAACTCGTTCTCGGTTGACCCTGATGTCTCTAGGTTGCTCAACCTGCTTCGCCAAGGTTCAACCACGGTTATCAACGGAAACCTCTTGACCCTGCCGGTTGGCGGTGGACTGCTGTATGTGCAGCCTGTCTACATCCAGTCGACTGGAACAACTTCGTTCCCGCTGTTGAAAAAGGTTCTGGTTGCCTTTGGCGACAAGATTGCCTTTGAAGACACGCTTGATGGCGCTTTGAACTCGTTGTTCGGAGGAAACTCGGGGGCAGTAGACCCAGAACCAACCGACCCGGGCAACACGACCAACCCAGTACTAACCTCGGCTCTGGCCGCGGCAAAGGCTGCTCTGGCCGACAAGATTGCTGCGCTAAAGATTGGCGACTGGACTGCCTACGGAGCTGCCGACAAGGCGCTCCAGGAAGCGATCACAGCCGCGATCAACGCCAATAAGTAGGGGTAGCCAACGCACCACGATTCGTGCTAAACTGAATGTTCGCCGCGGGGTGGAGCAGTTCGGTAGCTCGCCGGGCTCATAACCCGGAGGTCGTAGGTTCAAATCCTGCCTCCGCAACAAGTAGAAAAGGTCCCAGTCACTGACTGGGACCTTTCGCTTTAACCAGATCGGCGGGGTCTGTTGATAACCCCCTCGATCGCGCCAGCTCGAGCGCTACGTTTGGTCGGTGTTCAAAGCCAAGTTCCTAGCGACAATCACTTTTGCGACCGTGGCCATCACCTTTTGGTTACCTAATACTTCGAGTCAAATAGCCTTCGCGGCGTCCAGTTGCACTAGCAGCGCTGGCAAGTCGGGCAGCATCAACTTGTCTTCTAAGGTGCGCGCCGGTTCTGTGGTGCTGTGTGGCGATTGGGCGAAAGTCACCAAGTCTGTACCCAATCCAGCACCTAAAAAGGTGGTTTCCAAGCCTGCGCCTAAAAAGCGTGTGTCGACAGTTGTCTACAAGCACTCGGTGGTGGCTGCACCCAATCGACCGAAAATCCTGGTGTCACCAGCCAGTCGAATATCAACCGCGACACCCATTGTTCTTCGGGCCATTTCGCAGCCGGTCATTCGCTACCGCTACCTGCTCGGTGTGCCAACGCAGATAAAGTTCACACCCGTTTCCTACTTCTGGAAACTGAGCGACGGCAACACATCCAGATCAAAAAACTTCACGCATCAGGCTCTAAAGGGCGGTTCCTTGGTGGCAAACCTCAGGGTCGGTTTCGCGGTCACATTCCGCTTTGCAGCTGGTGGCGCTTGGCGCCCGTTCGATCGCACGGTTCGCCTAAATGCCACTCCGGTAAAAGTGAAAGTGGGTGACGAGCCAGTCAAAGTGGCAAAACTTCGCTACGTGCTCTTCGACTGCTTTCAGCGACCCGATGCGCCAGGATGCCGACTTTGAAAATACTCACAGGTTTCTTTCATAAAATGTTCAGGTTGGCGTGTAACTCTCAACATGCAACCAGCAACATTGAAAGGCATTCAGTTGACTACAGAAGACCAGCCCAACACCCCAACCAACGCTGGGCCAGGCCAGAACCACCAATTCTTTTTCGACGTACCCGCCGCACCTGCAGTGAAGGCCAAAAAAGAAATGCGCGCCAAGGTTGGCCTAACGGCAACTAGTGCGCTGATTATCGGATCTCTAGTCGGTGGTGGCATCGGCGGAGCAGCTGGAGTCGCAGGTTTCCTCGTTAGCACTCGTCCAGCTCCTGTAGTGGTGAACAACCAGAGCGATGTCTCTTGGGTCACGGCGGCGGCCGCAGCATCGTTGCCAAGCGTGGTGACCATCTCGGTCAACAGTTCGAGCGGCGCAGGCAGTGGCTCTGGCGTGTTCCTTACCGACACCGGTTACATTCTCACCAACAATCACGTGGTCACGCTAGACGGCGTTACCAGCAAAACCGTCATCGAGGTGAAGACCACCGATGGTCACATCTACGATGCAGCAGTTGTCGGAACAGATCCTGAAAACGACCTAGCAGTTCTCAAAGTTAGTGCTCCGATCAAGTTTGCCGCCATGAAGTTCAGCGATTCAGATCTTCTAAATGTTGGCGATTCGGTGGTTGCCGTAGGCGCTCCGCTCGGCTTTGCATCCAGCGTTACCTCGGGAATCGTTTCTGCTCTAGACCGAACCATTCAGGTGGCCTCCTCTGATCCAGCCAAGGGCTCCAACTCGCTTCAACTTTGGAGCGGAAGCGGAACTGCGCCAGTGGTGATGAAGGTCATCCAGACAGACGCATCCATCAACCCTGGTAACTCTGGTGGCGCGTTGGTTAACCAGGCCGGCGAACTAGTCGGTATCAATGTGGCAATCGCTACGGCGTCTTCAACCACCACCAGCTCGCAGTCAGGCTCAATCGGCGTTGGATTCGCTATACCGGCCAACATTGCCAAGCGAATCGGCACCGAGCTGATGACCACAGGTAAAGCCAGCCACGGCTTGTTTGGTGCAACGGTGAGCAACAACTCAAATGCCAAGTCGGTTGTTGAGGGCTTTTCCACCGGAGCAAAGGTCGAGGCAGTCACCAAGGGCGGGGCCGCTGAGGCTGCCGGCGTGAGGGTGGGCGACGTAATCAACAAATTCAACGGTGAATCAATTTCCTCCAGCAGCGAGCTCACCTCGGCGGTGCGATCGTTGAAGGGCAACTCTAAGGTGACCTTCGAGCTTTTGCGCGACGGCAAAACCATTACTCTCAAGGCAACCCTAGGAGACCTGGCTAACGTCAAATAGGCATTAGTGGCAGACTGAAAACATGTCGACGACGCCATCAGTGCAATATTCAATAACCATGCGCCTTGAAGCGCCTGCAACTCCAACCACGGTTAGCCAACTCACCAGCGCAATCGAGGCCTCGGGCGGTGTGGTTACGGCACTTGACGTAAACCACTCAGATGCCGAGCGCGTTCGCGTGGACGTTACTTGCGCCACCAGAAACAGCGAGCACGCCGAACAACTGGTCGAGATTCTCAAGGCAATCGATGGAGTGGTGGTCGGCAAGGTTTCCGACCGAACATTCCTCGCTCACCTCGGCGGCAAGTTGACCGTTGAGTCTAAGCTTCCAATCCGCAATCGCGACGACCTTTCGCTGATCTACACGCCAGGCGTTGCGCGCATCTGTGAAGCGATCGTCAAAGACCCATCGGATGCTCGCAGGCTAACCATCAAGCGCAACACCATCGCTGTCGTAACCGACGGCTCGGCCGTTTTAGGTCTTGGCAACATCGGCCCGCTGGCCGCCTTGCCGGTGATGGAGGGCAAGGCCGCTCTCTTCAAGCGTTTTGCCGACATCGATGCCTTTCCGCTCTGCTTAGACACTCAGGATGTCGACGAAATCGTTAGAACCGTAAAGGCCATCGCACCAGGGTTCGCCGGAATCAACCTCGAAGACATTTCCGCCCCACGCTGCTTTGAGATCGAAGAGCGTCTGCGTGCCGAGCTAGACATCCCGGTATTTCACGACGACCAGCACGGAACGGCAATCGTGTGTGTGGCGGCGCTTCGGAATGCTCTCAAGGTGGTGGGCAAAAACATCGAGGATGTTCACCTCGTGATGTCGGGGGCCGGAGCCGCCGGCACTGCGGTGCTAAAACTTCTGATGGCTGCCGGTCTAAAGCATGCGGTAGTTGCCGATCAGCGAGGGGTGATCTTTGCCGGTCGCGAAGACATCGCTGCGGGAAGCACGCTCGAGTGGGTTGCCGAGCACACCAACGAGAGTGGCAAGCAGGGCACGCTCAAAGAGGCCATGAAGAATGCCGACGTGTTTATCGGTGTCTCGGCGGCCAATGTGATTGATGCTGCCGACGTTGCCACCATGGCAGACCGCTCTATCGTTTTCGCTCTGGCTAACCCCAACCCAGAAATCGAACCTTCTGAAGCTGCCAGGTTTGCTGCTGTTGTGGCCACCGGTCGCAGCGATTTTCCCAACCAGATCAACAACGTATTGGCGTTTCCAGGCTTTTTCAGGGGCTTACTCGATGCCGGAGCGCACCAAATCACCGAGAAAATGCTTCTCGCGGCGGCAGGTGCGCTAGCCAGTTGTGTTGAGGCTTCCGAGTTGAACGCCTCGTATATTGTTCCAAGCGTCTTTCACCCAGATGTCGCGGCCAAAGTCGCAACCGCCGTTCGATCAGCCTCAGGAAAATAAATGACTTTCACAATCTCAGCCAGCACCGATGAGCAAACCATCGGGGGTCAAATCCAAGATGAGCAGAGCTCCGGTTCAACCCTCCTAGAAGAAAAGCTCGAAAACCTTGAGCCTGGCGATCACGAGCGCTATTCGCACTACGTGCGCAAAGAAAAGATCGTTGAATCCGCGGTGATGGGCACTCCCGTTGTTGCCCTCTGCGGCAAGACGTGGGTTCCTGGCCGCGATCCCGATAAGTTTCCGGTTTGCCCAACCTGTAAAGAAATCTACGAGGGTCTCAGACCCGAGGATCCAAAGTCTTCTGGCGAAGGCGAAAACTAAGCGCTCTAGATGAACTTGGTTGGCAGAGCTGCGTCTCCGCGACCAAGACGCAATCCCTGAAGCGGAAGAGCCTTCTTGGCCTGCGCGTGAAACTCTCGAGCCAACTCGGTTCCGGCCGGTCCGGTGTACTCGGTGTGAATCTCTCCGTTGGTAATCAACGGCACCAGCAGTGCTCGATCTTGCGCGCCAACTTCTGCGTCGTGACCGGCGCTTAGCAGCTCGGCAGTTGCAGTGCCCTTCTCGTCGTGGCGACGCAATGCAAACTTGCGACCCCCAACGTTGGTCTTGTGCACCGAACGTTTAGCCACGGACCGCCAAGAGCCATCGGCGTTTTCGTAGGCAACTAGCTTGTAAACAAAACCGGCGGTAGGAATACCGCTTCCGGTGACCACCGATGTACCCACGCCGTAGTTGTCCACCGGCGCAGCGGCGAGAGCCGCAATCGAGTATTCATCGAGGTCGTTGGTTACGGTGATCTTGGTGCCTGTGTTGCCTAGCGAATCAAGCAAGGCGCGAACGCGAGTGACTTCCACTCCAAGGTCGCCAGAATCAATGCGAACGGCACCGAGTTTTGGCCCGGCGATCGAAGCGGCCATGCGAACGGCGGCGTCGACATCGTAGGTGTCCACCAACAGGGTGGTTTCTGGTCCGAAGGTTTCCACCTGAGCGCGGAAAGCCTGCTCTTCGGTGTCGTGCAGCAGCGTAAACGCGTGTGCGGCAGTGCCCATGGTTGGAATGCCCCAGGAGCGGCCAGCCTCGAGGTTTGAGGTCGCATTAAACCCTGCGATGTAGGCGGCGCGAGCTGCGGCCACGGCAGAGATCTCGTTGGTGCGACGGCCACCCATCTCAGCCAGGAACCTGCCCTGCGCCGAGGTGACCATTCGCGCTGCTGCGCTTGCCACGGCGGAATCGAAGTTGAGCACCGAGAGAATCAGAGTCTCTAGAACAACTGCGTTTTCAAAGGTTGCCTCAACGGTGAGCACGGGGGAGTAGGCAAAATACAAGTCACCTTCGCGATAGCCGTGAATGTTGCCCTCGAACTTGTAGTTGGCCAGCCAGTCCAAGGCTTGGGAATCAACGATTTTGTTCTCGCGCAAAAAGGCAAGCTCTGGTTCTTCGAACCTAAAATCACGGATGCGCTCCAGCAGACGCCCGGTTCCCGCCACAACGCCGTATCGGCGGCCGGCAGGCAGCTGGCGGCAGAACACTTCGAACACGGTCTCGCGCTTTGCCATACCCGAGTGACGCGCTGCGTCGAGCATGGTCAGTTCGTAGCGGTCGGTCAAAAAGGCAGAAGAAGTCAGCACGCAAACAAGCCTAACCAAAGCGGTGGCACAACAGTTGCCCGAATAGACTTGACCCGTGAATGATGCACCGATAGGAATCTTCGACTCTGGAGTGGGCGGTCTAACCGTGGCCCGTGCCATCATCGACCAACTTCCTAACGAGAGCATCATCTACGTAGGCGATACCGCCAATTCGCCATACGGCCCGAAGAGCCTGCAAGAGGTGCGCGAGCTAGCGCTAAACGTGATGGACCGCCTGGTCGACGAGGGCGTAAAACTGCTCGTAATCGCCTGTAACTCTGCTTCTGCCGCCGTGCTCCGCGACGCGCGCGAGCGCTACACGGTTGGCCGAGGCATCCCGGTGGTTGAGGTGATACAGCCAGCCGTTCGACGCGCGGTTGCCGCCACCAGAAACCGCAAGGTTGGCGTGATCGGCACAAATGCCACCATCACTTCGCGGGCCTACGACGATGCTTTCGCAGCTGCAGTGGACACTCACATCACGAGTGCAGCCTGCCCGAGTTTTGTTGATTTTGTTGAACGCGGAGTAACTTCCGGGCCTGAGTTGATGGCCGCCGCCGAAGAGTATCTAGCGCCCATAAAGGCCGCTGGAGTCGACACCCTGGTGCTCGGTTGCACCCACTACCCGCTGCTCACGGGTGCCATCTCATACGTGATGGGCGAAGACGTGACGCTGGTCTCTTCTGCCGAAGAAACCGCCAAGGATGTCTACCGCACGTTGGTTGCGCACAAACTGCAGCGCACGGATGCCGGCGCGCCATCGTTGCGCTTTCAATCCACTGGCGACTCTGCCAGCTTCGGCCGTCTGGCCAGACGCTTCCTTGGCCCAGAAGTGGCCACTGTAGAAAAACTTGCTTAGAAAGGCAACCATGACCCGCATTGACGGCCGAGCTACCGACCAACTCCGCGAAGTGATCATCGAGCGCAACTGGAGCCAAAACCCAGAAGGTTCGGTGCTGATTCACTTTGGCAATACGCGCGTGCTCTGCACTGCTTCGTTCACCCCTGGTGTGCCTCGCTGGAAGACCGGCAAGGGCGAGGGCTGGGTCACCGCAGAATACGCGATGCTGCCTCGTGCAACCCACGACCGCAGCGATCGTGAAGCCGTTAGAGGCAAGATCGGCGGCCGCACCCACGAGATTTCACGTTTGATTGGCCGAAGCCTGCGCGCCATCGTCGACCTCAAAGCGCTTGGCGAAAACACCATCGTTATCGACTGCGATGTTTTGCAGGCCGACGGCGGAACCAGAACCGCAGCAATTACCGGTGCCTACGTGGCGCTAGCCGACTCGATCGAGTGGGCCAAGAGCAAGAAGCACGTGCCAGCTTCGGCAAAGGTGCTAACCGATTCGGTTTCGGCCATCTCGGTGGGAATCATCGATGGGGTTCCGTTTCTAGACCTTGCTTACACCGAGGATGTTCGCGCCGAGACCGACATGAACGTCGTGGTTGCCGGCAACGGCAAGTTCATCGAGGTGCAGGGCACCGCCGAGGGTGCGCCTTTCGACCGCGACGAACTCAACTCGCTGCTCGACCTTGCCATCAAAGGCAACCACGACCTAGAGAAAATCCAGGCTCAGGCCCTAAAGGCGTAACTTGAAACTCGTTCTGGCAACACACAATCAAGGCAAGGTAGCCGAACTTCGCGCCGTTCTAGAACCGGCGGTGCCTGGTCTCGAGTTGCTTGGCTACGATGGCCCCGAGCCGGTCGAAAACGGCACTAGCTACCTCGAAAACGCTCTAATCAAGGCTCGAGTTGCGCATATGCATACGGGGCTTCCAGCGCTCGCAGACGACTCAGGCATCGCCGTGGAGATTCTCGGTGGTTCACCTGGCATTTTCACCGCCATCTGGGGTGGCACCAAAGACAACGAGGCCAATCGTCGCCTGCTGCTAACCCAGCTGCGCGACATCGGTGCTGCTCATCGATCCGCTGCGTTTATTTGCACGCTGGCCTTGGTTACGGCCGATTCGGAGTTGTCTTTCACCGGACACTGGCCAGGCAGTGTGGCGTTCGAGGAGCGCGGCACCAACGGCCACGGTTACGATCCCGTGTTTATCCCAGAAGGTTTCGATGTCACGGCTGCCGAACTAGAGCCCGAAATCAAAAACGCGCTTAGCCACCGCTCTCAAGCGCTGGGTGAACTGATTAGTTACCTAAAAACTCAAGCCCTCTAGCCGGCTTTGAAATAGCCCGCTACTTTGAACCGCGAGCCTTTTTCGCGTCTTTTGCAAGCACTTCTTTGCGTGCTCGAAGCACCTCGAGCGCAATGGGTATAAACGACAGAACGATGAAGGCGATCGTCACGTACTCAACGTGCTCGCGCACAAACTGTATGCCGCCCAAGAAGTAGCCGAGCAACGTAACGCCGGTGCCCCAACCGATCACGCCGATGATGTTGTAGCGCAAGAACTTGGAGAACTGCATCTTGCCAACTCCCGCAGCAACCGGCACAAAGGTTCGCATGATCGGCACAAAATGCGCAATCACGATTGCTTTCGCCCCGTAGCGCTCAAAAAAGGCATGAGCTCGGTCCACGTTTTTGCTAGAGAACAACTTGGAGTCGGGCCGCTTGAAAACGGCTGGGCCCAGTTTGCGGCCAATCCAGTAACCAGTTTGATCACCCAGAAATGCGGCGCTAGAAATCGCGATGCAAGCAACCCAAACCGGCACAGGGTAAAAACCGCTTGCCAGAAAGAGTCCGTTCACAAACAGCAGTGAATCGCCGGGCAGGAAGAAGCCGGCCAAGAGGCCTGTCTCGGCAAAAACTATCAAACACACCACTATCAGCGCGGGTGCGCCAAACGTGGTGATGATGTACTCGGGGTCTAACCAGTTGATTCCAAACATGCGCCCCTAGCAGGATTCGAACCTGCGCTTCCGCCTCCGGAGAGCGGCGCTCTATCCCCTGAGCTATAGGGGCTCGGGTGGTTCAAGCCTAACAGCCAAGCACTTTTGGGCCCCAGGCATCCTAGGATGTTGGCAAGCAACCTCTCAAAGGAGCACCGATGGCACTGGCCCTAGCCGATAAATGGATTTGGGATTCGTGGTTTGCCTTTGATGGCGAGTACCACCACGTTTTTTATCTGCAGGCCAGCAAGAGCCTGGTTGATCCGGAGTTGCGACACCGCAACCCTTCGGTTGGCCACGCTATTTCGACCGACTTGAACAACTGGACGGTGCTCCAAGACGCACTGGCGCCATCCGAGTTGCCGGCTTTCGACTCGTGGACCACTTGGACAGGATCTGTGGTCAAAGACGATGCAGGCAAGTGGTGGATGTTTTACACCGGAACGTCTCGTGAAGACGGGGGAGACGTGCAGCGAGTCGGGGTGGCAACCTCGGACGATCTAACCAACTGGACCAAGCGCTCCACTGCGCCACTGGTCAGCGCCGACTATCGCTGGTACGAGCAGTTAGACAAGACCATTTGGCACGATGAGGCCTGGCGCGACCCCTGGGTGTTTCGTTTTCCCAACGATGCCAGCACCTGGCACATGCTCGTAACCGCGCGATCGAATCAGGGCGACCCCCGCACTCGCGGGGTGATGGGCCACGCAACATCCACCGATTTACTCGACTGGCAGGTGCAGCCGCCCCTTTCGCAGCCTGATCAAGGTTTTGGTCAGCTCGAGGTCTTTCAATTCGAAATCGTCGACGGTGTCCCGATTGTGCTGTTCTGCTGTGGCTGGCGTGAACTTAGCCCAGCTCGACTTGCCAATTTTGGTCATCGCGATGCCACCTACAGCGTGGCAGTTTCGGCCGATCTGAGTGACATCGATTTCAATAAAGCAAACGCTTTCAGTAATCCG
>Ga0114976_10001250_pt1 | contig 15828 bp, 20 predicted proteins | sample S_130805_EF_Meta_FD_87319 | JGI IMG/M metagenome (GOLD analysis project Ga0114976, IMG submission 87319) | Freshwater microbial communities from Lake Simoncouche, Canada to study carbon cycling - S_130805_EF_MetaG | ecosystem: Environmental > Aquatic > Freshwater > Lake | place: Lake...
ACCAGGTGTGCCCTGTGGTCCTTGATCTGCTGAGAATACTACAGATGTCTGCGGTTGAGCAGATTCAATAATTACGATTGTCTCTGGCATTAAACCGTTACCCCCGCAGTTACTAGGAAATTACCTTGTAAAAGTCTTGTTGTTACTGATCCTGAATTAAGTACAAAGTCATAGACATAAGGTTCTGCAAAGATATTAGTTTGAGCAGAAGTAAAAGTTACTGTAATAACTGATGTTGATGTGTTAATAGAAATTCTACCGTTGGCAGTTGTAGCCAATAATGTTGTTGTACTAGATCCAGTAAATGGTCGCACTGTCATAGTTGCGGTGTAATTGGTTAAGTTCCAATTAACTCCATCTGTCTGTGGACGAAAAGCAAATGTAAATGTTGTAGCCTGTGGGCATACGAGGTTATAGGTAGCTGTCAAGATGCCACCTGGCGCAGTGCCGCTGCAGGCTCTAATCCAGTAGTACCAGCAATCTTGTTGCAGATGCCAGCAATGTCAAGCATCTGTGTGCGGTTAGTAATACCGCCAATGTAGTTAACTACTCCTACTAGATCTGTGACCTTGCCCAAACTTACTGACTTAGCAGCAGCCCAGCGTTGTGCAGCCCCTGCTTGGTCATAGTAAGCAGAGATAGCAGGGTAGGTGCCCCCGTTTGCGAGACGATTTAATTCGTCGTTTAATGTTGAACCTGCAATACCTAGTGGCACCTACGCTACCTCACTTCTTCTTAGTCTTGTTGCGAGCAGATATTGCTGCCGCTTTTTTCTTAGCATCTGCTTTACTAGATGCGCCCCACGCTTGTAAAGATAAAAGCAATCGAGTTGGCTCACCGTTAGGTTTGCGCTCAGGTCCTGGGTTACCACCTGCACGAGCAAGGTAACTTGCTCTACGTGGATTATCACCAGACTTAACTGGTGGCTTTAAGTTACTACCTTCTGCTTTAGCAGAGGCGCGACCTTTAGCGTTAAGTCCACCCTTTGGGTTCTGACCTTCTTTGCGTTGCCAAGCTGGAGTCTTTGCCATTACTTTTTCTTTCTTGATGCTGCCGCATTATCTACTAGATTTGGATATGGTCGACCTGCTGCCTTGGCCTTAGCCTTAGCGCTTGCCTTCTGAGAAGGTGTCAACTTTGAAGATGTTTTCTTAGGATTCTTTGTATCCCAAAATTCTTTCTTCATTACTTGCCCATCTTCTTTTTCATACCGCTAACCTTCTTAAGATTTGGGTTAGCCTTGACTGCAGCAGGTGATGCCTTACGAGCACCAGCTGCAAGGATTGCACCAGCGTTCTTCATTGGGATTCCCTGCTTCTTTGCAATTGACTTCTGCGCTGCGGCAAAGCCCATTCCTTTTTTAGCAGCCATTATTCCATCTCCGACTTTTCTGTTAGCTCGTTGATATAACCCATCTCGTTCTTTGGAGCACCAGTCTCCAAGTCATCATATGTTGCATAACCGCAACCACATACAGCGCACATTACTTTGTCTCCGTTTTCTTACCGCCAGCAAAGTTTGCCTTTGCTCCTGACTTTACAACTGCTTGTCCACCTGCAGGCATTGAAGGAATGATGCCACCCTTGTTTACTCTGTCGAATGGAACGAAGTCAGTTGACTGTGACTTGTCGCCTTTATCTGCCATCTGTTTCTCCTTGTTATAGTGAGTTGCCATTGAAGGCAACGCCTGTGTCATTGCTTAATCTAACTGCAGCATCGATATCTCTTTGCTTAGTAGAAACTGGTTCGATTCCCTGGCGTATTGCGCTGTAATAGGAACCTAATTCTTTATCGTGCTGTTTTGCTGTTGGTACACCATCGTGTCTTGCTTCACCTACAGATAACTGTAGATCTCCCACCTTGCATCCAAAGCAACCTTCTACATACTCTGGGTGGGTAGTGCGTCTGTGTAAACTCATACAATTAACTCCACATAATCTCCGTACCCTGCAGCAATAAGAACTGCTGCTTGGGCATCTGTAATTATTTGCTGATGACCACCAAGAACATACCAGTCTGCATTATACAAGTCATCTTGGTATGGATACATAGTTGTTGTAACTGTAGATCCATTGACAATAAAGGTTACACCACGAGCAATATCAGTAATGTATGGATTGATAGCACCAGTATAAGTACCACCAACAATTTGACGTGCTGCAATACGTGAGTACTTATCAGGCCAAGGTAAGCCTGCGCCCCAGGTCTGGTACTCCCAAGGTGTTGTTGCTTTATATGCCATTAGTTCTCCTTAGTGAACTGACTCAGTGACAGGGGTTGCCCCCTGCCACCGCGTTAATCAACTAAATGATTATCCGTTAGATGCAGATGTTGCGATCTGGTATAGAGCAGATGTACGCAATAGGTTGAAGCCACCGAAGTAGTACCAACCGATTGTGTGGTAACGACGCAACGCATCGATCTGAGGACCGACAACTGTTGAGATGTCCTGTCCCTGAGCTTCTGCTAGTGCTTCGCGACCTGCTACAACTGCCTTGTAGACGTTAACTGCAGGTGACTGTGTGTTAGCTGCGTAAGGCACACGAGGTGTCTCAACAACGAACGCACCTTCAATTACACCAACTGCACCAGCCACGAATGGTGTGCGGTCTGTGTACTTCGATAGATCCTGGAATCCACCTGTACCAGTTTCAGCGCGAAGATCGGCTGTCTGACGTGGGTGTAGGTATGCTGCATATAATTCGCCAATACGAGGCAATGCCTTGTTTGTGCGAAGTTCTGTTACAGCCTGACGGATGTCAGATACTGAGATTGTTGCTGCTGATGTAATTGTGTTGTATGTAGTTGCTGTGTTTCCACCGTAGATAATGTTAGTACCTGAAGTTAGAACTGAAGCAACTACAGCATCAATTGAGTCTGCAGCGTTGTATGCGATGATGTCAGCAAGTGCTGAATCGACATCGTTGAATGAAGTTAGGTTTAACTTCTTTGTTGTTGTTACGGCTGAACCGTATTCTTGTAGTGTTACTGTAACCTGGTTTGGGTTACCTAGTGCAATAGAAGATACATCTGATGCTTCTGTCAAAGTCGTTGTCGCTTGTGCGAGGTCAGAATAGATTGAGAATACAACTGATGAACCTGGCATTGCTTGCTGTACTGGCTTTACGTCAGCAAGAGCACGCATCACTGGGATGCTACGTAGTGCCATACGAACGTACTGATCGTACGCTGTTTGTACTAAGTTGCTAATTGCAGATGTGCCGGTCAGCGATCCTGTTGGAATTGCCATTTAGGATGTGCCTTTCGGTTAGTTGGTTTAGAGTCCAGACATCCGAATGACTTCGTCAAGTTCCTCTTTTGAGTTAGCAGACATTAGTTTGCGTAGGAGATCATCTGACGAATCAGGCGTTTGGGCCTGACTAGTAGCGTTATTCATACGGTTATAATCTGCAGCTTGCTTTGGGTCTACGGTGTTCTGGTTGGATTCAGTGGTTTGAAATCCGAAAACGTCTCCGTTATCGTCAAGCCACTTAGACAAAGACTCCTCAGTTGGGTCTAAGTCCGATGGGATAAACTTTGCAATTTTGCTGTTTACCCCGCGAGATTCGAGAACGTCTTTAATGCTTCGTTCACGCTGCGCTTTGGAAACTCCCTCAAATTGAGCCTTTAGCTCTGCGAGTTCTTTTTCCTTTTGCTTGTTTGCTTTACGCAATTGTTTGACGAGATCATTGCCGTCATTACTATTGGTAGTAATATCGTCTTCGTCGTCCTCATACTCGAAATTGGACATAGTCCATCTCCCATTCATTTTGTAGTTACGTAGACCTCATACAGCTCTGGGGATTATCTGTATGGCTTCTACTACTGGATTTACAACACTCCAACGCACCAGTCGTCCCGTTGGCAGGCTTTATTTAGAACAGACCAGTTTGGCCTTCTGTCATTCCATAGGCTTTCTTATCTCTACCTAGGGCACCAACACCAGATGAGCCACTAAATTGTGCAGTCTCTAGTGCTGTAAGTTTCTTACGCTTTGTTGCAGCCTCTGCTGCACCTGCGGTATTAAATATTTCTGCTTCTGCGGTTCCTTGTGTGTATGGGCCTTGACCGTAGATATCAGACAACTTTGAAGCAGTAGGTAATAGACCTGCAATTTCTGTATAACCCTGCTGTGCTTGTGCCTTAGTGATACCAAGACCTGCTAGTGATTCAGCAGTTCCACCTTGTGCTTGTAGACCCTGAGCAAGTGCTGCTCCACCGATCTCAGCTGCAGTTACCTTGCGCTTGATATTAGTTAGCGCTTGTGATGGATCAAGGGCATAAGCCAAAATATCTGCATTGTTGATATCAGGATAGAACTGCTTCAATGCTTGCAATACCTCTGGGTTAGAGTTAATTACTCGCTGTTGTGCAGTAGCAATACGATCTTCTAATTCAGATGCTGACACATCGTTAGCAAGGAATTTTTCAAACCCTGCTTGAGTTCCCATTGAATCTTTGCTGTAATAAGAAGCAGGTAGACCATAGTTACGCATAATGTTCTGGTACTGATCTTCTAATCCAATATATTCAGCAGGTGTTAATGCTTTAAGTCCTGCTGCAATCCGTTGCTGATTAGCAGCAAAGCGCTTCTTGTAAGCATCTGTATTTTGCAGTTCAATTGCAAACTGTGAAGGAGAAACATTAGACTGAATAAGACCCTTGATTGAATCTACTAGTGAACCTAGTCCATACTTGCTAAATTCATTGTAAAGAATGTCATAAGCGGATTGACGATCACGGAGGTCTGCTGCTGCTTGCGCCTCTGCACTTAATTTAGAATTACGAAGACTTGTCTCATAAGCAACTAATGCTGCCTCTGTATCAAATACTCTTCCGTCGGATGCTGTGTATGGCCCTTTTCCTGTAGGAGTAACTGGAGTAACCGGTGTTACTGGTGTTACAGGTGTTACAGGTGTTACAGTTCCCTTTGGAGTAGTAATAACTTTACCAGTTGATGGATCTACACGTGCAGTCATTGTTGGAGATGTATCACGAATAGTGGCTGCAGTTGCACGAGCATTTGCTAGAGCATCAAGTTGTGCTTGAGTTTTTCCTGTACCTGGAACTATGCGTGTGTAATAAGCATCTTCTGTTGCAGCAGCAGCATCGGCTGCTGTAGGTGACTTAGCTGCATTTTTAACTGCTGAGTCTTCTGGCAGGTAAGATTTTGGAGTTGGAAGTCCGTCTGGCATATCTCTGTCTAGTCTGGCCATCATTTACCCCATAAATCCGAAGTCTTTAAGGATCTGTTGCGTAGCATTTGCTACTTCACCTTTTGCCTGATTTGTATATTGCCAACGAGTGTCTTTACGAAGCTGACGCTCAAAGTCATAAAGTGGAACTTCAGACCCAGCAGTAATAGCAGAACGAAGTGTTGGATCGCTCAAACTAATAGTTTCTGGATTGATCTCTAATGTACTAGCCATAACATTTTTATATGGAGAATAAATAGCCTCAAGATCTACGCCATTATCAATTAACTTCTTGACATTATCAGGCATACCAATCTTTGCTGTTTCTCTAATAATGCGTTTGTATGTATCTACAGATTCGCCTTTATCAATGGCTGCAATCCAGTTAGGAAGATTTGAACCAAACGCCTTTTGAAGGTCAAGCCCATTAGCAGCAGCAGTCTTAGTCAAAGCAGCAAGAGTATCTCCGGCTGCGCCTGTTGCTTTTGCTACATCAAACTTAAACTTGCTTTTAACAAAAGAATTAAATGTGTCTCTGCTGTTATCAAGGTTCTTATCGTATGCTTCTTTAGCAATAGAATCTATAACATCTGCACCTAGTGTTGCACCTGCCTCAAATGCTGACTGGGTGATAGCATCTTTGATGCTCTTAATCCCTTGACCATAACTAGTAGTTGCCTCAACCTGAGCAATCTTGTCAGGATCTCCAGCAGCTGCTTTAATAGCATCGTCATATATTTTCTTTTCTGTCTGACGCTTTAATAGAGTTGGGTCAGTTTGTCTAAACTTTGTTATTTCAACTTTAAGAGTTGGGTCTGCCGACAAAGCATCAGTAAGCCACTGTGTTTCATCAAGCCCACCAATAGATGAGACTACATTCTTACCATTGACAATTTTAACTGTTTGCTGGCTAGGGCTAGCCTTTTGTGCAGCAATAAGTTTAGGACTCCAAAACTTAACTTCATCATTTGTAGCATCACGCTTGAGTAATGATTGAAAGATGTCATTGATTTTTGCCTTGGCTTGTGTTGTGCTGTATACACTTGGGTACACAGTTGTTGCTGGCTTTGTTGTTGTAGATGCTACAGGAGTTGTTGGCAACTTTGAAAGAATAGTTGCTAAGGCAGCAAATGGGTCAACTTTTGTTACTTTGCCTTCTGGCGCAGTTGTCATTATAAGCCCTTCCGGAGATCATCTTTTTCAAGAATACGTGTATAGATTCTGTTAAAGGTTACATCTTGGTCAATCAATAACCCTGTAAATGTATCCCAAACTTCTTTGAGATCTGTATTAGCTGCGTTGTCTAATGAGTGTGACTTACGCTTGGCAAGTACATCAATAATAAGTTGACGTCCTTTAAGGTAGTCGGACATACTTTTAATATCTGGACGATTGGCAAGGCGTGGATCTTCAGTTGCATTTTGTGCAAACTTTAAGAAGTTTTCTACCTTTTTAGTATCAATCTTTCCACGGACTTCTGCCCAATCTGGATTAGATTGCTCAAGTCCAGTAACAAAAGCATCCTTGGCTGCCTTAAGATCTTCAGCGCCCTTAGACTGTAGGCTCTTAAGACCACGCTTAATACGTACAGCTTCAATAAGATCCATACCTTTATTGTATAGAATCCAACCTTTACTAGCATTAGTTTCTTTAATAGCGGTAAGCGGATCTTGAGACTCACGCATCTTGGTTGAACTACCAGGTGCTACCGGAGTTTCACGTTGCTTCTGATATACAGTAGGTGAAAATTCACCAGCGTTAGCATCTCCAACTACAAACCAACCATACTCTGGGTTCTTAGCAATAAGATCAGAGAACTGCTTGGTGCGCTTGTCTGCTTCAATTGTTGCTGCAATACCAGTATTGTTCTTTGACAAGTTAGTTGTAAAGATAAAGAAATCATTACCCCATTTGTCATAGAAGTTCTGAGTTGCGTTTTGAGGATCTTCTTGACGCATACGGTGGTACTCATCAATATAGAACTGGTATGGAGAACGAGTATTTGTAGCAAAAGGAAGAGTCAAACGAGTAGCAACTTCCAAGGCAAGAATCTTCTTTACCTTGTCGTTAATCTCTTTAGCGCTAGGTGGTGTTGAACGCTCACCCATATCGTACTTATGGTTTTCTTCCATAGCAATAAGAACTGTTGCGCTCTTACGGATAGGGTTGTTCTCGTCAAACAAAGCCATAGCACGACGACCTGCTGCTGATTGGATAAGCAGATCTTGCCAACCAGTACCATCAGCACCGTAAGGAAGAACTTGCTTAACAATAGAATTCTTTTCTAATGTTGGTACACGCTTAATCAATACTGATGCTGGATACTGTACGAACCAACCAGCACCTGGGTTCCACCACGCTCCACCTTGAAAAATTAGGTTAAGAGATGGCTTTGGAATAGCAAGTGGGCGCTCACCAATACCCATACGCTTACCCCAAGAACCAGGGATATTGATGTAAGTAATTCCATCACGCTCTTCAGTAATACCTACACGATCTGGAGATGCGTATGCTGTCTGTAACTTACGAAGAACAGATGGATCATCTAGGACCATACGGCCCCACTTCTCTGTTACGTCTGCCCAAGCTCCAAAGAATGGAAATACATACTTGAGCATATGTGCTGAATCAACGCGTTCCGATGTGTCATAAAGGGTACGACGTAATTCTGAGCGTGCCCATTGGCGAGCTTGATACTCAGCCTTACGGATATACTCAGCTGGAACTTCTTTACCAGGATAGGTAGCAATTACATTTTCAATAGTTGCTGTCATACGTTTACGGTAAAGATCTACAAATAGTTGATTACGAACTAGTTCTCTTTCAGGGATTTCACCCATCACATTATAGAAATGGTCTAAGAAGTTAGCCAATCCACGAGATACTGCAGAGGTTCCATTAGCCAAAGAAACCTGTGCGCCATTAACATCTGGACGATTATTACCTGCTGTACCAAAGTATTTCTTTAGATCTTCAGATGTAAGATTACGCTTTGCAGCAATAGCCTTTAAGTCTGGGCTGATCCAGTTAGGAAACAACGCCTCAACATTTTGCATATTGGCTTCAACGATACTTTCAACATCACGACCAAGTGCTAGGTTACGAAGGATCTTTCGACCTTCATCGTTTTTAAGCAAAAAGGTTTGAGCCTCTTTTAGAACTTGCTCACGAGGCTTGTTCTGTAACAAAATAGAAGTTAGTTTGGAGTTACGAACCTGACGATTGATAACACGAAGGTAAGCATCTTCCCATTGTGGGTCGTTACCCTTGATAATAACAAAGTCGCCATTGGTTTCAAAAGCATTACGAAGTTGCTTGCTTGATTCACCAAAGTGGCTATCTACAATCTGAGCAGCATTAGCAATAAATCTATCTCTAATGTACTGAGCCTGCTCAGCAGTTGCGCCTAGCGCATCTTGGTAAGTAATTACTTCATCACCAATTTTAATCTGATTAAGACCTACACCAAACTTATCAACCATCTTGCGTGAGCCATTAAGCATTGCATCAATTTCAGCAATCTGTCGCTCTACAGCAGCAGCATCATCTACAACACTAAGGCTAGATTCAAGTTGAGCCTTGTATGTTTCTAACTTAACTCGGTTAGACCAGTCAAATACTTCTTTAGCAGATGCTGTTTTGAATCGGTTATTGATAATACCTTTTGCACCACTACCGGCACGAGCCATAATTGCCATAGGACCAGCAACTTGCATAATACGAAGGAAGCCTTCTCCTACGTTACGAATTGGATAACCCAAACGAGCTAGTACTTCAAACTTAATAATAGAATCTAGTCCATCTGCAAGTTCATTAGTAACCTGACCAACTCGCAAGCGACCACGTCCAAGAGTACGAAGTACTTTGCCCTGCTTTTCAAATCGTTGAGCACGTGTGTACTTATTGAGAACGCGATACATTGAGTCAATATCTAGGGTAGGTAATTGCTTAACAAGTTGTGTTTCATTCAAAGGCATTGGAACTACCAATGAACTTCCATCAAGTCCCATAATAGGCGTAATCTTTCCACCTACTGGGCCACCTGTTGCTGGATCAATAGCAGCTGTGTACGCACGCTCACGGATTAGGTTATGTGCTTTAGCACGACCATCTGAGAACATAGCCCAAGCACTGCGTACTTCATCAGTATCAAATCCAAATTGACGGGCTACTGTATTAAAAAGTTCTTGCTCAATCTCTTGATAAACATTTGCTCGGTCTGTTGGATCAACCGCAGAAATGTATTTATCAAATAACTCATTGCGACGCTCAACTGTAAAAGTTGCTGTCTTTAGATCCTCTTGAAGAATGTTACGTTGTGATTTAAGTGTTTCACGCTCTGCGTCATCGGCAAGTCCAGTGCTAAGTCGGTTGTCAATTTCATCAATCTTTGATGTATAGAACTCAACGCGCTGATCGTTAATACCACGAACTCGGCTAAGCATATTATCAAGAGTTTGAACAGACTGGTTATCTGTAAAATCAATCCAACCTTTAGGACGCTTGTATGCAAAACCTGAAAGCAAACGTACAGGGTATGCAGCATAAGCTGCACCTAACCCACCTTTGCCACGGATGTCAATAAATGCTTGACTATTAGCTGCTTCACGACGTATGTTGGAAATAAGATCGATTGTTGGCACTTGCTTTGGGCTTAAAGACCCTTCAATACTAAGTGCCTTGTAATTATCTGCTAATTCTTTTTCGTACTGGGCTGCAAGATCAATGTTTTTCTGTAGATTCTCATCAGCGTTAGCAAGATCCATAGTCAATTGACCAGTGTTTTTATCAACCGCTGAACCAAGATACTTGGCATCTACGATTTCATCTTGTAAATTACCGATCTTTGCAGCAAGTGGCTTGTTGCTTGCCATTAAACGCATAGCTGCTTCTGGATCACCCATTGCCCATAGGACAATATCTTGTTTAGTTTGGTGACGAAGAACCTTATCTTCAATCTTGTTTGCATCTGCTAAAACTTCAGCAAATGAACCAGGATTAGATGATGTGCGAATAGCATCTACTCGGAATAAATCTGATGCCTGCATACCATCTGTTTTAGTAATAAATTTATTAAAGTTAGACTTTACGCGGCTTGCATTAAAGCCAGTCTTTTCTCCAGCCAAAATTGACTTGAGTTCAGAAACATCTTTAACTGCAACGCCTGCAACTTTATATGCTTTAACTGCTTTACCAGCAATAATAGTTGGGTCAATAGTAAAACGGAATACAACATCTGAACCCCAAGATGTAAAGCGTCCTACATTTTGCTTGTTAAATGCTTCTTTTGCTTGAGCAGGATCGTAGATATTAAAATCTTTTCCTGCAAACGCTAAGTGTTCTTTAAGAAACTTGTTTGAAATACCAGCTTTGCCACCGCTTAATAGACCTAATGCTGAATCTAAAGTATCAATTGGGCGACCTACAGCAGTCTTAATTAGTGCCTGACCTGGTGAAATCTGACGTGCTGCTTGCCACGATTCACCTAAGCCTTTAGCGCCTTGCTTGCTTATTGGGTTGTTCTTATCACCAAGAAGTAGGCTAAATGTTACTGCTTGTGCAGAAAAATTGTAAGCCTTTTCCATACCAACTAAGACTTTGGTAAAAAATGAATTGTCTGCTGTTGGAGTTAAAGCACTTGTTAATCCTGATGGCATAGTTGCTGCAGGTGCAGCAGTAACAGAAGTAACTGGTTTTGCCAAACTGCGTACAACTTCTGTGCGTGTTTGAGCTGGTACAGATTTACCAAAGTCAGATGCTATTGAAAGAGATGATGGGAGATTATTGTCTTTATTGTAATAATCATTAAAAGCCCCCATTACGGTAAAGCCGGATGGGTTTTTTTCCGTCATAGGAGATTGGCCCTCAAAACTCTTACATAGTTTCTAAATGACTGTGAAGAATCTGGTTGCTGTGCTGCAGCCTCTAATGCTGGTAAATATGAAAGCAAACGTGCTTTTTCTTCTGGAGTATCTTGGCTTTGATTCATCATCAACGCTTCTGGTCCAGCACCTGCACCTACAGGAACACCTTGTGTAATAGGTTCATTTGGACGTTGCGTTGGATCATAGAGTCCAACACCAGCAGCAGGAGCACCTCCTGTTACTTTTGGTGCTTGTGAAAGTTTTACTCCACCAGTTTTAGCAAGTGGTGCGCCAGCTTTTTGTTGTGCCATAGCAACACCTTGACCATATTGGTCTGGGCTATATTGTAAATCTGTACGCTTTGCGTAAGGTCCAGGACCTGATACACCCTGCATTGGGTTAGTAGCGTCTTCAAGCGCCATCTGTATCCTCCTGAATAGTTTCTAAATCTTGTGCGAAGTCATCCCAAATCTTATTAACTTTGGTTTCGCGGTTTGAGTGGTAAATTGATAATTCCATTAAAGACTCTGCAAGGTTTGTAATCACTTGACAGATATTGTAAATAAACTCTGTAAATATAACTAGCGCATCAGTAGGACGTACTGGACGTGGAACTTCATCGTTATGATTATTCACGCCCAGTACTCCTGACTAATAATTACTTACCCTTCTTAACCATCTTGCCTGGCTTTGCAGCTCCAGCAAAAGGCATCTTAACATCGCCACCTGTTACCTTGGCTCCTGCTCCTGATGCGCCGTGGATAGGCTTTGACATAGGTGCTGGTGCTTGTGATCCTTTATTCATATTTCACCTCCCTAGAAGTTATGCTGCGCCGCCGATTGATGCGAGCAATGATGCAATATCTGGTTTACCTTGAGGTGCACCTTGTGGACCGCCAGCAGCAGGGGCTGCACCGCCAGGTTGTTCCATACTTGGCTGCAAGGCAGAGGCGGGAGCCATACCTGCTACTGGGGCTTGAGGTTGCATCGCTGCAGCCTCTGGCTGTGGCTCTGGCGCAAACGCCTTCTCCACAACATTTTCTATTGTCAATCCCTTTTGACGTCCCTTAATCATTTCTGCAAATGATCCTAGGATCTTAGAAGGGTCTTGTCCTTGTGCAATCATCTGTGGGATTGCTAAAGCAGTTTGTCCGATAGCTGCACGAAGAGCATCGCGCATCTCTTCAATGTCAACCTTCTGCTCTTCCTGAGTTACGTTGATTTCAATAGGAAGTTCACGACGTACATAGTCACGTGAAATAAGTTTATCTGAGCGCATCTGTAGCAAAGCTACTGTTGCGTTGTTTGGATTCATACCAGACATAATTCCGTAGCGAACATCTACGGTGTAATCACCGTTGATTGCCTTGGAAGGAATGTACTTCATTGTGTAAGGAGTACCGTCATCGACGCCACGGATTTCCTTGATACGATTGCCAAAGATCTTCTCATCAGTCTTAAAGCACAGTGCAATCAATTCAACAAACATATGTGCAAACTGTGCTTGTGCTGCCTTGATCTGTGTATCAAATCCAGCTTGTAACGCTTGTACACCACGACCTGTAACGATAGATGCGTCTGTGTTACCGCCGCGAGTCTCAGGGTAGCGAGCACCGGTACGTAGTTCACGCTCTAGTACACCAGATTCAGCAAAGATGCCAGGTGGTAGATCTAGTGGAACACGACGGATGTTCTGTGGCTGGGATGAACGCATAATAGAATCTGGTCCAAGGGCCAGTTCTTGTACATCCTGTGGAATAGCAATAGGTGCTTGAATAGATTTCTCAGCAGCTTGTACTTGTAAAACAGCAAAGCGTGCACGAGCAAGCTGTACACCAAGCACATCATCATACTGACCACGTGCTTCACCATCGATAGATGGGCGCATCGCAACGCGAACCATACATTCACCGATTGGGTTTGGCGTATTAGATAGAACTAGATTCTTACGTTCTGGTAGATAGATCATATCTTGGTCTTTGTCGTGGTAGCGAACTAAAGATAGATATGGAGAACCTGGTGTGTATTGGTTTCTACCTACAATGTCTTCATAGAACTCTGGGTACATAGATGCCAATGTCTGTGCATCCATACCAACAATCTGTGTCAGAGACAAGCAACGACCAAAGCGGTCAATCTCTGGGTATGAACCAAATGGGTTAAGCATTTTTATAATTGGGTTGTTATTCTCGTAATCGAGTTCAACGCGACCAATCAACATACCGTAAGTGTTGTACCAATCTGCACCTACGTACATTTGTGTACCTAGTTCAGAACGATCTACATAGTAGTTTGCAATACGTGTACGAGTATCTGCTGCTTTGCGAGCAGAGTCAGAGACCATATTAGAAGCAGTACAGTTAAAAGATGGAAGTGGTGCCATTGATTCAGCGAGATCACGAGCAGAGACGTCGATGATATTTGCGACGAGAGGCTTTGGGTATTCCTCTGAAAACATAGCAGGGTAAACCTTGCTGATGTCTCCCTGACGCACTGAAAGGACATCACGCATACGACCATCACGCGCTGCGTATTTGGTTTGTAAGCGAGATACCTTAGCGGTGACCTCTTTAATTGTTAACAATGGAATTCCTTATCCGTAGATCTTGCCGTTTTTCTTCTCAAGGATCTTCTTCATAGCAGCATCTTGAGGTGTCATTTTTTCTGTAGGCTTCTTAACTGGAGCCTTTGCTGGAGCTTTCATTACTGGCTTAGGAGCCGCTGGCTTCTTAGGTGTCATAGCCATTAATACATTAGTCCTTCGACTTTAGTAGGCCATTCGACCTTGTCTGTTGCAAGAGCCTGTGCCTTACCAGCTGCATACTTGCGATCTACTTCTGGGTTCATCTGTGGTGTCTTTACAGCACCCTTATCGATGTAATCTTCTTCTACAGCTTCTACCTTGTAGCTTGGGTCTATTGCCATTGTTGTTCTCCTATTAGATGAATGTCTTATGCTTTTCTGCCAACATCTCATCGATGTTAACAACAATTCTTTTTCCCATTTCAGCACGGGATAAGAAAGGATTCTTTAAGTGGTGCGTTGCGTACTGACCATAGTTGAGCATCTCACGCGCTCTGATCTCACAGAACCACAGCGCCATCACCATATCGGTCTTGCCTTTAGTAGTTGGCGTCCAGGTCACAAGTTGTTCAATCAGAGACTTAACATTTTCTGTTTGATCGCTTGGTAAATGGATTAAGTTATCTCTATGGTGCTTACCATCTGGTTGCTTAGTACCAAACAGTGTTGCCATAGATGCCACACCAAAACCGGTATCCCACTTGTTGGAACCGGTATGGTGTTCACGAAGGATTACACCACGTGTTGCTAGGTGCTGACGGATACCTTCGTCCTGCGTTAAGAAAGCCTGAAAAGCGTTCTTTTCAATAATCCATTCAGACGGACCGTAAAGGGAAGTCCAGTTAATAATAATGTCGCGGATCTGCTGGGGGCTGGGACGCGTAATTTTCATAACGTCCACGATGTAGCGCTTACTAGTAGCACGATCAATGGCGTAGCAAACAGCGGCGGTATCGCCGACAATTGCTGGGTCCATACCGCAGATATAAGTAAAGCCGTTCAAATCTTTTGGGTGACCGGGATGGCCTGTCTCAAGTCGACCAGACTTACGCATACCGTCAATAGATCCACGAACACACACGGGATCAAAGGCTGCGTTCTCAGATACGTCCTGCTGCTGATAGATCAAAGCCCAGGTACTAGTATCCATAGCTTGGCGTTCGTTGTACAAGTTACGACCAGACCAACGGGGATATAACCCGTCCTCGTCTTGTTCGCTTACCTCTTGTCCATCAAAGGGAGCATCTGACCTAGGCCACAGGGTAACCCACTTGTCGGGGTCTTCATCTGGTTCAAGTAATGCTGGCATAGCAAGATATGTCCACGGAACCAGACCGCCCGGATAGCGGTCTTCTTGTCTAAGTTCGCGGTACAGGTCTACTGATGCAACGCGGGTTCCAATAATAATTAACTTACCAGTAGGGTTAAGACGGGACCTAACGTCCTGGGTCAACCACTTAATCTGTCGTTCAAAGTCATTAGCGTTAGACATTGTGACGGCGTCATCTACAATAATCATATCGGCACGTTTACCGTAGATCTGACCGCCGATACCGACTGCTTCAATGTTTGGGTCTTTTTCACTGGACTCACGAAGCTCATCACCAAAGGTGACACGGGTTGCTTGCCAAGAAGCGGTCTTAGCGTTAAACCCTACGCCAGCAGCATAAGCACTTTGGAGGTCTGCATACATAGGATGCGTTAGTCTTTGCTTGATGGCGTAGAGAAAGTCAGCAGCTAGTCGCTGGGTCTGGGACACAATCAGAACACGGAAGTTGGGATTGCGTGCTACCTGCCAGGTGACGTAGTCAACGGTAATGGTCATTGACTTGGCGTGGTTAGGCGGTATGTTTACAAGGATGCGGTTATTAGCCACTCCCTTTTCAAACTTCATACTGGGATGTAGCCAAGAAGGTTCACGACCTTCGATGACATCTACTATGTTCATCTGGTGTGGAAAGGTCCGGCTGTGGAGAAAGCGTTGACGAAATTCTTGGAATGAGATGTCGTGGACATCCCCGCCTTGGAACTGCTTGTCCTTCAAACCCAAACGGGTTCGGTCGATCTTGTCTGCAAAAACTTTGTCGGTACGACGGTAGTACTCATAAGTCTTCATAGACTTACCAGCTGAGCCGCAAGCGGCGTCAATGGTCATACCTTCTGCCACGCATCCTAAGATGATGCGC
>Ga0114976_10001252_pt1 | contig 15821 bp, 13 predicted proteins | sample S_130805_EF_Meta_FD_87319 | JGI IMG/M metagenome (GOLD analysis project Ga0114976, IMG submission 87319) | Freshwater microbial communities from Lake Simoncouche, Canada to study carbon cycling - S_130805_EF_MetaG | ecosystem: Environmental > Aquatic > Freshwater > Lake | place: Lake...
AAATTTGAAGCAGACATTGAATTCCTATCAAAGCTTTGTAAATCAATTGGTCACCCTGCCAGAATTTCTATTTTGTTGTTTTTGAAGGAAAATGGGCCAAGTTCTTGTCAAGATATTGTAAATAAACTACCCTATTCTCAAAGTACTGTTTCTGGGCATTTACAAAAGTTAAAAGAGGATAATTATATTAACCTAAAGCTTCATAAAACCTCAAGTATCTATTCAATTCAATTAGATACTATTAAAGAACTACAAAAATCGGTTCAAGATGTTTTTGATTTAAAACCAGAGAAAAAACAACTTTCTCTATTCTAATATTATCTATAATCCTCTATTAACATTCCGGTTAATAGTTTAGGTTCAATGAATGTGCTTTTTGGAGGCATAATTAAACCCGCATCTGCAACATCCTTAATTTCCTGCATTGTATTTGGAGCAAATTGAAAAGCAAGGTTAATTTCTTTATTTTTTAACTGATTCAAAACGTTTTTTACTGGATTGTCTCCACGTAAAAAGGAAATTCTACTATCATTGCTAGTATCGTTTATTTTGAATAACTCTTTGAATATCAAATGCTCAATTCTAGAAACATCTAATTTCTCTTTGGCATCTAAATCATCATGAGGAAAATCCAAATGGATGATCAAAGAAAAATCATTTGCCATACAAAGGACATTTCCTTGGGTTAAATGAACCGTTGTTTCGGCATCAATTTGTGAATAAGAAATTTCATGATGTTTCAAAAAGTCGATCAATTTCGATTCATCAACTTCTTTAAGTAAACGATAGAACGAATTGATTAACAATTCATCTTCATCCATAACCAAGGCCATGAAACCCTTTTCAGATTCCATTGGTTTGTTTTCTATCAAATACCTCGATGCAGATGCAACTCTATGATGCCCATCGGCAATATAAAGTGAATCAAATTGATTGAAAATGGCAATTACTTTGTGTATGGTTTCAATATCTGTTACCTGCCACAGTTGGTGAATATTGTTATATTCATCTGTTATTTCAGATGATGGATTTTTTATAAAATCGTTGGCAATTTGTTTTAGTTCTTTAGGCAAATTTTGAGATAGCAGAACTGGTTCTCCCATGGATTCAAGAACCTTAATATGCTGAATTAGTCTATTTTCTTTGCCAATTAGGGTGTTTTCATGCTTTTTAACTGATCCTTCAAGATAATTATAAGCATCTACCCCTACAATCCAACCGGAAAGTTCAACACCAGAATGGTGTTTTTGTGTATAATAATAAAAAGCATAATCTTGAGATTCAAGAATATGCTTTTCAATTAATTGAGTGTAGTTATTTAAAGAAGCACTATAAAACAAATCAGTACCTTGTTCAATAGTATCATCAAGATATTGTGGTTTTACAACACGAATATAACTTTCAGGGATATTGAGTGCTTTTTCGCGAAGAATTGATTCGGAAATTTTACCAGAACCTAATGTAGGCAAAGTTTTTTCAAATTCAACTGCCGGCATTAAAGCCTTAAATGGTAAAATACGGATCACGTTTTTATAGTTATTTAAAGAATTGACAAATACGCTCAGCTAACTCAATTCCTACTCTTTCTTGAGCTTCAGCGGTACTTGCACCAATATGTGGTGAAAGTGAAGCATTTTTCAGAGAAAGCATATTGGAATTTGTAGGTGGCTCGTTTTCAAAAACATCAACGCCTGCAAAAGACAAACGACCTGAATCTAATGCATTTTTAAGTGCAATTTCATTTACTACACCACCTCTAGCACAATTTATCAAAACGGCACCCTTTTTCATTTGAGCAATTTCATTTTCAGAAACAACTTCTGCACTTCCTGGTGTATGCAGTGTAACAATATCGCTATTTTGAAGAATTTCATTCAAAGTCATTCCTTTCAAAGTAACTTTAAAATTATTTACTTGATATTTGGTATTGAATGATACAGTTAAATCAAATTCGCGTTGCTTGTAATCATATACCAAAACTTCCATTCCCAAGCCAATTGCCATTTTTGCAACTTCTTGTCCAATTCTACCAAAGCCAATAATTCCTAAAATCTTGTCTTTTAATTCAAATCCCGATGATCCAACTTTCTTCAACGCATTAAATTGCTCAATACCATTTTGTGGCATTTCACGGTTAGACAAATGAAGAAATCTAGAGACACTAAATAAATGAGCAAACACCAATTCTGCTACAGAACGAGATGAAGCATTTGGCGTATTCACAACTGGGATATTCTTTATACCCGCATGTTTCATATCGATATTATCCAAACCAACACCTGCCCTGGCTATTAATCTCAATTTGCCGGCATCAATAATATCTGCAGTTACTTTGGTAGCACTTCTCACTATAATTACATCATAATCTGCAATTTTAGAAGCCAATTCATTCTGAGGGATTTTTTCAGTAATTACTTCAAATCCGGCTGCTTCAAGTATTATTTTACCGGCAGCATCTATTCCGTCATTCGCTAAAATTCTCATTATGCAAAAGTTTGAATTACATTTACCAAAGCTTGAACACTTTCTAATGGCAATGCATTGTACATAGATGCCCTGTAACCACCAACACTTCTATGTCCTTTAATTCCACTAATACCAGCTTCTTTACAAGCAGCTTCAAATTTTGCTTCAAGTCCTATGTGGGCTTCTTCAAATACGAAACAAGCATTCATATGACTTCTAGAATCAACTGCTGTTGTGCCTTTAAAATATGGACTAGCATCAACCGCATTGTACAGCAAGTTTGCTTTTTCTGTATTTCTCATTTCCATACCGTTCAAGCCACCCATTTCTTTCACCCACTCTAAGTTGTACTTAGATACTAAAATCGGGAAAACTGGGGGCGTATTATACATACTTCCACCATCAGCATGGGTTTTATAATCCAACATAGTAGGAATATGTCTGTCTGCTTTTCTATTGTAGATCTTTCTTTACAACAACCATGGTTACACCGGCAGGACCCATATTTTTCTGAGCACCAGCATAAATCAAGTCAAAATCCAAGGAATTTATATTCCTTGAAAAAATATCAGAACTCATATCGCAAAACATCGGAACTTCACATTTCGGAAAAGATTTCATTTGGGTGCCAAAAATTGTATTGTTTGATGTACAATGAAAATAATCCACATCCGTTGGAACTTTATAATCAGTAGGTATATAACTAAAGTTAGATTCTTCAGATGAAGCAATTACCAAAGTTTCACCATAACCTTTTGCTTGATTAATGGCATTTGAAGCCCATGTACCAGTTTTGGTGTAAGCTGCTTTTGTTCTTAAGAAATTCATTGGAATTTGATAAAACTGAGAAGAAGCACCACCTCCCAAGAATAAAATATCATATTCGTCGCTTAATCCCAAAAGATCTTTGATTAATGTACGGGTATCGTCCATTACAGCTTCAAATTGTTTACTTCTGTGAGAAATTTCTAAAATTGATAGGCCAGTATTTGCGAAATTCTTAATATCAGCAATACTTTTTTCTAAGGCACTTTCAGCAAGGATGGATGGTCCAGCCGAAAAATTGTGTATCTTTATCGTGTTAGACATAAAACTACTACAATTTTAAGCGTATAATTGCGGGTAAACAAATATTCTAGCATGAACTTAAAACAATATTATACACTTTCAATGTGCATATGTTCAATATCATTATTTGGACAATATGAGGGCTTGGACTCAACAAGAAAGCAAGTGTATGAAAAGCAATCTTTTAAAGACAGTTTTGCAGAAAAAACACCAATTATTACGAATAATTTCATTGGTTTAGACGTAATGTTAAGTCCAATTTCTAATTCACTTTTTATTGAAGCTAATCCTTTTGTTGGAATTAACATAAAGGATAGAATTTATTTGGCTGGTGGAGCTTTCGCCTCTATTTGGTCGTACTATGAAAATGCATATTTTACTACGGGAATAAATGTAACTGGGAGATTGGTGTTTAATCAAATATTCTTGCACACGGAATATAGATTTCAATATGGTCAAATAAGTAATGCATTTCAAACAAAGGAGTATGGAACATATGGCTTACCCATATTTGGAATTGGTTATTTAAAAGATGAAAGTTCTTATGTTTTAATTGGTGTTGCGCTGAGCGATAAATTTGCAATCTCCAGTCCATTAGGGAAATTTGTATACAGGATAGGATTCTATTTTTAAAATCAAAGTGTGTTCCTAAAAAAAAAGGCTGCTTCAGAATTGAAACAGCCTTTTTTGCTTTTATATTTTAAATTAGAAGCAGCGTTCGAATAGATATGGAAACAATCCAAATACAATTGATGCGGCAACCATTAAATACACTACAAAATTAACTTTACCAGCCTGCGCTTGGCTTGCATTTGATTCATCTGATTCAAACATTGGTTTAAATGCTTTGAAATAATACATAATACTTATTGCTGATCCTATTAAAGCAATACAAACTGCCAAGGGAGAAACTTCAAATGCACTGGTAAACAAATAATATTTTGCAGTAAATCCAACAGTTACAGGAATACCAGCAATCGAGAATAATGAAATGACCATTAATATGGCTGCAGATTGGTTATTTTTCAACAAACCAGAGAACATTCCAAATCCGTATTCTTTTGGGGTTGAATATTTATCGTTAAAATAGAATAAAACCACAGTACTTAATGCATAAGCCACAGAATATGCGAATAAAATCCACATATTTGCCTTCATTGGAGTTATTAAGAAGAGCAACAAATAACCTGCATGAGCTATACTACTATAGGCCAAAGTTCTTTTCACTGTTTTCTGAGATATAGCAGCAATATTCCCAAAAATAATAGTGCATACAGCCAAAATAATTAACCATTGATGATACCAAGAAGCCAATGCTTCGAAAGCTTGTAAATAGTTAGCAAACGCAACGAAACCAGCAATTTTAACAATGACTGCCATGAAAGTAGTTACCTTATTAGGAGAACCCTCGTATACGTCTGGAGCCCAAAAATGGAAAGGAAAGGCAGAAACTTTAAACAACAAACCGGTTGACATTAAAATAACACCTACTTTTATCAATGCTGGAAATTCCGACAGATGTCCCACAATAGACATTCTTAAAGAAATTTCACTTAATGACAAAGAACCTGATCCACCATATATAAATGCACAACCCAATAAGAATATTGCGGTTGAAAATGCGCCCATTAAGAAATATTTAATTGCCGCTTCATTACTTCTCAAATTGTGCTTATCGCTGCCGGCAAGCACATATAAAGGAATGGAAAGAACTTCTATCCCCAAAAACAACATAACCAAGTGATCAGCACCAATCATCATAAAAGCACCGGTTAAACTTAACATCATTAAGCCTAGTCTATCACTACCCTTTTCTTCTACAGATGGGAAAATAGCAATGATTGCAGCGGTTACAAATGCAAGTAATGAAACAAACATCAAATCGCCATTTGAGAAATCAATCATGTTTTTTGGAGCCCAATTTGATAACCTTTCAAAATTCAAAATTGAAAGTGATTCCAATAAAGACATCACTCCAGCCAAAAACAACAACAAAGAAGATAACGTTTTCATTCCACCTTCAGGCTTATTTAAACCTAAAAACAGAACCAAAACAGCCCCAATAAATACTATGAGTATACCTATCATGACAACACCCCTTTCGAATTTGAAATTTCTAACATAATTTTTTGAATTGAAGGACTAATTTGATCAATTATCAATTGAGGACAAACTCCAATCAATATAACCAATGCAACCAATATGAATAATGGAATCATTTTCATTAAGCCAATTTCATTTAGAGTAGCCTTTGCTTCTCCTAACATTGAAAATTGGTACATTCTCAACATATAAACAGCACATAAAATGATTGTTAAGCCAGCAAAAACTCCGGTAACTGTATTGTAATCGAAAACACTTTTCAACAATAATAATTCACCAGGAAAACCATTTGTCAAGGGAACTGCGGCGGTACCTAATACTACAATCAGATAAATTACGGCAAATGTCCTATTAAATTTAGCCAAGCCTCCCAATTTTGATAATTCCCTTGATCCGGCATGCGTTTCGATTATTTCTACAATATAGAATAAAGCGACAACGTTAATACCGTGAACAAACATTTGAAGTACGCCACCCTGAATACCAACGGCTGACAATGTCATAAATCCGGCCGCAATTAAACCAACATGCGACAACGAACTAAAAGCGATTAATCGCTTTAAATCATTTTGCTTAATTGCGATAACAGCGCCATAGATAATTCCAATTACAGCTAGTAACACTACAATTGGTTGGAAGAAAGCAATACTTTCACCTGCCATTGGCATAAACCAACGCAATAAACCATACAATCCCATTTTCAACATGATACCCGAAAGTAACATTGAACCCTGTGCAGGTGCATTGGTGTATGTATTTGCTTGCCAAGAATGGAATGGAAAAATTGGAATTTTAACAGCAAAAGCAAATAAAAATCCAGCTCCAACCCAAATAGATTCGGTATAATTCAATTGCACTGACAACAATTCATCGTAAGCGAATGAATGATTTTCGGTTTTTAAGTACAAGTAAATTAATGAAGCCAGCATAGCCAAACTTCCAACGAAAGTATAAATGAAAAACTTAATTGTTGTTTTGAATGCGTCTTGTGAAGAATACAACAAACAAATAAAATAAATTGGAATCAAAGCCAATTCCCAGAAAATATAAAACATTAGTCCATCTTTTGCCATAAACACACCGTTAAGTGCAGCTTGCATGAAAAGAATTAATGGAATTAATGATTTTTGATTATTGGTTTGTATCGACAAGATGATAATTGGGACAAGTAAATTGGTTAATAAGATCATTAAACCAGTTAAGCCATCAAGACCCAATGTAAAGTGAATTCCATTTGAAAACCAAGGCACATCAAATGTGTTGTGCCAAACGCCATCATTATGAACAACATAATGCTGCTTCATATACACCATTGCAAACAAGGATACAAAAGACAAAAGTCCCCATACCGTTTTATTTATTTTACTACCGATAAATGCGGCAAGCAAAGATAAAATCAGAGGTAAAATGATAATTTCCACTTAGAAAAATAAATTAAAGCCTAAAAACAATGCCAACGCAAGCACCATGAACGTCAAATAATATTCAATATTTCCATTTTGAATCTTTTTATTCAAGTCAGAAATAAATACTAAAATTTTAGAAATACCTGAAATTAATCCACCAATTAATTTTGAATCAATAAAATTATCAACCAATGAAGATAACATTTCTAAAGGCTTTACAAAAACCATTTCGTAAAGCTCATCAATGTAAAATTTGTTTGCCAATACTTTACCGGTTGAAGGAGTTAAAGCATCTTCTTCGGGAACTGCATTTTTAGAAACATATTTATTTCTTGTATACAATACTACCAACACAAAAAGCAATACAACCAATCCAATTAACATGAATTCAGTGTTGTGACTCATTTCAGCATGAGATTCAGCCATTGGTAAGATTGGAGCCAACCAATGCGAGAGTTTCATAGAGACATTATTTCCCAAATAAGAAGGTAAATTCAATAATCCACCCAATACAGATAAAACAGCCAACAACATCAATGGCAAAGACATTTGCCAAGGACTTTCGTGCACTTTATCAAAAGAATGGTGGTGATTTCTATATTTTCCATGGAATGTAACAAAGAACATCCTGAACATATATAAACCAGTAATTGTAGCACTGATAACAGCCAATACATAAACTAATTTATTGTGTTCAAATGCCGCAATAAGAATTTCGTCTTTTGAAAAGAAACCCGATAAAAATGGGAAACCTGTAATTGCCAAAGTTCCTATTAAAAACGTGATGTATGTAATTGGCATTTTGGATTTTAATCCACCCATTTGGCGAATGTCTTGCTCGTGGTGCATCGCATGAATGACAGAACCAGATCCCAAAAACAAAAGTGCTTTAAAAAATGCATGTGTAGCCAAATGGAACATTGCTGCCGTGTAGGCACCGCATCCCAAAGCAACAAACATAAGTCCTAATTGACTCACAGTACTATATGCCAATACTTTTTTAATATCGTTTTGTTTTAAACCGATTAAAGCTGCCATGATTGAGGTAGCCAAACCAACCCACATTATGACATTATTTGTAATTGGAGATAAGTAAAATAGAGCTTCACAACGAACCACTAAGTATACACCAGCAGTTACCATCGTGGCAGCGTGAATTAACGCTGAAACTGGTGTCGGTCCTGCCATCGCATCTGGCAACCAAGTATACAAAGGAATTTGAGCACTTTTACCCATTGCACCAACAAACAGGCACATGCTGATTGCGGTTAACATTGATTGTGATGTTGATCCGTTGGACATTTTGGGCAATACCACATTGTAATCCAGTGATTGGTATTGATGGAAAATTAAGAACAACCCCATTAACAAGCCCAAATCGCCAATTCTATTCATGATAAATGCTTTTCTAGCTGCTTTGCCATATTCTGCATTTTTATACCAAAAACCAATTAACAAATAAGAACACAATCCAACACCTTCCCAACCAAAGAATAACATTAGAAAGTTAGCACCTAATACAAGCATCAACATGTTGAATATAAATAAGTTCAAATAGGCAAAGAACTTATAAAATCCTTCATCTTCATGCATGTAAGCAATTGAATACAAATGAATCAATGAACCTATTCCCGTAATGATTAATGTCATCATTATTGAAAGTCTGTCTAATGTAAATGAAAAGTCTACATTGAAACTTTCAATATTTAAAAAAGTAAATAACTTTAGATGAAATCCTTCTGAAGGAATTGCCGAATGTCTAAGATCATTAAACACCCCTAGTGCAATTACAAAAGAAGCCAAAACAGTGAATGTACCCAGCCAACCTACGATTGATTTTGGCAAGTTTTTACCAAATATTCCGTTTATTAGAAATCCAGCTAATGGAAGTCCTAATATCAAACCAATACTATTCATTAATCTTTTAAACTATCTAAGAAACTCACATCGGTTTTACGCGTGTTGCGATAAACCATTACCAAAATTGCCAAGCCTACGGCAGCTTCTGCTGCGGCAACAACCATAATGAAAAATACGAACATTTGACCATTTGCATCTTTATCTCCCATATATTCAGAAAAAGCTGCAAAGAGTAAATTAACAGCATTCAACATGAGTTCGATACACATTAATAGTATGATTGCATTTCTACGGAAAAGAACGCCAAACAAACCAATACAAAAAAGCACACAGCTTAAATATATATAATGGCTAATTTCTATATTTTGAAAAATATTAAGCATTGTTTGTTTCGTTATTTAAATCCATAATTTCCTGTACCGTTGCACCATCTCTTTTTCCAAGCAACACAGCGCCAACCATTGCAGCGATAAATAAAATTCCAGAAAGTTCAAACGGAACCAAATATTCTGTCATCAATACCCTACCTAAGTTTTTCACCAATCCAATTTCTGGTGCATTTCCTTGCATGATTGCAATGCCCGTTTTTTGAAAAGAAGCAGTAATGATTACAAGTAATAATCCCGCAGAGATTGCTGCAGCAACACCCCATAAGTTTGACTTTACTGGTTCTGAATCTTTACTTAAATTCAAAAGCATCAACACAAATAAGAACAAAACCATAATAGCACCAGCATAAACCATTAAGTTTACAATTGCTAAAAACTGGGCATTTAGTAAAATATAATGCGCGGAAATACTAAAGAAAGTTAAAATAAGTGCCAAAACACTATGAACTGGATTCTTGCTAGTTACCACATATAATGCACATAAAATGGTAATAAATGACAAAACAAGAAAAGGAATAGGCAAATTTGAAATGTTTCCCATGTTTTAATTTTGATAATCCCACACTTGACGTTTAGAAACGTCAATTCTCTGATCTAAAGGCTCAACCAATTTATCTTTACCAAAAACAAATTCACTTCTGCCAAAATTCGCATCTACAATTCTATCGGTTAAGAAAATAGCTTCTTTAGGACATGCTTCTTCACACAAACCACAAAAAATACAACGCAACATATCTATTTCATAAGTTGAGGCATATTTTTCTTCTCGGTATAATTTAGCTTCTTCTTTGGTTCGTTCAGCAGCAACCATAGTAATTGCTTCTGCAGGACAAGCAACTGCGCAAAGACCACATGCTGTACAACGTTCTCTACCCTGTTCATCGCGCTTCAATACATGTTGACCACGATAAATCTTGCTCATTGGGCGTTTTACCTCTGGGTAAGATATGGTGCTACTCTTTTTGAAAAAATGCTTGAGGGTAATCCACATTCCACCAAAAACTGCTGGTAGATAAATTCTCTCCCAAAAGTTCATTCTTTTATCTACAACATCTTTCGACCTTGACGTCAAACGCTCCATGGCTTTATAATTAATCTTTTAAGTGTTTTGTTTTGATTTTGTACTTCTTACGCAATTCAGTTTTAACCTTTGTTGGTTTAACTTGACTTACAGGTAACATTGACGAATATGTTCCATCATTCAATTGGAAAATGAATTGTGCGTCTGTCAATTTGCTATATTTTGCAGTGAACACATTCTCATTTTTCTCAGCTTCAATAATAATTAAAGGTAAATCTGAAGTTCCTTCTTGAACGATAAACATTCTGTCAATTTGGTTGGTTTTGTCTTTAATGATACAAGTTTTACCTTTACCAGCACCTCCCGCAACAAAGATTGTTCCTTCTTTGTCTTTGCTAGTAGGACATTTTACAGTGACACCAATTTTAATATTTTCTTTCTTTTTGTCAGACTTATCCAAAGATACTTTTTTCTCTCTGTCGCTAGATGCTTTCAACTTACCAGTTTTATCATCTTTAACGAGCAATCTGATTTTAGCTCTTTTGTATGCTTCGTAATCTACTTTCACTGTTGCAGTAAAAGGTTTTGTCAAACAAGTATCACCAGGGAATTTGAATTCCATTAAACCAGCCCACATTAATCCTTCGTTACCTTTTAAAGACAATGGATGACCACTTTTGATAATTTCCATAATGTCTACTGTTTTACGAACACTAACGCATTTTCCTGGATTGCTTTTACACATTCTAATATAATCACACTTATTCATGGTAACTGAAATACCAAGTCCCATAGGAATGGTAGTATCACTTACGCAAGTATCACCTTTAACAACAGGTTTTACAACTGGTTTTGGTTTTTCAATGATTGTGATCTCAACACGGCGATTTCTCGCTTTCATATTTACATCAGATTCGTTTTTTTCACGTGGTTTAGCACGACCGAAATATTTTTTTTCCATGAAATCATCTTCAATGTCGTTTTCAGATAAGAAATCAAAAACCTCATCAACACGATTTCTAGAAAGTTCCATGTTGTAATCGTCATTTCCGGTACTGTCTGTGTGTCCAGTCAAAACCAAACGATATTCTTTCATTGATTTCAATCTATCCAATAGAGAATATAACTTCTTTATTTCGTCTTTTTTGATTTCAAATTTGTTGTTATCAAAGTAAATTTGAACTGCAGGAGCAAGTTCTTTTGGAGGCGCAACGACATCAGCAGCTTCAGCTTTCTTTGTTGTTGATTTTGTTACTTGAGCCAATAATTGTGAGGTAACAATATTTAAACTAAATATCAATACCAAATAAAATATTTTTTTCATCCGTCAATTTGCTGCGAAAATAAATCAAATATTGCTCTATTCCATAGATTATTCCACAATATTCAAACAAAATTTAATAAACTCAGATTTTTTCATTTAAATTGCCCCTAAATGAGAAACTCTAAAGCCACATTTAAACTACTAATTTGCACGCTTTTGTATTTTAATTTTAGTGCTTACAAATTAAATGCTCAAGTTGCCAAAACCCAAGTTGTACAACTTGAGGCCTCAGCCATTGGATCTAAGATATCTCTCAAATGGCCAAAAGAAAATTACTCTGGTACATTTGATATTTACTCTCGTAATTTTGGTGATGTTAATTTTAACAAAATTTCGAGTGTTGCAGGTACAGTCAATTCTTATGACGATAAAACAGGTGCAACAAACAAAGAATTTTTGGTCATTAAAAACAATGGAACATCTACCGATGCGTTGGGATATATTTATGCAGGTAATAATTATGAAGCACCCATAAAAAAAGGCGGAATCGTTTTGTTGATCGACAGCAGCTATATTGAGGCATTAAGCAATGAATTAGCTCAACTAAAACAAGACCTAATCGCGACTGGTTGGCAAGTGAATACAATGTTTGTGAAAAGAACTTCAAAGCCCGCGGCAGTTAAAACAAAATTAAAGAGCTTAATTGAATCGTTAAAATTACGTCCTAAGACATTGTATATAATAGGACATGTTCCAGTTCCTTATTCTGGTTACTTTTCTACAAATGGGGATAGACCACCACCAGACGGACATGTTGAAGGTTCGGGAAATCATACAGGGGCTTGGCCTGCAGATTGTTATTATGGTGATTTTGAGGGATTCTGGACAGACTACATTGCAGATTGCTCTACGGGATCGTCTTCGAGATTTTATAATGTTCCAAAAGACGGAAAATTTGACCAAACTACCATTCCCAATAATATAGAATTAGAAATTGGAAGGGTTGATATGTATGACATGGACAATTTTTCAACCAACGATACACAAATGGTAAGAGATTATTTAAATCGCGTGCATTCTTGGAGAAATGGAGATATAAAATTCACCAAACATGCATTAATAGATAATAATTTTACAGGGTTAAACTTGGCTTCAACTGGATACCATAATTTGCCTTGTTTTGTGGGTATTGACAGTGTTTTTGACAACAGAGATTACTTTACAGAGCAAAATAAGACATCTTATTTATGGAGTTATGGTTGTGGAGCAGGGTCTTACAATTCTTGCAGTGGAATTGGCACGACGCCTACATTTGCTTCATCTAAAGGAAGCTTTGCAAATGCCTTTACCATGTTGGCTGGAAGTTTCTTTGGTGATTGGGATTCTAAAAACAATTTACTCCGAGGTGCACTCGCAGCTGGTTCATTGGCTTCTTGTTGGGGAGGGATTCCAAAATGGTATTTACATCACATGGGTTTAGGAATGAATATTGGCTATGGAGCTAAGATTTCCATCAACAACAATACTGAATATTTCAATGGGCAATTTAACGGTTCATGGAATGGTGTTTTCATTGCATTGATGGGCGATCCTTCCTTAACCATGAACACTGTCAAACCACCTACAAACTTGACTATTTCTTCAATAAATGGAAATATTGAATTAAAATGGAATAAATCTTTAGATGCTGAATCGTATAATGTTTATCGAATTGATACTTCAAATTATGAAATTTCCTTAGCTAGAACTAAATGCGGAACTTCATCAAATACTACAGATACATTTTTCTCTGACGATTGTAACTGGTCTAGTGGCAAATATATATACGGTGTTACAGCTGTAAAAATTGAAACTACGGGATCCGGAACATATGTAAATCAGAGCATGTTGAATATGGGAACAATTAGTCATGTTAACCAAACGAATGAAATAGAATTAAACAAAATTACTATTTCACCTAACCCCATTGAAAATGAATTTTCAATTTCAGGCTTAATGCAAGGTGAAGTAATTGATATTGAATTGTTAAATAATTTGGGACAAAAAATCGTGAATTATAAAAACATGCAAATAAACGAAAATGGTTATTTGAAGCTATGCATCAATCAATTATATAATGGAATCGGCTTTGTAAAGGTAAATAATGGGTATAAAACACATACTATTCCAGTAGTTTTTTTGAACAACAAATAATGTTATTTACGTTTTTAATCTTCCATTTTGCAAAAAAAGTGTGATTAACTAATAAAGATTAATTATTTTTGCTCCCCTAAATTCATTTAGAAAAACATATGAAAGACATAATTCTTTACCTTATTCCCGCTCTTGGAGTTGTCAGCTTGATAGTTATGGCAATTAAAAGTGCATGGGTTAGCAAACAAGACGCTGGCGATGAAAACATGCAACGCTTAGCTGACTACATTGCCAAAGGCGCAATGGCGTTTTTAAAAGCAGAATGGAGAGTACTGAGTGTATTCGTTCTTTTCGCATCGGTATTGTTGGCTTATTCTGGAACTATCCACGAAGTAAACGGTAAACCAATTCATTCAAGTTGGATTATCGCAATTGCCTTTGTAATTGGTGCTGTTTTCTCAGCAACCGCTGGTTACATTGGAATGAGAGTTGCAACCAAAGCAAATGTAAGAACTACACAAGCTGCTAGAACAAGTTTAAAACAAGCACTAAGAGTTTCATTTACTGGTGGTACAGTAATGGGATTGGGTGTAGCTGGTTTGGCAGTTTTAGGTCTTGGAGGTTTATTTATAGCATTCTTATCAATTTTCAGCGGATTAGGTGAAAATAGTGTAAAAACTGCAATTGAAGTATTAACAGGATTTTCTTTAGGTGCCGAATCAATCGCTTTATTTGCGCGTGTTGGTGGTGGTATTTATACCAAAGCTGCAGACGTTGGAGCTGATTTGGTTGGTAAAGTTGAAGCTGGTATCCCTGAAGATGATGTTCGTAATCCTGCAACTATTGCAGATAACGTTGGTGATAACGTAGGTGACGTAGCTGGTATGGGTGCCGATTTATTTGGTTCTTATGTTGCTACAATTTTGGCAACAATGGTATTGGGACAAGAAATTGTTTCTGTAGATAATTTTGGTGGAATGTCACCTATCCTATTGCCAATGGTAATTTGTGGTTTGGGAATTCTATTTTCTATTGTAGGTACTTGGTTCGTTACCATTAAAGACGATAAATCAAATGTTCAAAATGCATTGAACTTGGGTAACTGGTCATCAATGATTTTGACAGTAATTGCTTCTTATTTTATTGTAAATTGGATGTTACCAGATACATTATCTATTCGTGGATATGAATTCACGAAATTAAATGTATTCTATGCAATTGCGGTAGGAACAGTAGTTGGTGCAATTATGAGTATCGTTACCGAGTATTATACTGCAATGGGTAAAGCTCCGGTAAATTCAATCATACAACAATCTTCTACCGGACATGCTACAAACATTATTGCTGGTTTGTCAGTAGGCATGAAATCTACAGTTATTCCAATTTTAACATTGGCTGGTGGTATCATGGCGTCTTACTATTTTGCTGGATTATATGGTGTAGCTATTGCGGCCGCAGGTATGATGGCTACAACTGCAATGCAATTAGCAATTGACGCATTTGGTCCAATTGCAGATAATGCAGGTGGTATTGCTGAAATGAGTCAATTACCTCCTGAAGTTCGTGAGCGTACTGATAATTTAGATGCTGTTGGTAATACAACTGCTGCAACAGGTAAAGGTTTTGCTATTGCGTCCGCTGCATTAACTTCTTTGGCTTTATTTGCTGCATTTGTAGGTATTGCTGGTATTGATCAAATTGACATTTACAAAGCGCCAGTTTTGGCTGGTTTGTTTGTAGGTGGAATGATACCATTTATTTTCTCTGCATTGTGTATTCAAGCAGTTGGTAAAGCTGCAATGGATATGGTAAACGAAGTTCGTCGCCAATTCCGTGAAATTCCGGGAATAATGGAATACACTGCGCAACCAGAATATGAAAAGTGTGTAGCTATTTCTACCAAAGCTTCCATCCGTGAAATGATGTTGCCAGGTGCAATTGCATTGATTACACCTGTAATTGTTGGATTCATTTTCGGTCCTGAAGTATTGGGTGGTCTTTTGGCTGGTGTTACAGTTTCAGGCGTATTGATGGGTATTTTCCAATCTAATGCTGGTGGAGCTTGGGACAATGCTAAAAAATCATTTGAAAAAGGTGTTGTTATTGATGGT